>Ga0116228_10001104_pt1 | contig 22058 bp, 19 predicted proteins | sample S1TSphfallax_2_FD_89694 | JGI IMG/M metagenome (GOLD analysis project Ga0116228, IMG submission 89694) | Host-associated microbial communities from peat moss isolated from Minnesota, USA - S1T2_Fc - Sphagnum fallax MG | ecosystem: Host-associated > Plants > Peat moss > Unclassified | place...
AGATTGATTTTGTTTCTTTTTTTTTTTTTTTTTTTTTATTAATTTTATTTTTAAAATTATTTTGTTTTTTTATTTATGTAAAAAAAAGTAAAGAGGAAAAAGAAAAAAAAAAAAAAAAAAAAAAAAAAAGAAGGGGGGGGGGGGGGAAGAAAATAAAGTTGAAAAAAAAAAAAACTGAGATCGGGGCTGAGAAAGGGCAAATAAAAAAGTCTTGGATGGCACATGAATGGAAAAGAGAAACCTATCAGTGCACCGTCCATCCACGTTGGTGCTGGTTTACTCTGGCCCTTTTCTGCCTCTTTTTGATCCCTTTATACAAGGCAGAATGGAGGGGTGACCTTTTCCGCCTGATTTTGGTCCCCCTTTATTCAATGCAGAATGGAGGGGTAGCCTTTTCTGCCTCTTTTTGAGACCATTATGCAAGGCAGAAATGGAGAGGTCCGATTGGGGCCAACGCCTATTATGTACAAGAACATATTCTGCAAAAGTTCACCGGACCATTACGGAAATCCGCATAACCAGTTTGCAAATCTACACGAACATTACGCCATGTAAAGCTTCATTACACTACCTGTGAAACGACGTTCGGATATGGGGAGAGACGCGAAGCTCTTCCACAACACACACACGCGCCAAGGCAGCTCGCAAACACATCGATTCTGTGCACTTTTCTTCTGTGCGAACTCTCAAGATTCTCTGATCTTCGAAGCGAAGGTCGGCGAAATCCTTCTGAAATTGTGTGTCTGTGTGTGTTTTCCCCCTTTCCTGAAGGCGAGTTGCTTATGCTAAATTGCGAGATTTTGTTCAATACGTGTTTTGGAAGCTCTTTTTTTGGGGAGGGGGGCGCCTTTAGAGTTCTCTTCAAGATACGGCGTTCGCCAGAGAGAGCGCTCGAATGTAGTGTTGTAATGGCTTGCGGATTTCGGACGTAGACGAAGGAAGGCAACAAGGAAGGAAGGAAGGAAGGAAGAAGGGAGAAGAAGAGCATCTAGCAAACAGGAGCCATGGCGAACATTACAGCAAGTGAGATTGCAGGCTTCGGCGTCGGTGCTCTGCTCCTAATTGCTGCTTTGGCTGCTCCCAAAGTCGACTCCTTTGTCGCGCGCTCCCAACGCAGGTGCAGTAATACCTAGCCTCCAAATTTCTTTCTCTTTTTTCCTGTCTGTTTCTCTCATCTGTCTTGCTACATCTTTCGAGATTTCGATTTCCTTCGAAGCAAGAATGCTAGTGGCGATTTGAATCCGTTACGGCTTGCAAGGTGAAATTGTGGCCAGTTAGCCATTGCTTGTGTTTCATGCTTCTAAAGAGTCTTAACAAATTCTGAAAATATGTACAAAAGGAGGCTCCACAGGCAGATACTCGCTTACATTGCTATCCTGTACTTCATCTCCTGTTTTCTTGCTCAGATGACTGGAGCTCAGAGTGTTCCGATGAGGTTTGGAGAGTTTGGTGGGTGAGCAACTGCTGCAGGTCTTTGAGGAATGTGGAGGTGTGACAAAACTGCCATGCCTCAAGTGCAAAGGACGTGGTCAAGTGACTGAGGGGTTTTTTAGTGCTCTTTCCTCAGAACAAAGAGAGAGAATTCCTTGTCTTGCTTGCAAGGGCAGAGGCCAGTTCCCATGTCCTTCTTGCAGTAAACAATAGAACCGGTTCATCTCAGCAAACTCCTCTTTAACCAGCTCGTTGGCTAAAGCTCATAGATATTGTTCTCTCTTTCCTTTGCCATGCATAATGCTAGGGTTTGTTCAGGGTGTCAAGCACCATCACAGAACACATCAAGCGAGACAGTTAACAGGTCAATTTTTCCATCAGAGACTCTTGTGTATTTAGATAAAATTAGATACCATGCCTCGGCACCTTGAAGGTGGTATATCAACCTAGTGTTTCATCAAACCAGGAACACCAGTAGCACTTAGGACTGAGAATGAAACATGCAAGCAAATAATCCAATAAACACAGCTCAAGCATTCTTGTAAGGTGCATTTGGGCAGAAATGATCTCTGAGGCTCTTTTTGCCTTCACACTTTGAAGGAGGGAGGGCTCAACAAGTTTTTAGGGCAAGGGATGTGACCGAAGGAAAGAAAGAAAGACAACACAAGACAAGTCACACTTGGGAGAGAGGGGAAAAAAAAAGAAAAAAGAAAGAAAAAGAAAAAGAAGTAGGGCAGCCCTTTTCAAAGAGTGCAGGCCTTCACATTTCAGGGAGAAAGAAAAAGAGTGAGCGTTGGTAGTGAGTGCCGAACCAAAATAGTAGGTAGGTATGTATACCCAAGGGCAAATAGCGCCAATGCATTAATCCAACGCCTTTGAGTCGTGGGTCCTAACCGATCCAACGGCGTAGAAACGTCCAATACCCTAACATGCAAACATGAACACTGACTGGCCTTTTTTTTCTTTTTTCTTTAAGAGAAATTTCAATGCGGCCTCGGCTTTATGTGAAATCGTGACTGATGAATCGACAATCGGACGGCCTTGATTTACTCTGGAAAATACACTCTGTAGTATGCAAGCAGCAAGTTTAAGCGAGTCAGGACCGATGAGAACTGACGATCCAACGGTCTTGATTTACCTGGAGAATACACTCTGTACCCAGCCAGTCAGCCAGCAAGCAGCGCAAGCAGCGAGTTTTAATCGAATCGGGACCGATGAATCGATCGAACGGTCTTGATTTACCCGAAAAATACACTCTCAAGGGACCCAACAATCAAGCAGAGAGTGTGAACGAATCGGGACCGATGAATTGAGGATCTAACGGTCTCAATTTACCTGGAAAATACCTTCTGTAGCTAGGCACCCAGGCAGCCAGCAAACTAGCAAGCAGAGAGTTTGATCGAATCGGGACCGATGAATTGACGATCGAACGGTCTCGATTTACCTGGAAAATCCACTCTGTAGCCAGCCAGCAAGCAAGCAGCGAGCTCGACGGACTCCTTTCTGCGACCCGCGCCATCGCCACAGTGTTGTTGCTGCTGCTGCTGCTGTTGTTTCTTTTTGTTGTGGCGTCCTTTAGTGTTTTTGTCATGTTTTGGGAATTTTTTGGGGATTATGTAGGTCATAAGGGCTTTGCGTTGTGGCTTTGCTTGTTGTTTGATGCATCAAAGTGGGCAGCTTTTTCTTTTTTGGGTTTGTTTGTTTGGTTTGGTGACGGAACTGTGGGGTTTTGGGTTGGGGTGCCGTGTTTGTAGGTAGGTAGGGACGGGGCGAGGAGAAAGAAGAAGAAGAAGAAGAAGGAGAAGGCGAACAACAGAAGAAAGAGAAACAACAGAAACTTATCATCATGTGGTGGCGTAATGGGTGAAGAAGAAGAGTATTAGATGCGCTTTTGAAGCTAGATGCGTGGGCCGGTGGTGCAAGTGAAGGAAAAGGAGGAGGAGGGATCCAGGAAGCAGCAGCAGCTATGGCGACGGAGAGCCCGGTAAGAATGTTATCGGCTGGGGGAATGAGAGGAGGAGGAGGCATTGGTGGAGTTGCTTCTCTCGGGGGGGAGAGTCTTCGAGGAGGAGGAACTCCTGTTGTGGGTAGTGGAGCTCATCATCATCATCATCATCATAGCAGCTCTTCTTCTTCTTCTTCTTCGTCTTCGCCTCCCCAAGATGGAGCAGCGGAGTTGGGTTTGCTGCTGAACAGACGGACGCGGTTGGAATTGAGTGAGAAAGGCGGGCTCCCGCAGCGGAGTGGTAGTGCGCCGCCAAGCGTAGAGGGTTCGTTCGCGGCGATGGGGGGTTTGTTTTCTCATCTGGCTACAAACCCTAAGTCTCAGGGAGGGGGGAGTCGTGGTGTTTCCAAGGCAGCAACGCAGTCCTCCGCCGCCGCCGGCGGGGCCGAAGGAGGAGGAGACGTTTTGGATGCGGAACAAGAACAGCGATCCGATCCTGCTTATCTCGTCTACTACTACAACAACATTAACCTTAACCCTAGACTCCCCCCACCCATAATCTCCTGGGAGAATTACCGCTTGGCACAGAGGTTGCAATCTGGAATGGGAGGGGTCGTGGGAGGAGGCATTGGAGACAAGAGGAAATTGAGGTCTATGGATGACAGCACCAGCAACAGCAGGTCTTTGTTTTCCACACAACCTGTGCTTCCCACTCACAGAGAGGAACCAGAGCATGTTGAGGAAGATAATAACAACTCCTCCTCACCAATTGGCAACCTTGTTAGACAAAGCTCCTCCACAACAAACACCAACTCATGGGCTGATCGAAGAGTAGATCGATTGATGATGGGTCTTTCTTCCACTGGGATAGGAGCTCGCCCCAAAAGCCTTGTAGACCTTATTCAGGTAGTTCGTGTGCATGTGCACCTACTTTCTCCTGCTGCTTTTTTTCTTCTGCAGTTTTCTTCTTTCAAATTTCCTTCTGCCATCTCTCACCCCTATCTTCTCTCCCTCCTCTCCACACTCCAAAGTTGTTCCATGGGGTTCCAGCACATGTCCTGAATTTGCAAATGTGAGAGTAAAAATTGTATTTTCACAAAATTCTCCCTTCCAAGCTCATTTGTGAGCTTCTGTATACGAACAGGGGGATTTTGGCATTCTGTTCATTATAGCATTTTTTTGCAGTTTCACCTAAAGTAGGGTTATGCAGGGATGTAATGTGAAAGCTTTGACTTTCATGTGAAGAACCCTGATTGTGCAGCTGTGAATTGCTGACCAGGGTTTTCGTTGTCCAGCAGCAATGTAAGGGAATGGCTTTGTTTGTAATGGGACCACCCTTGTGTTTTTTTTTCTCTCATCTTTTTCAAACTGCAGGAGGACTTTCCTCGGACACCTTCACCAGTATACCAACTTTCCAGGTCTTCAAGTAGAGCAGCAAATGAAGAAAGTGGGGATGCAGCCACAACTCTTGACATGCAGCATACACATTTGTCTGAAGCATCACTTACATCTGTGACAACTGCTGAACTCAATGCCATAGTAGCTGGACTTGGATCTCGTTCCTCCACTCCAATCCCAGGGCTTGCTAGCATGAATGGGCAGTCTTCAGGGCCAGCAGCCCCTCTGCTGAGAACAGCCTCTGTGGATTCTCCTGTTACTCATACTCGGTCTGCCAGTGCTGGAGGTGCAATGATGGGTGGAGGGTTTTCAGGTGGAACCATGAATTTGACAAGTGCGGAAGCAAGAAGTGTGGCCCTCAACAGGGCTGTTAGTGCAAATGCTGCAGAATTTGCAGCAGCATTGCAAGGGAGCACTGCATCAAGTGGCAGTGTTGTGGATCTTGCAGCATCATTACAGGGGATGAGTATGTCAGATGTACAAGCAGCCACAGCAGCAATGGAAGACCATGAGCTTCTGCAGCAGCAGCTCCAACAGGAACAGCAGCAGCAGCAACAACAACAATTGCGCTTGCAGCAACAGCGCCAGCAACAGCACCAGCACCACCAGCGTGCCCAGATTGCTGCCCAAGCACAAGCTGCTCAGGTTGCTATCTGTCTGTGTTTTAGCTTTGGTGCCATTGCAGTAAGCCACTGTAGGGCTCTTCCAATGTGCTCGCTGCATTTAAGGTACCTCTCTGGATTAGTGTTGAGCTGAGCACCAATCAGCAGAGTAAACAATAACTTGTTGGTTTCTGTTCCTTCTTCTTCTACAGGTGGTGCAGTTGCAGGCATTAGCATATAATCAGGCTCTACAGCAACAACAGCAACAACAGTTGTATTCAGGGGTTGACTCTGGGTACAGGGGTCAGGTGAAGTTCAGTGTCCCTGGACTGACTAGTCAGCAACCACAGGCAGCTGCTCTTCAACCTGGACTCCATGCAGGTGCCACTGCTCCAAACATGTATGCAGCGGCTGCAGCAATGTACATGGCAGGGAACCCATACTATGCTAATCTCAACTCTGCAGCTGTCTATGCACCTCAGTATGGGATAGGTGGGTATCCTGTAAATCCAGCAGTGCTTGCCCCAATGATGGCTGGCTACCCACCTCCAGTGGCATTTGATGCAGCAACAGCAGCAGCAGTGGCGGCTAGTATGGGGGTGCGAGCAGGAGTTGTAGGTGCTCCTGCTCAACCAGCTGTTGATATGCAGCACCTTTATAAGTTTGCAGGGCAAGCTGGTTCAGGACTCTCACCTCAGATGCATGATCCGATCTATTTGCAGCAGTATATGCAACGTGCTGCAGATGAGGCCCGTGGATTGAATGATCCTGGTTTGTTCAGGGCCTACAATATTGGAGTGGGTCATGTGGATCTGATGGAACTTCAAAAGAGCCAGCTAGGGGCAATGTTAGGGTATACAGGAGAGCAAAAGTCCCAGTATCCAAGGACTGGATCATTAGGGGTGCCAATTGCATCAAACAAGAGTGGTTCAGTCAGTCCAGCTTATTATGGCAGCCCCCCTGGAGTAGGGATGGCAATGCCTTACAACAATTCACCCCTTACTAGCCCTGTGCTGCCAGGGTCACCTGTTGGGCCAGGAAGTCATTCTATGAGACGGGACGATCATAGCCTACGTCTTTCTACAGGAACTGGCAGATCTAGTGCTGCTGCTGCTGTTGTTGCTGGAACAAGCTACTCTGGGTGGCAAACTCAAAGGAGCTCAGAGACAACTGAGGAGATCAGGGGATCAACTCTTCTCGAAGAATATAAGAACAGTAAGACACGGCGTTTTGAACTGTCTGATATTACAGGTCATGTTGTTGAGTTCAGGTATGTTCTCTCTCTCTGTGTTTCACCTTGAAGCTTCATGCTGGTGTTTTTCATTTTTGACATCCTTGATGACTTGAGCATTTCACAACAGTTCCAAAGCATGTGGTGTTTCTTTTGTGTAATGTGCAGTGCTGATCAGCACGGGAGCCGTTTCATTCAACAGAAATTGGAGACTGCAAACCCAGATGAGAAGGGCATGGTTTTCCAGGAAGTGCTACCTCGAGCCTTGACACTTATGACTGATGTTTTTGGCAACTACGTGATCCAAAAGGTTGTCAATGTTAACTGAATGTTTTGCAATCAAAGTTCACTTGACTTGTTCCTAATTCTTCTGCCCTTCTTGACTGAAGAATTGGATGAAATAAAGCTGTCAAGGTTTAAGGATTTCTGATCAGAATTGGTCATGAGAGGAATTTGTTGGTCTGAGTATGTAGTTTGATGCAGTTTTTTGAGCATGGCACATCCCAACAGAGGTCTGATTTGGCAAATCAGTTGGTGGGACATGTTCTGGTACTCAGCCTCCAGATGTATGGCTGCCGAGTTATTCAAAAGGTATGGATGAAATGGTTATGTCTCCTCACAAACTGTCTGGAGTTCTGAACTGAGTTCAGAAAATGTTCAATTGAGTCAAATGCTTTTTGGATTGGGAATTGTTGGGTTTAAAGCTTATGACCTATTCTGCCTGACATTTGTCTTTTGATTTTGTAAGGTTGCATTTGGTGACTGTGCTGGGTTTTGTGGGATGTTGGGGTCAGGCATTGGAAGTTGTAGATGTTGATCAGCAGACACAGTTGGTGTCTGAGCTGGATGGACATGTTATGCGGTGTGTGCGTGACCAGAATGGAAACCATGTGATTCAAAAGTGTATTGAATGCATTCCTCCTGACAGAATACAATTTATCATATCTGCCTTTTACAATCAAGTTGTAGTGCTCTCCACACATCCATATGGCTGCCGAGTCATCCAGGTGTGTGACCCTTTGTTCAAATCCAAAATTTTGTTGTGTTGCATTCTACACTTTCAGCACTTATTTTGCCTGCCCAACAACAACTAGTTGGTCATTAGCTTGCTTTTGGATTTGATGAAATTGTTGAGTTTCTGAGCTTGAATGAGATCTTGATATTACACAGTGAATCTGAGCTCACTGTACTTTGATGACAAGATGATTCTTCAGTTTTCACCAATGCTCTTTTTTTGTGCATCCATTAACAGGCCTTTTGTAGGTCTTGGAGGTGTTTTTGATTTGAGAATTTGCCAGATATTTAAGTAAGATGTGGATCTTTTGTGGTCTACCAGAGAGTACTGGAGCATTGCACAGATGAGCAGAAACAACAGGGCATTATGGAGGAAATTTTGCGCTCTACTTGTATTCTTGCTCAAGACCAATATGGCAATTACGTTGTCCAGGTTTTCTGCAAACATCTACTCTTAGCATGTTCCCCTGATAATGGTGTGTTCTAGGTGTCAAATGTCCATGCAGTTGATATGTTTTCATTGTTGGCACAAAGCTTCCTTAGTGGCTGACTGGAATTGAAAAAGTGTGGAGCAGGGTATTTTTGTGTTTGTGAAATGCTCACTGGGTAATGTTTTCTTATGGTTTAAAAATATTTTTTTCTGTGGTATTTACTCATCTCTCTATTACTCATGTACTCATAAACTGTTGTTGCATGTGTAAATATAATTGAGGATGCACAAGGACTACATGACAAGACTATGTTGTAAATATTAGAAATGTGTTTCTATGTGGATTTGGCTGGCAGCATGTGCTGGAGCATGGGCGAGACCATGAGAGGAAAGAGATTATTACAAAGCTGGCTGGCCAAATTGTACAAATGAGTCAACACAAATTTGCATCTAATGTGGTGGAAAAATGCTTGGAGTTTGGGGGCCCAGCTGAGCGCCAAATTTTAATTGATGAGATGCTTGGCCTCACTGATGAGAACGAGCCCCTACAGGTTGGATTTATCCACATCATCTATGAAGTAGGTCACAAGATTACTATGGATATTTTGGGACACCCTTTGCAAAGAATTAATAATAACCCACCTGCAGAAATACAAAATTGTGCTAACAGGTTGTTGAGGAGGTAGATTGAATTACTCATCACTCAAATATCTGTGGTGGATTTGATTGATTCAGGCAATGATGAAAGACCAGTTTGCTAATTATGTAGTCCAAAAGGTTCTTGAAACATGTGATGAGTCACAGCGCGAACTGCTTTTAGCGCGCATTCGGGTGCATTTACACGCCCTTAAGAAGTACACATATGGCAAACACATTGTGGCCCGTGTGGAGAAGCTTATTGCTGCTGGAGGTAGTACAACTCTCTGCCTGCCTTCTTAATCTGATTTGCAGCTTTGCACAAAAGTTAGCAAAAAAGACATAATGGAAGGAAGTTGATGGAGCTTACAACGGATGTGTTTACTTGATGCATGCAGAGAGACGGAGTGCAGCCTATATGGCAAACAACCTTGCTACTTGAGAAAGCTGGATCAAATGGATCCAATATCGGTGCTCTCTTGGAGCACCAAAAAAACTCTGTGCTTCCTCTACCACCCGCAGATTGGGCAGACATCCTATTGGCAAGTCAGGCTTGGAAGAATTCTAGGATGCAGTCAATTTCCAGAGGGAAAAAGATGCCGGAGTTTGCTACAGCAGTAAATAGTGTAATGGAGTCCTAGTATTGTACTCAATTTGTCTTTTGACAAAGGGGTTGATGAGAAGGTGGGAGGAAGAGAGGTCTATTCCAGCTTGTACCGGCATGTATCTTTGTGTAGATCGTTTGTGTTGTTGATCTGTCTATACGTAAAATGGCTCCATGCAAGGAAGGTAGAAAAAGAGCTCCAGGAGTGAATCATGCTTGTAGGGTGGTGAAGCTTCAACACAGCATGTGGAGCTTCAAAAGCTATTCAAAGGAGTGGCACAGTTGTGAATGGGGTATTAGAGCCCATATGTGTGTCAGAGAAAGCAAAAAGTGGAGGAGGCCCAGGCACTTTTAGCAGTAAAAAATGGGTGTGTGTGTAAAGCAACTGTCCTTTGTTCTGACTGTACAGCCCTCACATGTGATAGCTCTTGTAGCAAATGTTGTTGGGTTTTAAAAGGGTCTGAAAGAGCTGGTTCCTCATTTCTGTGAGAGGCTGCATTGCTGCAATGATAAGCACTCTCTAGGTCTGGTAAAAAAAAATTGCAGCTAAAGCGATAGCTTGGACTCTTTCTCTCTTGCTGTACATAGCTTCTCTCTTACTGCAAAAGCTGCTCTTTACAGTATCTTTTATTGTTGTTTACCTGTGCAAAGGTGTAACTGTGGGTGATCAGGATTCACAATAGCACTTACTCATCTCAATGTGACTTTTTTTACTTTTGTTAATTAACAGCTTCCATCTATTCTTGATGGAAGGGTTCTCATATACTAACTTCAGCACTAGGGTGCATAGCAATCAATTGACACATATTTTCTTTCACAGGTTATGTATTTGTATATGTTTTTTGCCAACTTGTATGCAGGTTGATTTTATTACCATGAAAGGGGGAGGTCAAAATTTGTATACACTTGGCAGTGGTACATGACACCACAAAATGTGCAAAAGAGTTCACAGAATTAAAAACTGGTAAGCTACACAACTAAATCTGGAACAAAGAAAAAACAAGATGGCTTCTTTTACATGCAAACTCAATGTATCAAGGCTTAGAAAGCTTAGACTGACAACTTTCAAAGCAAATAGATCAAACTGAAATCTTTAAACTGGGTCTTCACCTGACCAAGCTCTCATGTTCTGCAGTCTCCTGACTTTTGAGAGAATTTGTGGCCTGTTGAAAGTATGTTTTGAGGTTTTTTGAGACTCCCTTTCCAACCTTTCCATTTGGCAGCAACCAGCCCAAAGTCAGTTGTACCACAGCCTTCTCTTAAGCCAGATTTGTGTTAAGTTATGGATGGAAACTGCAGGGTTGCAGCTTTCTCTTGGGTCCTACGTTCAAATTCTGATGTCTGCAAATTTGTAAGAGTATCAGAGATTATGCAGATTAAGCTCCATCTGCAAGTAGAATTCATGTATCCCATATACTCTCAGCTCAGTTCATTCACTTTACATGCCAGATTCTGGAATGATTGTTTCCCTGAGGACTTCAAAAAAGAAAGGCAAATGTGACAGCTGACTCTGGAGTAGAGCATTGACTATAACAAATGACAAATAAATAAACCATAAAACCTGAAGACACAGATTGTTTCCTTTGGAAACTGGTACAATGTTTGGGAATCCTCTCTCCCTCAACCCTGAACATACTTTAGGTATTGACTAACTAAATTCAGGAAAATCCACTCTCCAGTTGGCCTGTACAGGACATCAACTAGAACAATCTGGGTGGAATCAGAAGTTAAGCTCAAAACATGAGTAGACAAAGTTTGACATAAATAGTGAGTCTATGGAAGTGCCTGTCAATCATGTCAACTGAATGGATATTTACCCACTAATTGTCAATTTCCAGGCATGTAAACAATGAAAGGCTGAAGTACCAGGCCATGGTACATACTCCAAAATTAGAGAGCTTGCACCTTGTGGCTGATGGAGTGCCTGCAATGCAACCACCAATTCAACCAAAGTCAACAGCAGAACTTTCCAACAGTAATTTCTCACCAAACATACCATCTGTGGATCTTAAAGCATGAATTTAGAGCTTCATTTTGCTTAAGAAGGTTCTCATGGCAATAAGTCATTTGATGTTAACAGGGACACCCAATATTATAAGTGATAGCCATAAGTAGGTCATGGAATAGATCTGTTCCAAAATTACACTCTGGAGAAAAAGCCTACACACCCTTGTTTCATGTTATGATAGACAACTGCAAGTGTGAAAAATGCCCAGGTTTAGGGTTTTCAGGGAATGCATGACTTCTTCTCTGGTTGGCTTTGTGCCATCATGCTTGCTTGTGACCAGTTCCTTTAATTAGGATGTTTAGTTTCGTCAACAATACTGCACTGTGGAAAACTATGCTACATGATTCCAAGAAATTCAAGAATAGTCCCGTACCTGTGCTGTAACTGACCCTCTGAGCTGCATGGTGGCCGTCGACCTCCATGTTGAGGAATATCCTACAAGAGGTGATTGTCAAGACTCATCATCCAATAGTTGGTGACTCAAGCTGTTGGTGAATTTGAAACTTTAAAGACTCTTTTAGAAGGATAAGCATAGCAACAACATAGTTCTTTCAGCTCAATGTTCTTTCAGCAAAATCACAAGGTATCTGTAACATAATTGACTAGATACAAGTTGCATTGGCAACTATGTATGTCAAAGAGCACACCTTGCAAGGTTCAGACTCAACCAACTTCCTTGCAGGGACCAGAGGTTTGATGGGAATAAAGCTCCCCAGTGGCTTCCGAGAAGGTTTCTTGAGTGTGGGAATGGATCTGGCCAACAGCCATGATTCCAATGGTGATATGGGAGATGGTGGTGGCATTGGTGCAGAACGTATTGGAGATCCCACTCGCTTCATCTTTGGCAATTTGAACGAAGGGGAGAATGTCACAGGAGGTGCCTGCCAACCCGAGTGTGGCTCTGCACATGACTCTTCCTTTCCATTACTGTTGCCGACTTGACTGTGGCGAACCTCTGTGTAGTTTGATTTACTTATCATATGTGAAAGCCGAGCACCAAGCCGATCAACTTGCTTGACTCCATTGTCTCCACTCAATCCAGAGATTTTTGGTATCCCTAAGAAGCCTTTGTGATCAGGTGTATGCACAGTCAGCATTGTGTGCTTGCGATGGCAAGAAACTTGCACTTCCTGGAACCCTTCTGTTTTAAAGCCATCACAATTCTTGACACTGCAGACTGTGCCACTTTCTTTTGTGGTTTTGCACTCAGGAAAGCCTTCAAAGTCTAAGTCTGTTTTCAGGGTGGCAGGTGTGATGATTTCTTGCACCTTCTTCTCAGAGTCTTCATTCTTGGGACATTCCTGCAAGCACCAAGAGTGAGCATAATAACATTGGAATGGCATGTTCTGCATCCCTCCTTGTCCTCGAGGAATTGGACATCATATTGTGGGTTTAGGATTTAGGATTAAACCCTAAACCTCTAGCTACACAAGTCTGTGATGCTCTCTTTCGTGCTGACAGTATAGTCACTTTTCTCACGATTGTGCACAAATCATAGGTGAAGAAGAAGAATAATCCAGAGACAGTGGGAGGAGGAGAAGCTCTCACCTCCTCTTCAGACCAGAACAAATCGTGTGAGTTAAAACCCGTTTGATCAAAGCGTAGCTTGTGTGATGAGCGAGCATGCTTTCTGAAAGATTTCGAGGAGGTCTGGAAGCCGACGAGAGAGTGGCGAAACGCTGCCCATCGAAGCTTGGAAGGGAAGCAGCAAATTCTCCTCGAAGAAGACAGCAAGTCGCCCTTGTTGTTGTCCTTACGGACCTCTCCCTTCTTCACAACATCATTTGCAACAACAACCCGCACTTTCGCCGGCGGCGGGGGTGGTGGTTGTGGCAGCAACTGCGGAATTGATCTTTCGCTTTCGGGAATTAGGCTATCAGAGTCAGGTACAGCAGACGTTGGCGATGCTGCTACTGATGGCGGCGCCTCTTCTTCTGTGGTCATGGCTTGTGCAGCAGCAGGCAAGAAACGGAGGACGATTCTTCTTCTTCAACATTTATGTTTCTTTTCTCCCCGAAGTTGCACTGCATAATTCCTGCCTGCTGCTTCTTCGCAGTATGAGCGGTGCTGCCGCAAGTGCTTCATACATTCCCGCTTAGAACCTGAATTTCGCATTACCTCTCCTCCTCAAGGCTCCTTCTAACCAGCGTTGTTGTTCCTCCCCTTGTTTAGCTAGCGCGGGACGTTAACGAGGAGTTCGAGAATCGGACTGACCAGTAGACATCGATCGATGCTCATAAAACTTCCACCGGCTGCTCTTCTTCTTACTACGTCATCATCTCTGGAGAAAACCTTCGCTTCTTCAAGCTTGCTTGCTAGCTAGCTAGCTCTGGAGAATGGAAGCGGAAGAAGAAACTTCAGATATCAACTACAGACACTTCACCCTCTCATTTGTATGTTGCTCCACTTTCGGATTTGTTTATTTGAAGAAGAAGGATATACACCAGCGGCGACGATGATAGGCTACGATTTCAGAAGCGTTCGTCGACGACGCAATCAACAACCACCACAGACAGACAAGGTTATAACAACTTCAGCTTCTCCTCGTCTCCTGAAGCCATACATTCTCCTCAAAGAACAAACAAAAAGAAGCAGAAGAAGAAGAAGCCCCGGAGCTTCTAAGAGATTCAAGCAACCTGGAAGAATTTCATCAAAAGACGAAGACAAAAAAAACAAAGAACCAAACAAGCTGTCGAAAATCACACAATCCTTTCCAAGAAAGAAAAAAAGACATTAAAAACTTTACCCAAAAAAAAAGCCAAAAGCTTCACAAAAACTTATGTGTGGAAGAAGAAGAACAACAACAACAAACCAAGCAAAGCTCCAAATCAAGCAAGCAAGAGAGACTTAAGCTTTTTTAAATTGTGCAATTTCCCCAAGAGCATAATTTTTGTTAAATACTTAAATATTTGGCCTAATTAAGGTACTGTAGCCTAGGCTCAATTTTCCACCAAAACGAATTTTTTTTCCTTTCAAAAAAACATAATTAGTTTCTTTTTTAGTTCTATTATTATTTCCATGATTCACTATGAAATTGTCGTAAATGCGGAGTGAAATCATTCAGAGAGAGTGTAGCATATGATAATAATTATTATATAATATGATTTTCAACATTTTCATTTCATATTTTCATTCAAATTCGTTTCATTATTTTGAGGATTATTTAATGACTAATCTGACCCTTAGGGTAGGGTTAATAAGGTAATTAAATTCGCAGCCAAATTGCCCCGTAGGTGCTTAATTAATTACGTACTTAAACTTAATATGTCTAATGAAACTTTTGGGAACGCGTTTGGAGGGGGGGAGAGGGGAAGTCGGGTACCTACCTACCTATGTGGCTACCTACCTACCTCTTCGTCATGGGTGTATTCTTTGTTCCTTCTATTAATTTTAGCTCCGCGCAGTTACGCACTACGAGTGACGATCATCTCAATAGCACCAGGGTGTAATTTTTCATGGCCAAATCTTGTTATTTTCTGACTAAAAATTTGGGAAAATTTTGAAATTTTCTTTCCTAGAGTAAATTCAATTCAGATTTCTATTTTCTGATTAAATTTTGATATAAAATATATTTATTACTAATCACAAACTTGTCGCTTTCAGATATGTATCTATGCTTTTACAAAATTTTAACAATGTGTTCAAAATTAAGTGCTAATGAAATGTTGATCAATCATTGATATAATGTTCTAATGACATTAGAATCCAATAATCATCATCATCACAACAATATGTTACAATGTTATTGCAACATCATATCAATGATTGTATAACATTTTATTAACACTTAATCTTGAACACATTGTTAAAATATTATAAAAGCACACATGCAAAAAAACTAGAAATTTGTGATAATTTTTTTTTAAATTTAAAAACTGCATAGCACTCCAAAATGTTCTTTGTAAAATGTTGTCAATTCTAAGCTTCTCTTTCCATTAGGCAGCTTTGGATCACAGTTACACCCAGGAGTAGGCTATGATCCTAGAATGGAAAGCCACCGATATAGAGCTCTATTTTTGCTGAGAGGGAAAGCTATAAATGCAATAGCAAGTCAGTGAACTATCGACTTTCATTCATTTGCAGACCTTACTCACATATCACTGGCTAGCCCATCAAAACTCCATTAATTTTGTACTATATGCCTTTGGTAACAGAACCATGGTCAGAGTGAATCAGTATAGGTTACTGTAAGGAACCCTCGTAACTCACTTGTGGTTCATAATGAATGGGTTTCACGTAGATAGTCCCCTGGTCTTTGGAGGGTCACATGGGTAAATCTCAGAACCAAGGGCTTTCACATAGCAGCATTAAACTGGGCAATTTTTTTTTAAAACTTTCCCTATTCCCAATTATTTTCCTCTTCAATGATTCACCTTAGTACCATGGCAAGTTAACAGTTCAATGTTTGAACAATTTATTTGTTTTGAAGATTCCAAGTTGAAAAATAGAATGCTTTAGAAATATACTCTTTTTCTTTCACAATTTTTTTGTGCTTTGATATATATATATATATATGATTTAATACTCTAAAAATAATAAGTAGTGTTGAAGCTACCAAGGTGCTATGGTGTTATCATTGCAATATTTAGATACCATCACTTTTTTTTATAAAAATGACTTACAACACCCTCACACCTAGTGTTTAGGCCTTGGTGTTAGCTTTTGCACTAACACCCGAAACATTGGCTAGGTCATTTTGGATGGTGATTATCATCATTAAGTTAACACTATCCAATTCAAAATGATGGACAACTTTGAAGGACTTTTTGCAGGTATTCATCAACCTATGAAACATAGTTATATCTTTTTTAAATTTTATAATCATGAGAACATTGTTAATAGGTAGTTTTTTCTAAACCAGAACATCATGCATGGGGCAAGAGGATAGGTTCAGTTAGGGCCTCTTCTTAAATTAGTAAAAACTCGACACCCACCTGGCAATGCTCATACGTATATTAATTTGCTACCACCTCTATTGATTCACTCATGATTTTGGTGGTTAGCCAAGTGGTTGAAACATACTACACTATTACATTGTTGCCATTTTGCCTTTCACAAGCACTTTCAATTGAAGGATCTATGGATATCGTGATTTTTTGTTCCAAGAGATGCATTTTGGGTACTCAACATCATCTTCAAATTGTTCTTGTAAACCTTAGTAATCCAATTTCTTTCAATGTTCAACTGCGCATTCCAAAAAGACCAATGTTGTTGCAACCACACCTAACTTACACCTTCTAGGTTCTAATACACAAACATTTGTTGACTGCATACTAATGCATTAAAAGATGTCAACCATAACTAAAGGAAGCATAAATAATATATCATAGCTAACAATCATTGGACATATGATTTCAATCCTAAATTATTTTCTTAATTGTCTTGCTCCAACATCCGAATGCATGCATCTACCAACTGTGTGTGAAGTTGGTAATAGTTCCATCCATTGAGCCAACTCTTCATCATGAGTGATGTTTTTCAATTCCAACATGGCCTTGCGCATGTTCAATGGGTTGCAACGCTAAATGGCTCAAAAAAGAATCCGGTATCATTTACTATCAATTAAGAATTTGTCCACACCTAACTTTCGACCACATGAACCATTGTCGTTTCATCGTCGATGTTTGGAGGTGAGGTCACACTTGTAAGAGGTAAGTTATATTTCTTTTGTTTGTTTGTGTTTTTTTTAATCTTTTGGGTTGTTGTTGAGTTTTTTCTTTTGTTATTGTTTCTACATGTTTTTTGTTACTTTATTTCTGTGTTTTTTCTTTCTTTTTTTTTGTTTTTGGTCTTGCAAGTTTTTTTTTTACATTTTGTGTGTGTGTGTGTGTTTTGCAAGTTCTTTGTTGGCATCTATTTTACTATTATTTCAATATTCCAATTTGCAGGTTCACTTCATTTGGTCAAAGATTTGACATTGCATTCATCATTGGTTAAAAAAAGCCGAAGTTGTTTGAAAGAAGGGAAGCTCCAAAAATCAAAGGTGTGTCCCTTGAACCTTAGTAATGCAACTTCCAATTTAGGAAGCTCCAAACCAAGGTTTTTTTTTCAAGTTTATGGTCTCAAAAGATTGGTGACTTTTTCCACTTTTGGGCAATTTTTTGTCAAATTTACATTATTTTATTTTTAAATTCAAATTTTTCAAATTCTTTTTGTCGCCATTATGTGAAAATTTGCCCAAAAAGAAAATGTTACTTGAAACTATTTGTTAAATGAAATGAAATCCAATTTCAATTTTTTTTGCAGGTGTCATTGATGTGGTGTTTATGATAGATCAACAAGAGTTTTCAGTATTAATTGCTAGTTTTATTTTGTTGATTCAAGCTTTACAAGAGTTATTTTTTATGCCATGGTCAAGTTCCCAATTGTTGTTTACCATGTTTGAATCATTGTACATAGACCATCAATTCAACTTTGAAATCTTGCTAACGTTTGCTACACTACATGATTATAGGATGTCATGTTGTTTGTTGGGATTAGGTGATGAGTTTGGTTATTGGGTGAAACTACGATCAAACTATGTGGTTTAACCATTTTTTATTGAAAAAAAATTGAAAATAATAGGTGGATTGAACATTTTCAAATGTCCAAAGATACATTTATGGACATTTGTAACCAGGTGAAGCCTTTGATTTCAAAGCATGATAATAGGTATAGAAAGACAATTTTTATTGAGATTCACATTTCATGTGCAATCTATGAACTTGCACATGATGCAAATATCCTAACTTGTAGTGAATTGCTTGCCATTGGTCGATCCATTGTCACATTTGTCCTTTGCAAAATGGTCATGGTAATCAATTTAGTTTTTAGAAAACTAATACCATGGCCAATGGTGATAAGAAGTTGTAATGTTCGATTTAAAAAATTGGTGTGGCATGCCCAACATGATGGGTGTTGTAGATGGCACACATATATCCATCACAAAACAATCTTGTGCTTATTTTGAAAAAAAATTCTTTCACAAGACAGGGGGGTATAATGTGGTTGCACAATTAGTGGTTGACAGCCAAAAGAGGTTCATGGATGTTTATGTGGGATTGCTTCAAAATGTGAATGACTCTTATGTTTTGACAAAATCCAAGTTGTATCAACATGCAATACATAGGGTCTCTTTGACATGGCTACTAGGTCACAAAATGGAATCCCACCTTATTTTCTTGGAGATAAAGGGTATCCATTATTTCCATGGCTTATGGCATCGCACAAAGAAGGTGGGGAAGTTCATTTAGTTCTCCAATTGTTGTGTAATCGCAAACACAAGAAGGGTAGGTCAATTGTTGAGAATGCATTTGACATATTGAACAAACTTTTAAAGAGTTTCTAAAAAAAGACAAAATTACACATAATTATTGTTCTAATGTGTTTTTTCCATGTTGTCTATTCCACAACTTGTTATTAAGGAGGAAAGAGGTGGATGTGGAAGAGCTCATTTGAGTGATTCAAATTGAAAGCATGCAAGATGTTCATGCATAGAATTTCAATGAATTGCATCATGGTGAAGAAAATGTTCACATTTAAGGTTGAAAGCTTTTCGAGGAGCAAGATTGTTGTAACTTGGAGATTTATTTTATTGCACAACATCATTAACAATGTATGAACTATTCAATCCTACCTATTATTGGCATTTTTCAATTCAAAAAATTTGGTCCCATGCAAATGCAAATTTCTTTTGAGTACAAGATTGTTTGAAAATTTATTCATGTTCTTCCTACTATGCAATATCCTTGTATGACGTTAGATTAACATGTTGTAGGCTTGTTGCAAGTTTTGGTGTGGGTGCACTACCATTTAGATCTCTTTTAAAAGCCAAGGCCATGATTTTTGTATGCCATGTTATCATTCAAACCATGCCATGTTGAGTTTAATTGATTTATGTGTATTGCAAATTTAAAAATTCCAACAACTTTTATAGAATTTCATCTTATGCTCAAGTTCATTTATTGTCAATTTGAATATTGACTTCATGGATATGGTTGTTGGAATCAACTAGTGTTACATTAGCCTTTTCAATTGCTTCAATGAAACTTTTGTGGGCCATATTTGATTTTCATTTGAGCCCATGTTCCCAACATTATTATGGGATTAAACAAAGGCATCATTTGCAATTGGTTATGTGCTTCTATCTACAACTAGCTTCGATTCGTAAGTAGGTATGGGCTTCCATCTATAGCTGGTTATGTGTTTTATCTGTAGTTAATTATGTATTTTTTGTTGTGTGTCATGGTAAAGGAATATGCCCAACCCTTCTTGGAATTTGCAATGGTTGTGTAGTCCGTTATACTATTGGATTTGATGTTGGTGGTCATTCTTCTAAATTGGGATTGTTTGCAATTGGATTTGGAAATGTAGGTTGAACTACAGGGCTCTACCAAGCTCTAATTATCATAGTGCTATTTGAATTTGATTAGGGGAGAAGCAAAATTGATTAGTGTGTTATGCTTAGCAATGTGGAGATTGGAAGGAATTGCCCAACTATTTTTTTTTTCCAATGTTTCCACATAGTGTAATACTAGATCACAAGCAACAAAGGGTGATGCATCTCTCCCATGACCTCTTCACAATTGACTTTTTCATTAGACCCTAGATTTTCACATGGTGAAGAATCACGAAAAAATATTGCATGATAAACATCATCATTTGGATTCATGAAATATCTTGAACGTGAAGGGTTGAAGCAAGGTCTTTTGTTCATGAAGATGCCAATGAGCTCAAAAAACACTTTGTTACAGCTTATCGACAATCCTTACATGACCTTGTCTTTTACAAACATGTCCCAATATTCTTCATTGTGGCTTATAACAATTTAGGTTATATAGATTTTCTTATAATCTCCATACAAAGACCCCCATTTATCTTTGTAGATTGGTCTGTTGTGGTGATGAAGAGAATGAGATTAAGAATTGGCCATTACTCCTTTAAAAATATGCTGCCATTTTGCAATTGTTGTCTCCATATTATCTCTTAAATCAACAACTTCCAAGATTGCTTTGTGTTCAACTTTCTTTGCATTTATGAGTGGGTGCAAGTATGTAGAAAAGAGCCAACAAGATTACTTTACAAAAGGACTCACAATTTTTTTTTCATTTTTTTTTTGTTTTTTCATATGATTTTTTTTATAATGAAATCTTTTGCAACTTGTTATTAAAAATACCTATAGTTGCCCCAATAGATCACATGTTTTGTGTTAATCATTGTTGAATAAATATGAAAATTTCAAAGTGTGTAAATTTTGCCAGATTCTACATTTCATCTTGAAATTTATCATAATTTTAAATCATACCAAAATATGTTAACTACTTTAGGTTTTTTTTTTGGGTATCATAAACTACAACTTAGTTTTGTTTGTCATGCACATTACACCCCGTTTACATGTGGTAAAAGACTTTTGAAATTTGAAATTTTTGAAAAATACTTTGATTTTTAAAATAAAAATCAATTCCATATTCTTTAAATTGTGATTTTTTTAAAAACTTGGGTAGTAGGTTTTTATCATCTATTTTTTTTTACCATCAAAATAATGTAATTACAATAGTCTTTTACCTAATCCTTTGTAAAATCAACCACATCTGACGTAACACCTATTCAAGATCAAACATCCTTTTCAAAAACCAAAACCCATAATTTAATTTAATGAATTTTTAATTTGAATTCCTCAACTTTCATATTAGTCACTTAACACAACTTGGAATGATTAACATAACTTTTAAATGTCACAAGAAAAACACTTGTAAAAATTCATAGTTTTCACCACTATCTAACATGGTTTTTGGCTCCTTTCTTTGCATTTTCACCTAAGTGCTAAGACCTTTGAATTTTCCCAATTGGCTTGTCTAGGTTTTTTTGTTCTAACTTCTACACAATTTGAATCTACAACTTTCTGCTTCCCTTTGTTTTTTTAAGTTACATATGATGTTTTCTCGTTATCTTTAGTCAAGATTATAATATTTGTAGAGGAGTATCACATTCTTTCATTACCGTCAAACATTTCAATTATTGATTTTAGTACAAAATTTTATTGATTGTTTTTTTTTCATAGTTTTTTCATTTTATTGTTTAATTCATGATTCTAATAGGAAAATGGGTAGTAGATTTTGACTATACTTGTAGGAGTGCCACTTGTTGCACTTGTTGTTATTGCCATTTGGTGAAGGTGATTGTGGTTGGTGTCCTAATTTTCATCAAATGCTCACATTGTCGATGATGCTTGTTGACTATTCTTGAATGTCAACTATTCAATTCTTACTATCCACATGGTAATCTTGATCAAAAGAAAGTGTCGGGCACCATCCTTCATTGCAACATAACAACAATTCCTATAAATGGAGCTTTGCAAACTTGCATGTATAACATAGATTATAGTTCAACCTTTTGTTGTAGTAGACAATTGAATAATGACATAACAACAATACATTGTAGTGTTAAAGTTGCAATAGAAAAGTGAGGATAAATCTTGTGCATAGACCTATTATGTGTAGAGCTTGTTGTAGAAAGTGTGATGGAGGTTGGGGGGGGGGGGGGGGGGGGGGGGAAAAGGGGGGAAAAAAAAAGAAGTGGGAAGAAGAGAAAAAAGAAAAAAAAAAAAAAAAAAAGCACCACGAAATGAAGAAAAAAGAAAAAGATGATGTTGCGGATGTGAGTTTGGTTAATAGTAATAATGAGTAGATGTGTGGGGGGGGGGGGGGGGGGGGGTGGGTGCAGGAGAAATGGAGATCAAATGAAAGTTTGAAAAGAGAAAGAAACATTAGCTAACAATGAG
>Ga0116228_10001107_pt1 | contig 22029 bp, 25 predicted proteins | sample S1TSphfallax_2_FD_89694 | JGI IMG/M metagenome (GOLD analysis project Ga0116228, IMG submission 89694) | Host-associated microbial communities from peat moss isolated from Minnesota, USA - S1T2_Fc - Sphagnum fallax MG | ecosystem: Host-associated > Plants > Peat moss > Unclassified | place...
AACGGCGTTCATTGCTGCCACTGCCGTGGTTTGTGATTTCATTCATGCACCGATTGATCGCCATCTGTGTCACTTTTGTGTGTGTTTTGTAGTGGAACAGACATGACAAGAATCGTGTCACTGGTGTTTTTGTTTCGGTTCGGTGTATTTCTTCTCTGAATCTCTTCTGTGTGTCTTCGATGTAACTGGTTGCTTTCTCGCAAGGAAAAAAAAACCAGAAACAACAGTTCCTTGGAGGGCGATTGTTGAAAACGAGCTGGCGTCGTTACGGCTGCTGCTCTCCTGGTGTATGCGTCCATAATAGGTTCCGGGGAAGCTGCTTCCTCGACACCTGCATTCGTGAACGTGTCTTCTTCGGTTTGGCAGTCTTCGTCGTCGGCTACAAATGACAACTCGTCAGGATAAGGAAAAAGGTGTCAATGTACAGGTTCTGTTGCGCTGCAGGTATGTCTCACAACAACTGTTTCCCTCCATTGATATAAGAGTAACTGGCCATACATCCTCGCCGCAAACTAGCGACTAATTTTCCTTTTCTTTTTCTGTGGTCTCTTTGTTTTGACACACGAATGCTTGCTGCAGGCCCTTCAACGATGAGGAGCGGAAGGCAAATGCTCCGCAGGTTATCTCTTGTTACGATCAGCGACGTGAGGTGACCGTTATCCAAAATATCGCCAGCAAACAAATTGACCGTTTATTCACCTTTGACAAGGTTCGTGTTTTACTCTTGTGCAGCACACTCTCGAGTCTCAAATGATTCTCTTTTTTCCTTGTGCGTCTGCGTGCCTGAAGCAATCACAAGGCGTACTTCTTCCTTTAGGATTGACTACTCTTGGTCCTCATGACTCGTGCACTGCTATCCCCAGGTTTTCGGTCCGCAGTCTTTACAGAAGGATCTTTATGATCAAGCCGTAGTTCCCATCGTCAATGAAGTGTTGGAGGGCTTCAATTGCACCATCTTTGCCTATGGTCAGACGGGGACAGGCAAGACGTATACAATGGAAGGTTCAGGGAGGAAGACCAAGGCAAGTCTGTTTCTTCAAATGAGCGCTCTTACATCAGTGCCTGTAGTTCTCTGATCTACACGTGATGGAGGTCACCGTCTAATCTCACGGATATTAGAAAAGAACGATCAGTCGGAAGTTGCTGGGATGGGATCGTTGCTCGCTCCTAATTATCCAATTTTATCTGACATGATCAGCTGTGATTTTAAAATGCAGAATGGCGAGCTTCCTGCTGATGCTGGAGTCATTCCAAGAGCAGTACAGCAGATTTTTGACACCTTGGAAAGCCAAAATGCTGAATATAGCGTCAAAGTGACCTACCTGGAGTTGTACAACGAGGAGCTTACAGACCTACTGGCACCTGAAGAGTTCTCAAAACTTGCCATGGATGACAAGAGTAAGAAACCATTGGCACTCATGGAAGATGGGAAAGGTGGAGTACTCGTTCGTGGCCTGGAGGAGGAAATGGTCACGAGTGCTAGTGAAATCTACCATCTGCTGGATCGAGGATCTGCCAAGCGCCAAACTGCTGAAACGTTTTTAAATAAGCAATCCAGGTATGTTGGTGCTATGTACTTTTGCATATAGAGAGAAAGAGAGTTGTTGAACCAATTCGCTCTACTTTTTTTTTCTGTGCTGGAATCTGACATCGATCAGCCATTGTTCTGCAGTCGATCACATTCCATATTTTCCATAACCATCCATATCAAAGAAGCTACTCCTGAAGGTGAGGAGTTGATGAAGTGTGGCAAGCTGAATCTAGTGGATTTGGCTGGATCAGAAAATATCTCCCGCTCTGGGGCTAAGGATGTAAGCTTTCCATTCTCTGGCTAAGGGCACCCAAAATGACTTTTCGTCAAGAAGAAGCTCAGCACAATGTGTAACTAAAGTTTTCTGCTCTGTTGCTTCCAAATTCAACTGGTTTTTATCACTTGAAGGCCCTATAGTTTTCCTTCTAATTGCAGATGCTTTTGACAGGGGCGGGCAAGAGAAGCTGGAGAAATCAATAAGAGCTTGCTTACACTCGGACGTGTAATTACAGCTCTGGTGGAACATTTGGGACACATACCTTACAGGTGGCATCATGTTGTTGACTCAAGAAGATAGTGCTTTTCTTTTGGTTGGAGTCACAATGAGGCAAATCGGTTATCATTGTCTATCCCTGGTGACATGAATGATATGTTTTCCTGCAGAGATAGTAAGCTGACCAGATTGCTACGGGACTCGCTTGGTGGAAGAACGAAGACATGTATCATAGCAACAGTTTCTCCCTCAGTTCACTGCCTTGAAGAAACTCTGAGCACTCTTGATTATGCTCATCGTGCCAAGAACATTAAGAATAAGCCAGAGGTTGACTCTTGCTTCTGTGGTAATGGCAATGTTTTCTCTTGCATTGAGATAAGAGTTATAATGTCCTTGTTCATTAAAATATGTTTGGCTGCCTTTCCCAGGTTAATCAAAAGATGATGAAGTCTGCTCTGATCAAGGATCTGTATGTTGAAATTGAGAGGCTTAAATCAGGTGATTACTTGATCATTTTACTCATGATCTAGCAAAACCTCTTTTTGCTAAGCAAAGCTGGATGTGTTGATGTCTATATGTTTGGCCCATAGAGATCAATTCATAATGCCTGTGCATTATCTTCTTGGATAACACATAATTTATAAGTATGTTCCAGGTGCTTATGTTACAATTTGGTTGACTTTTGCTTGATAAATGGATCAGAGCTCTATTCTGCCCGTGAGAAAAATGGAATATACATACCCCATGATCGGTACTTTGAGGAGGAGGCTGAGAAAAAGGTTTGCTCTTTCGGTCCATTTTCAATTCCACCAGTTTTCACTTAAGTTTGGAAAACTAAGTGAATTCAATGATACTTCAGCATTTGGAGGCATTGTGGGAAAGAAAATGACAGTTTTGATCACACACAGGGGATGGTGGAGAAGATTGAGCGCATGGAGTTTGACTTGGAAACTAAAGATAAGGTGTCCTTTCATAACCAAAGCATCCTGACTATAATGATGCCATGATGGTCAACATTTTGATGATGATGTTAACACTGACTTGCTCTTTGTATGGTGTAGCAACTTGAGGACTTACGTGCAATGAATGAATCTCAACACCAACAATACATGGATCTAACTGCAGAACTAAAAAGTGTACAGGTATGGCTTTTGCTCAGTCCCTACTGCTTTGTGGCATGTATGGCTTGCTGGAACCATGGTTGGAATGTGAATGATTGGGACGTAAAGTTTGACACTGAAGCCATTTCAATACCAATTCTTTTGGCAGAAAACACTGGAATGCACCCAAGAAACTCTCAGTGTAACAAATGAAAACCTTCAGCAAGCCAAGTACAGTATTGAGGAGAGAGACTTTGTTATTGCCAACCAGCAGGAAGCAGGTCAGCTACTAATTACTATAAATATGTTGCACTTTAACTTCATTATTATAGTTTTAGTTCTGTTTAGTCACCTAAACTCTTATGTTTTGCTCCAGAGAAAGTTCTTGCTGGTACGGCGGCTGATTTACGTAAGGAGCTGGAGGCAACTGTTCAAGATGTTGAGGGATTGTTTGCGAAGATTGGTAAAAAGATTTATTCTTACTCTTGTCCTTTACTCCCTATGCATCCCTTAATCTAAAGCTGCATTGCATGCCCTTCTGAGTTAGCTGCTCATAGAAAGTGCTTGTGGACAGAGAGAAAACAGCAGCTGGAGGCTAGAAACCAAAGCGTGGTTCAGAGTTTTCAATCATGTCTGACAAAACAGCTGCAAGAGCTGCGGAGTTTGGTGCTTGGAGGTGTTTCTCAACAGCAAGAACAACTTTTGACTCTGGAGAATCACCTTCAATCTTTCCTCAACTTCAAGAACAAGGTCTTCTTGTGTTCCGAGTGAACTTCCAACTTACATTCAACAGTTTGGCTCTGTTTATCAGCTCTCTTCCCTTTTACATAGTTTTTCTGATGTGTTCTCATCTGCCAGGCTGTGGAGGAGTTAAAGGAGAAGTTGAAGAGTTTAAATTCTCTATACACATCACAATTGCAGTCAATGCACAATGTGGTGTATGCACATGAAGCCATATCGAGCTCCACATTGAAGGCACTCGATAATACAGTTTCTGCTCATCCTTTTGCTCTTGAAGAGGTATATTACTTAGAACCTACTCAGTTCCAATGTCTCTTCCTGTAAGCCCACATTCTGTCTTTCCCTGTTCTTTTTCCCTTTCTGTCTTTCTTTGTTGCGGGGTCTGTTGCTAGTCGGTAGTGTGGCTGTGTCTTCCCGTCGCTTCTGGAATTGCAGCAGAAACTCAGTTCGTAGGTTAGTGCTTGTCACCTGCCTTTACCCACTGTAGGGAGCTGATGAACTCAGTAGGGAAGTTGTGATAGTCATGTCACTATCATACATACTACTGTTGATGGTCCCTGAACAGGTGTCAGGCTGGCACTTTTGTTCATATGGGTGTGTGATTTTCGTTTTTTGTTTGTTTTCTGTCTTCTCTAGTTTGGTTCTTTCTGTGGCTTCCTGAGGAAGTGTTAACCTTTCTGTTTCTTCTTCATTTCGAGAATGGAGATTTCTCTATTCTTATGAAAGATATAGTTCCAATGTCTATTGTAGACAAGTTTTCAGTATACCATTCTTTACAGGTAGGAAAACTTGTTTCATTTTCTTGAATTATGAATGTGGGTGGGTCATGTGGGTGGTTTTGGTAGTTGTTGGTTCAAGCTGTTGCAGATGCAGAGATGGTTTTACAGAGTCTGCATGGAGCCCTATCCAGCCAAGGGCAGGAATTGGCTTCTTTTTCAAAACAGCAACATGAGGTTAGAGACTTGGTTCTGGGGTCCAAGTAGAACTGGATGTTTTCTCTGTTCAGAACATGAAGACCATTTTGATTGTAGCTATCCCAGGTTTCCGTATAAAAGGATAGTGCCAATTTTTGTCAGATCAAATTAGGTTATGCTCCAGGGGACCTGATAGTGTTCATTTTCTTTCATGGTTGTCAATTGAATTGCAGGCTGCACAACGGGCCTTTGATGCGACAAGATTGATGTCTGAAACTATCATGGCAACATTATCAAATATGGAGATTGATGCAGCACAGTTGGACTCGCACATAGGTGCAAGCTGTAGTGCACACAGCCAAGGTCTTGCACAGCTTGCAGTTGCTTATGAGGTGGGCCTAGTTCCAATTACTAACCCCCTTGCAGTGGATGGTCAGTAACAAAAGTTAAATGTTATGCCCAATCAAATTATGATATCTGATATCTGGTCGTTCTGTGTGCCTGATATGGCATTATTCATTATCCTGTGATGGCCAAAAGGGGTTAGCAAAACCTTCCAGCTGTGGAAACTTACTAGATAATGGTGGCTTGGCAGGAACATGCGCAAAAAGAGCATTCTGAGCTTCTGGCAAGCATAACTGCGATGTTGACCACTGCATTGTCACAAAGGACCAAACTTGTAAGTTGTAGCTTGGTTGATTGATTATGCACAGTGATGGTACCAGCTTGATCTGATAATGTTCTACAATGAAGCTGTAGGTAACTTGAATGTGTATATCTCTCTGTGCCTTCCTATATTAAAGAAGTTTCTCTCTCCAGTGTGTTTTACTTAACCTCCACCCTGCTGTTCATGTTGGCTGCAGGTACAAACTCATGTCAATAAGCTGAGTGAAAGTGTCAGCAGGGATGCACTGGTGGTTCAGCAAGGTCTTGGGAATATGCAGCATGTGGCTGTGGTTGCAAAGTCAGACTTACAAGGTTTCATTACAAGAGCAGAAGGTTCTGCAGCTGAAGTTTCAAGTCTGTTAGATTCCAAGCAATGCAGTATGGAAAATATACTCCAGACGTGGTATGTTGTGCTGAATCTTGTAGGCAGGGATGCAAATGCAGTTCTAAGTGGTTGGTCCCATTAGTGATTTCCGTTCATTTGCATTCAGGAGAACTGACCTTCGATTCCCATTTCGCCCCAATTCCCAAAATGTGGTTGTCCTATGTCACAAGATACGTAGTACTGTTAGGCCTTCTGGTTAGGTTTCATTGAGAGTAAATAACTGAGCTTTGACAACTAGTTTCGGGAGCTTTTTGATTTGTCATGCACTCATCTTAATTTTGCACTCATCTGAGGTATCTGCTGGTATTATGCAGTGTGGAGCACACATCAAATGCTGGAAGGCAGTGGAAGATTGCACATGATTCAGTGCAGAAACTGGAGGAAGCACATACCTCTGTGATCAAGTCCGTTATTGGGTCAGGATTCATCCATGTCTGACAGTTGTTTTCATCTCTGGCAAGTTGGATTCAAGGTTTGCTTTATGCAGTGATGGCCAACGTACGTCACAGTCTTTGTTTTTGAATAATGATCAGTGTAATGCATTCTCCTGACAGAAGTCAACTTGTATTCACAGGGAAGGGTTAAATGCAAATGTGAGTGTCACAGCAAGGCTCCATCAAATGCATGACACAGCAATGTCTGACATTGAGGAAGAAAACCACTCTGCTCTGGCCTTCATAAATAGTAAGTGTTCTTAACATATTCATGAAGATTTGTTTGGGCAAAGCTGGATCAGTGAGTAAACCTAGTACCCCCTTCATACCTTTTACAGGTAACTCCACAGTGGAGCATGAAGCAGTTGCAAGAATGCGAACCAGTATCAAAGCACAAGAAGTTGGAGCATCAGACTTTCAGAATAGCCATGACACCAACTTGGGTTCCCTACAGTCCCACACAGATCACTGCTTTAACGAGGAATACATGGTATGATAAACTGGCCTGAACCTCATTTGGCCTGGCAGGCATAGAATAAAGAATATTTTCTTTTGCTTCAATTCATGGTAATAATTTATACAAATTGATCATGGGAGCTGTGTGGTGTTTCAGGAGGATTCATCCACTGCCACAACCCCAAGAAAGAGGCAAATTCACGTTCCTAGCCAGTTCTCCATTGATGCATTGTGCACACCACCCTTGGAGACATTGCTACTGCAGTTCAGGACTAAGAACCCAACACAAGGATGTGATAGACATAACAAGCTCTTCTTATCAGAGGATGCTGTAGCAGTGCGGGATTCTCGAACACCTCTCATGACACTCAACTAGACATAGGTACAAAATCTGCTTGTTCAGTTCAGTCACTCATTATGTCACTGCCACTCAAAGTATTGATGTAACTTATAGACCTGCCTATGATGATGTTCACTGCAACCAGGTAGCCACCCAAGTACTAGAATCACAGATATGCATCTCTCAATGCATATCAGTAAGTACAGCAAAAGAGGTGGTCAAAAATAGAAAATGATTTGATCAGATGTTACAACTTCCATAGGACACAATCTTTGGGTAAGAGCTGTAGTGATTTGTTTGCCTTTCAAAAGATGTTGAATCCTCTGAAAAGTTCATGGTTTGCAGAGTCCCCAGAGACTGGTCCTGTACTGTCCTATGAATTATGTCCAATTTTTTTCTGCTCTGCCTTACGGAGGCAGAGACTTGGTTTCGTGATTGTTGACTGACCCTTCTGTATGATACATATGGTGGTGGGCCCTCTCAAGTTGGAGAGACAGCTTCAAAAGTTTGAATGGTTAAATGAAGTAATTAAGTTCAGAAATTATTAGTTTGGAGTTACAGAAATTTGGAGTAAAAAGAAACAGGTATATTATTAATGTCATGATTATTAATTAGTAAATTAGATTGTTGGCAATTGAATAAATTTGAAAAGTATGCCAAATTTTATTTCAGGTTCTTAAGAAAGTGACTCCAATATCAACCTCTTACACCATGCCGAATGTTTCTGCCAACAAAACTGTAAGCCCTAAACCCTTAAAACAGCTTCCTTGCTGAACTACCCTAATTCCCATGGGGAGCCTCATTGCCTCACTCTGGATATTGTCTGTGGGGTTTTGCTCTGTAACTACAGTTCCAAAATGCCCACGGTCCCATTAACCTCACAGTGCAACATACGGAACAAAGAAACACACATGTTTCTTACTTCCTTACAGCATATACAATTTCCTCTTCAAATTCAGGTGTTGATGATGGAGCTTTAGCATCAGCTTGTTCTTCTCCTTCACTTGTTTCAACTATAGATGACTCCTTATCCTGGATTTGCTCATTCTCCATGGGTCTGTTATCATTCCCATTTTCAACAACAGTTTGCCCTTCTTCTTCATCACTTTGCTGAGAGCACAAGGTTTCATCATCCTCATCTGATGTCTCAGTCTCAACCTCAGTCAATGTTTCTTGAGAGCTTTCCACTTCTGTATAACCCCTAAACCATCAGAAGACTGTTCCTTAGTCTCACTATTATTTGCAGCTCGTTTTCCCAGTCTGATAGCCCCAGTTGTATCTTCAGTGTCTGCTGCTGCTGTATTTGCATGTTGTTGCTGTGAGATAATCTCATCAGCATCTGGTACTATTTCTGGGATTGGAGAACAAGCAGGGATGGGTGAGAATGTAAGGGTACTCTGAGATTACTCCTGCATGGACCAAGGATAGAATTCCTCTGCATTTGGGTTCATGGGCACACTGCGAAATCGTGCAAAAATGTGAGCCATGTATGGACCATTTCCCAGCAGTGATGATGTCTGGGTTGAACCATCAACCATTGGTAATCTGAAATAGTGAGGAGGTATGAAGATGGGCATGCCTGGTTGCTGAGGCATGATATACTGTGGACCTGCTGCTGCTGTGATGAATCTCCCCTGGGGGAAAGGTGCCAAAGGTGGTGGGGATGTGTGGATTCGTGTCACTGCAGCCGTATTTGTAATGTTGTTGGACAGTAGAGGTAGACTCACTGGAAGCCCATTGAGTGGAGAACCCTTTCCATCCTTGAATGGGGTCATTGCAGCAGTTGTGGGAACTAATCCAGGTGCATTATCATGATTGAAGGAAGGAGCTTCTCCAGAAAGCATCTTGTGACTTGCAATATCAATGGCAGCAGCATGTTTGTCATGTGCCATAGAGTCTTTTACTTCATCTTCAGCATCTGCATTTACTCTCATTTCAAGAGAAGCTCTTTTGTTGGAAACTGCTGCTGCTGCCACAACAGTCTCCTCAACTGACTCATGCAAGCTGCAAGTTTCTGAGTCATCATTTGAAGTAGGGCTCACATTTGTGTCTGAAACCTCCACTATCAGAGGTGCTGCTGCTGTTGTGTAAGAACTGGCAATAACAGCAATGTGAGTTTCTGATCTGTCATCCAACGAAGGCTGTGCTACAGTCAGATCTGTGGTCATAGGACTCGTAGCATCTACTGTGACTTCTTTGGAAACAGCAACTTCAGCCTCTTCAGGTGAAATCTTTCCTGACTTCTCTGAGTCAGACATCATAGGAGTTGAGGTCTGCTTTTTTGGCAACAGCTTCTCTGATGTCACTGGTTCCTCTGATTTCTCATTTGAAGTGGTTGCAGTCAGGTGTTCCAACTCAGGCCAGATGGATGTGTGAGTGCCAGGTTGAGCCACTGCTACATCCTTGTAAGAAAACATTGTCCTTCCTGCATGAGTTGAAGCAGCAGCAGCTTTAGAAGCTCTGGAAGTGTTGTCCAATAATAGCATGTGCTTTGGTCCTCCATATTATGTAGTAGTTGTTGTGACCTGGGTGGTCACTGAAGCACCAGCAGTTTTATTCTTTGAGCTTCTGTCCTGTTTGCGGGAGATGGAATTTGTCACTTGATGTCCAATGGTTTCTTTTTCAGGAATCAACACATGAGAGTAAGAAGCAATTTTGCTGAGAGATCCTCTGTCCCGATTGTTTGCACCAGTTGATATTTGCTTCCTGATGATTCCTACAGAAGAGCTTGTCAGAAGTGGCAAAATGCTCCCATTCACTAGCTCTTTCTTTCTAGGAACCTGGTTGTTGTGGTTTCCCTTTTCTTGATGGATGACATTGCCTCCTCTCAGAATCCCAGCATCATATCTGTGGTGGACATCATTTTGCACAGACCCTCCTCCTCCTCCACTGTAGTTTTGACTCAAACCATTCACACCACTCTTGTGTGTGGATAACCTGCTGGTAGAAGCCACAGACACTCATCCCTTTGGACCAGCTTCCTGCCAGCATTCTTCATCCTCTTCACAATTTTCAACCACCCACAACTTACAACAGTGGTTTCTTCCAGAGTTTTGCAAGATGGGATCAGTCTGTACATGATGTGGTGGTGGTGGTTGAAGAATCACCCTTGCTGCTACTGTGGATGTGGCAACAGTTGTAGCTTCCTGCTGTGAGTAATCGGACATACTCTTTTCTTCTTCGTCTCAGACAAGAAACATGGCAGCTTCTTTGTTGAACTCATCTGGACTGCTGGGCCTTGATGATGGCTTGATACCAACAGACTAGTAGCCTGTTGACCTTTTGACTGTGATGGCTGCCACCAACAAAAAAAAAACAACACATTGTGTGAAGCAACTCTTCCAGCGACAACAGAAACATCCCAAAATGCAGAGGAAATTGTACCATACAAAAAGATAAACTATTCAGCAAAAATCTCTACAAAAATGTGACAGTGATCTGATGTTACCTTAGTTCGGCGGGTTTTGCATTTGCTATTCTCCATCTTTGTTTCCTTTCTCTCTGCTTCATTAATGAACTCCAAGAGATCTGAGACACTGAATCCAATTGCACAAAGTCTCACAGTTGCTCCTCAAATTCAACTGGAAGCTGCCACTCTTGATGTGCTCATACTTCCATTTTACATGGACCCAATTTCAACTCTGATCACATGGGATGTACAGGATTTGTACATGAGTAAGGATTATTTGTACCTGAGATGACCTTTGCTAGCAATGGAAGCATCTGGCTTTGGGGTGCCCATTCGTGCAGCCTCTTGTTGCTCCACTGCCTTGGAGTCAAAGTACTCCAACCATGCTGCTGCATCCTGCCACAAACCAGGAACAAAACAAGACACTGAAAAGAATTCAACCAAAAAAAAAAGACACATCAGATCAAAGTGGGATTACCAAAGGGAAGAAGCTCAGGGACTCAACTCTGTGTAATTATTGAGTATCCTTGTGTTCAGAGGGTATATCCTTCCTACGTAATTCTAAATGGAACATGAATGTCAATATGAAACATTCATTTACCAATAAATCCAGTAAAATTTGCTAACTGATTGCTACAATATTAAATTCGTTTAACAAGTGAACCCACATCTTTCACTACATTTTGAAATTCTTGTTTATTTAAAAAAGAAATAACTTCATTTTTAAATATTTTCCATAGGCCAGCCAATTTACTTTCTAAATTTTGATGTTTACAAAATTTATCTCCAAAAAGCTGGTATATTATATATGAATCTCATTCTTTCCTTACCACAATTTTCCAGTAGCAATTGGGTTGCAAAAACTTTTGTTTCCACAATCTTTGCTTATAAAATGTCAAAAATTGAAATGTTCACAGCTGGTGATACAGAGGAGCAAACAGTTGGTATTGAGCAAGCAAGTCATTGGGAAGAAGTAAGCACTAATGAAGATCCTCATGAGGAGTCCCAAGAAACAGATGCAAAGTTGAAGGCACAACTTCCTCACAGGGCATTTGCTTGGCTCAAGGACTCTGGCACAGGCTGGCAAGGTGAGAGAGATCCGGGACTTCAACCGATTGCTAGACTTTTGTGATTGTTTGTTAGTCCTTTGTTCCTCTGTAATGTCACTCAAGCAGATCTAGTGCCATGACCACATGCAAAAAGAATGCTTTTTATTCATCATGTCAAAGAAATCTTTGTTGATTTGTGCTTGCTTGCTGGCTGTGTTTGAACAGTCTGTTGAAGAGCTAATGGAAGGAGCTCAGAAATACTATGAAGATGTTGCCCTGCCCAAGCTGGTATGTAAGACACTGGTACCCTCTTTATAGTCTAGAGCAGCCCAGACTTGTCAGACATATCTGTTTGCAAGTGACGTTTGTTAACAGGGTGCTGAGGCAGAGGAGCCAGCTGGAAATCAATTCTGAAAGTGACGATCCTCTGGCAGGCTCAATCATCACAGGTGGAGGTTTTGGATCCTTGGAGCTGTCACCAGTTGATGGGTGCACCTTGACCGATTTCATGCACACCCGAGGTCTCAGGATGCACTCTCTGGGCAGTGTGGTGAGTTTTATTGTCTGGCTGTTCTTAAGTGAGCTTTCTGCCAACTTCTGAATCCCTTAGTGATTTTCTCTACAGGCATTTTTATTTCATATCTTGTCCCTTTTTTTAAAAATTGTGGAAAACAAAAGAATGTTGATTTCTTTCAAAGCCTTATTACAGATCCTTGAAATTATAACATCAAATTGGATGCCCCAAAAAAAGAATTACTTTGTGTTGCAGTTTTTTTCTGAGTTGACAAGGTGGGTCTGCTGCTTTCTTTGGCAGGCAGAGTTGGCTGTGAAATTACCCCATGTTCACTCTCTTTGTTTCCATGAAATGATGGCTCGTGCTTATAAGCATGTTTTGCAAGCTGTGATTGCGGCTTCAAATGTCAAGGCTGATCTAGCAGTCAACATTGCTACCACTCTGAGCATGATGCTTGGAACTCCAGAAAAACAAGACCCAAACATGCAATCATCCTTGATCTGGAATTGGGTGGAGACTTTTCTCTGCAAGCGTTTTGGCTGGAAGCTAACCAAGGAGACAACCTGCTCAGACATTCACAAATATGCCATCCTCCGAGGCCTTTGCCACAAGGTTTAACATACATACACTCATGTGCCATTCGGCTTTGGAAGTTCACTACATATTGGGTAAACCCATGTTGGACGAGTATTACTTTGATATCTAATTATATGTGGGATGAATATCAATATCTACTATTATCTATTGATGAATATGGTAAATTTTGACAATTGATAAATATAAAACTTATTTATAAACTGAAAAAAGAAAACAACTTTAAGTATAGGTTCAAAATCATCTTTTAAAAACAATTTGTTTGCAAGATTAATTAATGGGGCATAATTAAATCTTTATAAGACTCACCTCCAAAGCAAAAAAAAATTGATACTTTATTTTGAACTGATGATTCTTCTTTTATAGAAATGTAAGTGACCTCCTGGCCATGTCATTTTTGCAGTGCTTTTGTCCACTCTTGACTGCTGTAGTTCTCTGCCTTTCTGCAACAGGTGGGTATTGAGATTGCACCTCGGGACTATGACTTGGAGGGTTCAACACCATTCAAGAAAACAGATATCATTAGCATGATTCCTGTATACAAGGTATATAGATAGTCAGCTTCTTGCCATGTAAGAATTAATAAATACTAAATTGTATCATCATTTTAAATTTGGATTATGAAAATGGATTAATTAAAGAAAGAGTATTAATGGATTATGACATATTAATTAATTAATTATATGTTGACATGCTTGTCCATCTCAAATGTGTCAATGGCATGACCGAAATTATTTTGCACTAATTTTCCATGCTGTAAGAAAATAGAGTTACATGGAGACTATCTCAAAGGGATAAAATTCAGAAAGAACTTTGCTAATCAATCAAGTATTGGGTGGCTTCATCATCTCCTTGCACGCAGCAAGCTGCATGTTCATCAGCAGATGGGAAAACACTGCTAGAATCTTCGAAAACAGCTCTTGACAAGGGCAAGCTGGACGATGCAGTCAATTATGGAATTAAGGTGTGGTTCCTTTGCCCACAACATTGATTGCAACAAGGAATAGATTAACCAATGGTGACAGACAGAGCACGATTCTACAGCCCGATCAGCTCACAGATGAAACCACCTTGAGTTGATTGCACAAGGAGGTCACTTACATTTCTATAAAAATGACATCAGTTCAGAATAAGTTATTTGTGGCCCACAAATTTTCTTCAAACTCTACGAATAATTAATGGCTATCTATTAATTTTAATTGTGTCAACAAGGGTTGTTGTTTCTTGTTTGTCCAGGCCTTGGCAAAGCTAGTGGCTGTTTGTGGACCTTATCATCGAATGACTGCAGGTGCATATAGCCTACTAGCAGTTGTGCTTTACCACACGGGTGACTTCAATCAGGTGACCACAACAAGAACATTATAATTTATGGTTTACCTTGCATCAATTGTGACAATTATTTGTTTTGAATAAGTGATGTATATTTGACAGAGCCACAACGGTTCATGACACAATTTGTCAGGGATAAAGTTTGTGGCTTCACGACATTTCCAATATAAAAAAATTTGTGGGGGTAAATCTTGTGGTTTCATCCATTTCAAACATGAAACACATGTGTGGTGTGTACCATAGTAATTTTGACATTATTGTAGTATGTGCTGTTACCACACTCAAGGGCGACTTGAGGCCATATTTTGTTGTAGTCCAACCCCGGATTAGCATCAACAAATATTAACTAAACCCTCAAACCCTAAACCCCCAATTATTATTCCTGGGTTTGGGTCATCCATATATTTTACTTCTGTTGAACTCTTTGAGTAAGAACAAAGAGGTTGAGCAAAATCCATGCTTGACACTCCATTGATTTTTGTTTGATGATAACATGAGCTGCACATGTGGGGGGTGGGGGAGGGCAATGGAGCACTTTGCAGGCAACTATCTATCAACAGAAGGCATTGGACATCAATGAGCAAGAGCTAGGATTAGATCATCCTGACACTATGAAGAGCTATGGTGACTTAGCAGTCTTTTACTACCGACTTCAGCACACTGAGTTGGCACTGAAGTAAGTGGGAGATTGCCATTTGCCTAAAATCCAAGACATCAAGAAAACACCAAAACTTGCAAGTGAGCTCTTTATAAGAATTTAATAGTTTTTAGTTCACAACTTGTTGAAAGAATATTTAACATAGAAAAATTATGGGTATTCACTCATGCAGGTATGTGAACTGTGCATTGTACCTGCTGCACTTGACATGTGGTCCTTCACACCCAAATACAGCAGCCACTTACATCAATGTAGCCACGATGGAGGAGGGCCTTGGCAATGTCCATATTGCTCTGCACTACCTCCATGAAGCTCTCAAATGCAACCAACATCTACTTGGTGCTGATCACATTCAGGTATTTAATATGTTTTTCAAAAAAAAAAAAAATTGCTTGAATTGAATAGTGCCCACCACCATGCATTTCTCTTAAGTTCAAGAAATTTGTAAAGGACTCATGTGAGGACTAACTAACTAATATAATTCTTGGCTTGGGTATACATGTGGGTTTAGACTGCAGCAAGCTACCATGCTATTGCAATTGCACTATCAATAATGGAGGCATATTCTCTTAGTGTCCAGCACGAGCAAACCACATTGCAGATTCAATAGTCAAACTTGGTACTGATGACCTCCGCACACAGGTACATAAATTATCACACAATAGTTCCAAGACTCTAGATGACTATCAGAAACATTGTGTTTTTTATTACTTGCCAGGGCAGGTATTACTGGCTTGCTCTGGGTAGAGTTTGGGTTTGATCCAGTTTCTGAAGCAGCATTTTTGGTGTTGGTTTTGTGGCTTTCCTGGCAGCAGCTGATTCTTTGGGTTCATGGGCATCAGGTTTTTCCTTCTGATCAGCTGCAGCAGCAGCACAAGTAGTCTGCAAGTGTTAGACCCAGCAAGCACCAAGCTCCCACCAGATGCACAGGAATTCATTGAACTTATTTTCTTCTTGCTCCAATGATGCCAAGCTCTGCTTCAAGACTGTAGTAATCAATTGCCACTGTGTGCTTCGGAGATCATCTTCATCCAAAGAGTGCTGTGCAGGAGGAGGAGGTGGATTGGCACCACTACTACTAGTGTGAAGCAAAGTGCGGAGACTGCATTGACCAAAAAAAAACAACTCAAACCCAAAATGTTTACTGTCTTGTACAGGCCCCCTTGTTAAACCCTAGACCCTAACAACGAATGCCTCCCTCATTGTTGGGAAAAACCAGAAGCAAACTGAGAGGAGAGAAGTGGGGGGTGGAAAGTATGAGACCTATTCACATTCAGCGCATTGGCTCCACCGTCAATCTGCTCATTGATGGCCAGATCAGTTGGGAGCTCTTCTCCTTCCTCAGGTTTTGGACCTGCTGCCTCTACAAGAACAGTATACCCCTGGTGGCGCACAATTACTGTACCTAGAGTTGTTGTGTCCTTTGACAAGCAATGACCCAATTCATTAGTCAGTAAATAAATCCACTGCCCACTGCAGAGAAGAGAGAAAGGAGCTTGCTTGACACATTCCTCAGCATAATTTCTGTGATAATTTATTATGTTGGAGCAATTCTGCTGCAGCAAAAAGGAAGGAAATATGATGCAGTAAACAAAAATGTTGGAGTGGAAGGGGAGAGAGAAATTTGTGTTTTTACATGAATACATGTGTTCTCATCAGCCGTGATTCCTTTCAACAAATTCTTCTTGGCAAGTGCATGGTGATCATCATTGCAGAGCTTGAGTGCTTCTTGATGGCTTGCATGAATCTTGACATCAGTCTTCTTGCTAGCATCTGCAATGTCTCTGCAAACTGAGAACTTCATGTTACCTCTCTCCTCCTCCATCACGAGGTGCTCTTTCTCCATGTGCAACAACAAAAATTGATTTTCCTTGCTTTAATTTTTGGTCAACTCCTTGTATGATTGCGGCTGCCTGCAGATTCATCAAGCTCCAACAGACCAAAAAAAGACCATGAGTTTACTACTACTACACTTTCAAGCTAAGCCCGACCACCCACCCTTGAAGATCTCTCTAATGAACAGTCTATAATTTGTCTGCATCTGAAAAACAAAGAAAGGTGGTGCAAGTGATGGAAGAAGAAAGAAAGAGAGATTTGGACCTGGGTAACGGCAATGTCCACAAACATGTTGTGCTGGAGGAAAGCTTTGTGGTCACGGATCTGTCACTGCTCTGGTGTTTTGCAAGGCATGGCTACAAGGATGGAGAAATCGTCTAACCAAAGACGACAGTAGTTGTTCAATCCATTTCTTTTCTTGTCACAGCTCTCGTCTTGCCCTCTTTCTCCTCCTGCTTCTCCTCCTCCATCTCCACCCCAAGCCTCATCCTCAACTGGTAAGGGTGGGAAAACAGCAGGTGCATCAGCTGCAGATGGTGGGACTACCCAAGTGTTGGAGCGAAAACCAAATGGCAAGTTACCAAACTGTTACAAAAATCCACATGCTCAGCTTTTTCTCTTCTAAGTACAAAAACCCCTAAGCTCTCAAGAATTGTTGCATCAGCAACATCAGCAAGAACAAGAAGAAGCCAGGAGCTTCATGGCATGAGGAGGAGGAGGAGGAAGAGCGTTACAGAAGGAGCAGGGTTGTTCTACTACCTTGTTCCTCTCAGTAAAGGCTTTCATCAGATTATTGTAAGCCTGCACAGCAAGCAAGCAATCCAACAAACAAACAGTTGCATAAGTACACTCCCCCTGCTGTCTGAAAGCTTAATGTGCAAAGAATTCAAGCACCCAATTGGGGTAGCAAGCAAAGCAAGCCAAGTGGAACTAACATTTGCAAAGGCTTTGCTGAGACATTTGAGCAGGAGTACAAGCGAGTGGCAGTGGATGAGCCGTTTGCTGCTGCAACTGTAGAAGCCCTTCTCACCAGCTGTTACTGTCACTAGCTTCCCATTGCACAGCCTCACCTGTGCAGCAATAATGTGGGACCCACAACAGCAGATCTATCCTTAATAATCTTCTTCAAAACTGTGAAAAATCCACAAACTTGAGCAGCAGACAGGCAGGTGAGAAGATATGCAAAATTAACAGCTAATAACAAATGCAAGAAATCTTACATCAAGGACAAAGAAGTCGCACTCTTGCTGCTTGTTGTGATTGACCACAATGGATTGCTTCAATGACCACCGCACAACTGCAGACCAAAAGCACACAATGCACAGAACAATTGAAGGGAGAGAGAGAGAATCCCACAGATATACACAGAGCTCAGGCTCAAGCTCTTGTGTATGTGTTTGTGTGTGGGTTTGTCTGGAGCTCACATTGAAAAGGTGGAATGAGATGTGAGAAGGACAGAAACTCATAGAATTAGCCAAGCTTGGAAGATGGTGAGCACATCCCTGTGATGTCTCCTTTCTCTTTGGCTTCTTTGGCAGCAGCCATTGCTGCAATTGCTTCATTCTTGGTGTTCAATATCCCTTTTCTGCTGCTGCTGCTGTTGTTGTTGGAGATGATGAGCTCCTCTTCCACATTGCTAGCTGAAAGTTTGCTGCTTGCCTCCAGCTGGTTTTCCCCTTGAAGCTCGGTGGTGATTCCTGCAGAAGGAATCTTGGTGTGAACTGATGATGATGATGATGATGATGAGGTTTCCACTTTTTGTTGTTGTTTCTCAGACTGCCCAAAGGAGGTGGTGCAGGCAATAATGTCAAGTAGTCGCCTAACATGTGCAATTGCAAGCTCTTGAGTGTAATCCTCTGGAAAACAAACAACAAAACAGAAAAACAAATAAACAAAAATTGCATTCAGATTCTCACCTCCCATGAATGAATGAGCTTCTTCATTCACCCATGAAAAACCGGGGTGGGAGCTGCTGCAATCATGCACTTTTCTTTCTTTTATTACCTTCGATGACAGTCAGAACACATGGCTTCAATGCACAAACCTGTAGTGAGTCACAGAGCTTGCTTCCCCGCACCTGCATTAGCCATCATCATGATCATCATCCAACACCCAACTGTCACAAAAATAAATAAATAAAATTTCAAAAAAAATTACACATGCTTCTTTCTTCTCTGCAAGATTTTTGCACATTCTTGTGCAGAAGATCTCCAAACCCAACATAAACCCCAATTCCAGTCCGAGGAGGAGGAGAAACAAGATCCGAGGAGCAAGCTGATGAACAATTGTGCATGTGCGGGTGTGTGCGTTTTGCTTGCCTCATGGTGGAAGGAGATGTTTGTCAGGTGGCAAGTCTCCACATCGACTGCAAGTAGCCTCCTGACATCAAGCACCTTGTCTGTTGTGATCCCCTGCATGCACACACATACACACATCCAGTTCTTCACACTTGTTTGCTGAGGAGTCCCAGGCACCAAAAAAGAATCACAACAATTCCTCAATCCAACAATTCTTCTTCAATTTCTTCAATTCTTCAATCCTCAAACTGTTAGACACAGAGAAGATCTCTGAGAGAGAAAAATCACATTTCTTCAATCCAAGAATTGCTCTTCAATTCTTCAATTCTCAAATTGTTAAAGAGACAGAGAAGATCTGAGACCTTGAGAGTGACTTGCTTTCCAGGAGGAGGCAGCACATTATTGATGATGATGTCGATTACAGCTGGTAGAACTGAACAGATCCAACAAAACAACCAACCAAATCCAACCTTTGTTTGAGCAGTCTCTTTGTTATGGCACATTCCAGTCACAAATCATCTGTGCAGGAGAGAGAGAGAGAGAGAGAGAATGTGAAACACACACACACAGGCACATCCTTCGTTTACCTTTCTCCTCTTTTTTCTTTCTCTTGCCTTTGGCTTTGTTGTGGGCCTTGTTGGTGGCACGCCCTGTCCGAGGTGCCATTCCAACAAATCAAAACTAGTGAAATTATGAGCTATACTCCAAATTCCAAGCTTCTTCTCCTCCTTCTTAAAGAATGCAAGTGAAAATGGCCACCACCATTGTAGCTCCTTCTCCTTCCCCTCCTTCTGAAAGAATGGAAGTGAAAATGGCCACCATTGTAGCTCCTTCTCCTTCTCCTTCTTCTGCAAGAATGGAAGGGAAGAAGATGGGCCACTAAGCTAGCTCCAAAACTTGCTTGGGTGATCAAATTCCAGCACCAGTGTGGAATTTTATCCGTATGCTACACAAAGCCCAACCCCTTTAATTTTTTTAATTAAAAAAAAAAAAGCCTCTCTCTCTCTCTCTTAATTAATTAATTTCCTTATTTTTTAATAATTATTTTAGCCACTTCCTTCTTCACTCATCATTCAAGGGCATGTTCTGTACCACTTCAAAAATTATTTCATAGTATACCTTCAATTTTTTTTAATGATTGTTTTAGATTCACCCCAAACATAAATAAAAGGCCACAAGGCAAAGAGTAAAACCTAATTAATTATGATAGCCTTACTTGTTAAAGATAGTTTGGAGCTACATTAAGAAGTGTGTTTTTAAAAAACTTTGTTAAACAAAAAAAATTCAACATCAAGAATGTCCATATGTAAACCAAAAGGATTGGCCCCATGGCACTGAAACTCCTCTAACTCTTGTAACACAGTTAGTAGAGCATCTCCACCGGTGCTCAGTAACGCTGGATAATAAAATTAATTGTCTACGTTTAGCTTTTTCTTTTTGGCAACCCCACCAATAAAACTGTAACTGGATGGGTCTAAGTCTAACTTTTTTTTCTTTTGACAATGAGCCGATTTGATTGGCCCATCACAAAACAAAGTAGAAACTAAGGAGGCTCCCCAAAATATAACTCTGGGAAGATGGAGTGCCTCTCCCTTTGGCCAGCTATATAGGTAAGAAGGGGAGGACTTTGGGCAAAACATATGGGATTTAAGTGAGGTGGTATTGGGAACACCCTTGGGGAACATATTGAGAACCTGATGAGAACCCATTGGGAACTTAGGGGAACAAAGGAAAAATGAAAAACCCTCAGCCCCTCCCAAATTATTAGTTATTGTAATATAATGCATATAAGTTTGTCCAATATGATTTTATCCATCTTTTGACATTTACTTCTAACCTTGTTGATCCATGTATATGTTGTTTAGTAGTGAATATTTATCTTAAAACTATCATTTTAAAATTAAAAAATCATGAAAGGGATTACAAAAATTAATGATCTTTGTTACTAAAAATTAGATAAAATATCATCCCAAATATAAAAATTATAAAAATCTTGAACACATTGATATAAAAAAAAAATCATTTGCATTAATTTCCAAATATTGTGCAGCTTCAAACTTCCATGTTTTCAAGAATGAACTATTTGAAGAATAAAATATATTGAAAAAATTTAAACCAAAAAATCATCAAACTTCACCAAAATTGTCATCATAATAATATAACCAAAATCACCAATCCTCAGTGTTCACCATAATAGTGCACCAAAATTCATCAAATTGTTTTGTAGTTATGAGATCCACTGAACCCGGATGTGGCCATTTTCACAGTGGTGTGACAAATAGAAGGGAAATTTTGGATTTTTTTTTATTATGTTTTATAAGTGAAAATTTGGAAAGAATTGCCACAAAAATTGGAATTTTTTTTGCCAAACTTTGTTATGACAAAATTTGTCATAATTTCCAATGTTGGGTGGGTGGTTACCCAATTTGGCCTGTTAGAATTGTCAGTTTTGGCTTCAGTTAATTCCCAACACTAATTTCTGGGAACTGGAACCATAATTCAGGTGCCAAAATTAAAGATTTCAAATTTAAATAATTATTTGACAGTTTGTTGCCGAAATGGTAAAGGTATTACGCAATTTTATTTTTTTAAGGACATTTTTTTGGCAGCCAAAGTTGCAATCATCCATAGGAACATGTAGAAAAAGTGACAATTGTCCCTAAAAAGATTTAGCCAAATCTGGCTATAATCTATAAATAAAGTACAAATTTCATAATCAAGATCTATATTTTTGGCTACACAACAAAAAACCAAGTATACGAATCTGGTGATTTTTATATTTAGTTTCTCTCACTTCTGGATACTTAAAACTTCCAAAATAAATTCATTTTTCAAAAAATAAAAAATAAAATAATTTTTTTTCTTTTTGGTAATGCCCTCATCCAAGGGTCTTTTGCAACATAAAATTCCTCCCACAAAAGTTTAGACACACCAAAAAAGGATCCATAAGAAATGGAAGATCCTGCCACAAACCTAATTTTCCTTTTGTGGTTCACACTCAACTAGTGCATTTGAGCAAGCTCACCAGCCATCACTCCAACAAGAACACACCACATCCAAGTGTGAGGAGCCTCAAAGCCTGAGGCTCAAGCCAAGTCATGTGAGCTTACAACAATTGCATCAAAGAAGACAAGAGCGGGTCCAACTTGTGGGGCTCCCATTGCAAAATCTTCTAGCTATTTTTGTGCAAAAGAAAATGCAATACCATCCTTCGCTTAACTCAGTCCTTTCTCCATGAACTTCAATCTCCTTACCTTTAGTACTAGGGGTTTAGGGTTTAGGG
>Ga0116228_10001108_pt1 | contig 22029 bp, 4 predicted proteins | sample S1TSphfallax_2_FD_89694 | JGI IMG/M metagenome (GOLD analysis project Ga0116228, IMG submission 89694) | Host-associated microbial communities from peat moss isolated from Minnesota, USA - S1T2_Fc - Sphagnum fallax MG | ecosystem: Host-associated > Plants > Peat moss > Unclassified | place: USA...
ATACATACCTATAGATCCCACTTATCCCATAGAGCGTCTGAACTTCATCCTCTCTGATGCTCAAGTTGCATTCATCATTAGTCATTCGTCATTAACTCATCTCAGTGGACAAATCACAACTATCTCCCTAGACAGTGACAGGAAATTGCTAGAGCTTGAAAGTCAGGAAAACCCAGTTAGCATATCTGCCAGCAATCATCTCGCTTATATTATTTATACTTCTGGCTCTACTGGAACTCCTAAAGGAGTCCTTGGCACTCATCAAGGTACAGTCAATGGATTACACTGGCTCTGGAAAACCTATCCCTTTACAAATGGGGAAGTCTGTTGCCAGAAAACGGCTATTAGTTTTGTAGATTCAGTCTGGGAGATTTTTGCTCCTTTACTTCAGGGAATTCCTACGATAATTATTCCTGATGGGATTGTACTAGACTCACAATTGTTCATCGAAACTCTGGCATATTACAAAGTTACACGAATCATCCTTGTTCCCTCTCTACTGCGCTTACTTCTGGATAACTATCCTCATCTGATGCAGAATTTATCACATCTCAAACTTTGGATAACGAGTGGGGAAGCATTATCTGTGAATTTAGCGCGAACTTTCCGAGAATTGATGCCATCTGCAAAACTGCTGAATTTTTATGGTTCATCGGAAGTTTCTGCGAATGTAACTTACTACGACACCAGTTTGTTACCAGAGCGAGCAAATAGCGTGCCTATTGGTCGTCCGATTGATAATATTCTTGTCTACATATTGGATCGCTATTTGCAACCAACACCAATAGGTGTTATCGGTGAACTTTATATTGGCGGTGATGGATTGGCTAGAGGTTATCTCAATCAGCCTGCTTTAACTAGCGAAAAATTCATTCCCAATCCCTTTGGTGACTGCCCAGGAACACACCTGTACAAAACTGGAGATTTGGCGTGCTATTTGTCGAATGGAGAAATACAGTACATCGGACGTATTGACCACCAAGTTAAAATTCGTGGTTTCCGCATCGAACTTGGAGAAATTGAAGCAGCCATTAACCAACACCCAGAGATACAGCAGGCTGTGGTCTTAGCACAAGAGGATCAAACAGGTAATAAGCAATTAGTGGCTTATGTTGTTGCTAGTTCACAAAACCATCACTCGCAGGAGAAATTATATCGTGAATTGATACCACAATTGCGAAGTTTTCTAGAATCGAATTTGCCCAACTACATGGTACCTGCAGCTTTTGTCATACTAGAGGTACTATCACTCACACCTAATGGTAAAATTGATCGCCAAGCACTCTCTACAACTGATACAACACAAATATTCTCTAAATCCGATTTTATTCCTGCTGCAACACCAATTGAGCAGATGTTAGCCCTAATCTGGGAAAAGGTACTTAGTACTGAAAAAATAGGTATTCATGATAACTTTTTTGAATTAGGTGGGCATTCTCTGCTAGCGACAAGGGTAATCTCACAAGTGAGACAAGTTTTTCAGCAAGAACTACCTTTACATAGCTTGTTTGCACAACCAACAATAGCTGGACTAGCCAAAGAAATTGAAAAAGCTACTAAGTTAGATTTAGGATTGGAAACAGCAACCATTGCCCGAGTTTCCCATGAGCAAGAATTACCACTATCCTTTGCACAGAAACGATTATGGTTCTTAGTCCAGTTAAACCCAAACAGTTCTCTTTACAACTCTTCTGCTGCTATTCGCCTAGAGGGACAGTTAAACCAAGCTGCATTACAACAGAGTTTTAATGAAATTATCCGTCGCCATCAAGCCCTCCGGACTACTTTCCCTGTAGTCAATGGGCAACCGATTCAAGTAATTTCTCCCAGCGCAACTCTAAAATTACCAATAGTGGATTTGCAAGAGTTGCCAGAAGCACAAAAGAAAGCTCTTGTTCAAAAACTCATACAGGAAGAGTCGCAACGCTGCTTTGATCTGGTGCAATGTCCACTACTGAGATACACTCTTATACATACTCATGAACTAGAATATATACTGCTATTCACCATCCATCATATTGTCTCCGATGGATGGTCAGTGGGTGTGTTAATCAAGGAATTGACCACACTGTATAAAGACTTCTGCGCGGAGCAGCCTTCTTCACTACCAGAATTACCCATTCAGTATGCAGATTTTGCCATATGGCAACGACAGTGGTTGCAGGGTGAAGTTCTGGAAGCTCAACTCGCATACTGGAAAAGGCAATTGGGCAACAACCTACCTGTGTTGCAACTTCCTACAACCCGTCCACGCGCAGAAGTGAAAACCAATCATGGCTCTACTTCATCCTTCATTATTCCTATCAAAGAGTCCGAATCACTACAAGCACTATCGCGTCAAGAGGGTGTCACCTTATTTATGACGTTGCTAGCAGCTTTTCAGATATTGTTACAACGTTACACGCATCAAGATGATATTGTTGTAGGTACTGATATTGCCAATCGTAACCGCGCTGAAATTGAACCATTGATCGGTTTTTTTGTCAATTTGCTTGTCTTACGTACAGATCTTTCTGGCAATCCTAGTTTCCCAGAATTACTCAAACGAGTACGATCTTGTACATTAGGAGCTTATGCCCATCAGGACTTGCCTTTTGAAGAGTTAGTTAAAGCTTTAGAACCAGATCGGAATTTAAGCAACATACCACCACTATTTCAGGTGCTATTTGTGCTTCAGAATGCCCCAATACCACCTTTAGAATTAACAGGACTGACATTAAGCTTGTTGGAAGTTGAAAACAAAGTAGCAAAATTTGATTTAGCACTATTTCTTACCGAGACAGAGTCAGGAATTTTAGGTAAGTGGCAATATAATTCTGACCTTTTCGATACTCCTACTATTACTCGGATAACAGGTCATTTCCAGACCTTAATTAACAGCATAGTTTCACAACCTGATAGTCGGATCAATAGCTTAGAAATGATTACAGAAGAAGAAAGAAAACAGCAAGCTATGCAAAAAAGAGAGCGCAAGGCTTCCAATCGAGAAAAATTTATTAGCATTGTACCCCAGGCTATCAGCTTATCGCAAGCAGGATTAATCAAAACTACTTATCTACAACCTGAGCAAATATTTCCTCTAGTCATTCAGCCTAATACTGATGATATTGATTTAGTGAATTGGGTGCAAAATAACCGAGCATTTCTCGAAAAACAATTATTAAAACATGGAGCGATTTTATTTCGAGATTTTAACATCAATTCCGTCCCAGAGTTTGAAAGTTTTGCCCAGGCAATTTATCCAGATTTATTTGATGAATATGGCGATTTACCTCGTACTGAAGAAGGTGGAAAAGTGTATGGTTCTACTCCCTATCCATCTGACAAAGCTATTCTTTTCCACAATGAAAGTTCTCACTTGTATCAGTTTCCTTTAAAAATTTGGTTTTTCTGTGTACAACCTGCTAAACAAGGTGGAGAAACGCCTATTGTAGACTGTCGTAAAGCATATCAAATTCTCAATCATAACCTACGAGAACGGTTAATAGAAAAGCAATTAATGTATATTCGTCATTACACTGATGGTTTAGATGTAAGCTGGCAAAGTTTCTTTCGTACCAATGATAAATCTTTAGTAGAAAATTACTGTCGTCGCACCGAAATCGATTTTGAATGGTATGATAATAATAGTTTAATGACTCGTCAAGTTCTTCCAGCAGTTGCAATACACCCTAAAAGTAATGATATGGTATTTTTCAATCAAATACAGTTACACCATATAGCATATTTAGATGCAGAAGTTCGAGAATCTCTGTTGTCTTTATTTGGAGATAAACAGCTACCACGTAATGTTTGTTATGGTGATGGAACTCCCATAGAAGACGATGTTATTTCAGAAATAAATCAAGTTTATCAACAGTCAAAGACTAGTTTTCCTTGGCAGCAACAAGATATTTTGATGCTTGATAACATGCTTGCTGCACACGGACGCTATCCCTATATAGGAGAACGTAAAATTGTGGTAGCAATGGGAGAAATGATTCAAAGTAAAGATATTGTACTTCAAAGTAAAGCCGGAGGAGGAAAATGATCACTGACACTACTATTAAAGGTTTTCGGCTTTCTCCTCATCAGAAACGCCTTTGGTCTTTGCAGCAAGATAGTTTTGCTTACGTCACTCAAGGTGCTGTTTTTATAGAAGGCAATCTTCAGACAGATATTTTAAAAGCAGCCTTACAGCAGGTTGTTAATCGACATGGTATTCTACGGACAAGTTTTTATCGCTTGTCTAGTGTAAAGATTCCTGTCATGGTTGTTGCTGATAGTAGTTCATTTTTTTGGCAAGATATTGATTTCATTGATTATCAAGCACAGGAACAGTCATCCAAAATTGAGGAGATATTTCAGGAAGTAAGACATCAAGGTTTTAACTTCGAGCAAGGTAAAATCTTGCATTCGTCTTTGCTAAAATTGTCACAAAGTAGCTATATTCTACTTATCTCATTGCCCGCTATTTGTGCAGATAGCTGGACAATTAAGCATCTAGTTAATGATATTATTCATTCATATTCTCATTGTTTAGAAGGAAAAGAATCCTCTAATGAAGTTGTACAATACCTACAATTCTCAGAATTGCAAAATCAATTACTTAAAGACGGAAATGCGGAGGTGGCTAATAAATATTGGCAAGAGCAAAAACTTACTGCTCAAGCTACATTAAGATTGCCTTTTGAAAAACGATATACAAAACAATCAGAATTTCAGTCTGACTGTTTCCGATTTACTATTAATCCTGATCTGACAGCAAAGATTGCAGCTTTAGCTCAAAAATGTGATAGTTCCATAGATTTTATTTTACTATCCTGTTGGCAAATATTAATTTGGCGACTGACAGGACAATCAGAATTCATTATCGGTATGGCTGTGGCTCGTAGGGATTATGAAGAACTACATAATTTACTAGGACTTGTTGCTACATGGATACCATTTAAAAGCAATTTGACACCAGTTCAAAACTTTAGAGAAGTTGTAGAATTTACTGAAAAAACTATAGAATCTGCTTGGGAATGGCAAGATTATTTTGTCCCAGAAACAGTAGAGAATAATCATACAATACCTTTTCCTATTGGTTTTGAGTTTGAGAGATTACCAGAACAAATACTTGTTGCTGATGTATCATTTTATTTGAATAAGTATTACAGCTGTATTGAACCGTTTAAGGTAAAACTTACTGCTACTCAAAGTGATAATTGGCTGACAGCAGAATTTTATTACGATGTCAATTACTTCTCTAATGAAACTATTGCGCTTATAGCTGGACAGTTTCAAACTTTATTAACTAGTGCAATTACAAATCCAGATCAGAACATTAGTCAATTAGAGATACTTAGTCAAAGCGATCGCCAAAAACTACTGGTTGAGTTTAACCAAACACAGATTGATTACTCACAACAAAAGTGCATTCACCAGCTTTTTGCAGAACAAGTAGAACGAACACCAAATAACATTGCTGTTATATTTGAAAACCAGCAACTAACTTATGCCGAGCTTAATAGCCAAGCCAATCAACTAGCTCATTATTTGCGATCGCTGGGAGTCAAACCGGAAGTTGTAGTTGGACTATACTTAGAGCGATCGCTCAAAATGATTATTGGACTTTTGGGGATTCTCAAAGCAGGTGGAGCTTATCTACCAATAGACCCCGGATTACCACAGGTCGGCCTTGTTTTTCGGTTGCAAGATGCTCAAGTATCTGTGCTATTGACTCAACAGCATCTAGTTGACAATCTACTAATTGATGGAACACAAGTCATCTGCTTGGATCAGAACTGGGATGCGATCGCCCAGAACAAGGATGAAAATCCCATAGATGAGACGACAATTGAAAATCTAGTCTACATAATATATACTTCCGGTTCTACAGGTAATCCCAAAGGAGTCGCTGTAGAACATCGGCAACTGCTTAATTATCTCAATGCGATTTTAGATAAACTCGATTTACCACCTAATAGTAATTTTGCGATAGTTTCCTCATTTGCAGCAGACTTAGGCAACACAGCAATTTTTCCAGCTTTGTGTAATGGCGGTTGTCTTCATGTAGTGTCCCAAGAGCGATCTGCCGATCCCTCTGCCCTAGCAGCCTACTTCGACCTTTATCCGATTGACTGTCTCAAAATAGTCCCCTCTCACTTAGCAGTTCTCCTGAGATCATCTCACTCAGAAAAAATTCTCCCTCGCAAATGTCTGATTCTTGGTGGTGAGACTGTTAGTTGGCAGCTAATTGAGCAACTTCAACATTACTTGGCAGATTGTAAAATTTTCAACCACTATGGTCCAACAGAAACCACTGTTGGTGTACTAACCTATCTAGTAAAACAGCAGCAACCAAATCATGACTCTGAAACTGTTCCCATAGGGTGTCCCTTAGCTAATACACAGGTTTATGTGCTGGATCAGCAAATGCAACCAGTACCTCTGGGTGTGTCAGGTGAATTATACATTGGTGGTGCAGGACTAGCGCGAGGCTATTTGCACCATCCTGAACTGAATGCCACTAAATTCATCCCCAGCCCCTTTAGTGATACAGCGAAAGCAAAGTTGTATAAGACAGGAGATAAAGTTCGCTACTTGAGAAACGGAAATCTGGAGTTTCTAGGACGGATTGACAATCAGATTAAGGTTCGAGGTTTCCGCATCGAACCTGAAGAGATCGAATTGGCACTAAAACAACACCCTCAAGTGCAGGAAGTTGTAGTCATAGCTTGGGCAGATAAACTTGGTGATAAGCGCTTGGTTGCCTATATTATTCCGAGACTAGGTCAACGCTCTAGTACTAGCGAACTGCGTGTTTTCCTAAAAAATAAGTTACCTGAGTATATGGTGCCGTCCACCTTCGTACTGTTAAAGAAATTGCCACTCACCCCCAATGGGAAAGTAGATCGCCTTGCCTTACCGGCACCAGACACAGCTAGACCCGATCTGGAAGATGTTTTTGTAGCGCCTCGAACGCCTGTCGAAAAATTGCTGGCAAAAATCTGGTCTGAAGTATTGCGGCTTGAACAGGTTGGTATTCACGATAATTTCTTTAATTTAGGTGGACACTCATTATTAGCGACTCAAGTGATGTCTCGTTTACAGGACTCCTTTGATGTAGACTTAGCCCTACGCGACCTTTTTGACATGCCTACCATAGCTACTTTAGCTATGACTATTGCACAACGACTAGCTCAGACCATTACAGAATTAGAACAACTTTCGCCAAAAGAGCCAGCCCCTCGCCCAAAAATCACGCATCAAAGTCGAGATTCCTACATTTTCCCGTTGTCTTTTGCCCAACAACGGCTGTGGTTTCTCGAACAGTTGACACCAGGAAACCCCTTTTATAACCAATCCGTCGCTATCCGTCTAACAGGAGATCTCAATTTAACTGCATTAGAGCAAACCTTTAATGAAATCATCCGTCGTCACGAAGTCCTCCGCACTACCTTTACTATCTTTGAGGAGCAACCAGTCCAAATTATTGCTCCGACTCTAGCTTTAAAGTTACTAGTAGTTGACCTTCAGACACTCCCTGAAGCAGAGCGAGAAATAGAGATTATGCGCTTTGCTACCAAGGAAGCTCAACTACCGTTCAACCGATTAGAGGCTCCACTACTACGATATACTCTCCTCCGATTGGGCTTAACAGAATACGTGTTGCTGTTTACAATGCATCATATTATCTCTGATGCTTGGTCAAAGGAGATACTCATTCGCGAAGTAGCAATACTTTATAAAGCCTTTTCTAGTGGACAAGTCTCACCATTAGCTGAACTGCCAATCCAATATGCAGATTTTGCAGTTTGGCAGCGACAATGGTTACAAGGAGATGTACTACAATCCCAGATATCTTACTGGAAAAAGCAGTTAGAGGGGATACCACTAATACTAGATTTACCCACTGACTACCCACGGCCTTCAGTTCAAACCTTCCAGGGTACTACTTATTCATTTGAGCTATCTGTTGAGCTATCACAAGCCCTGAAGCAATTGAGCTTGCAGCAGGAAAGTACTTTATTTATGACTCTACTAGCAGCTTTCCAGACTTTGTTATGGCGATATACAGGTCAAGAAGATATTGTAGTAGGTTCACCCATCGCCAACCGGAACCGGGCGGAGATAGAAGGATTAATTGGATTTTTTGTCAATACTTTGGTACTGCGAACTAATTTGGCAAGTAATCCTACTTTCCAAGAACTGCTCATTCATGTGCGAGAAATGACATTGGGAGCTTATGCTCACCAAGATTTGCCTTTTGAGCAGTTAGTAGAGGAATTACAAACACAGCGTTCTTTGAGTCACACGCCACTATTTCAGGTGATGTTTGTACTTCAGAATACATCAATGTTGGAGTTAGAGTTAACAGGTTTAAATTTAAGTCTTCTAGCAAGTGAGAGTGGTAGTAGTAAATTTGATTTGACTTTGTTAATCACAGAAACAGCACAGGGATTAGTTGGTAGCTTTGAGTACAATACCAGCCTATTTGAATCAAGCACCATTAGTCGGATGGCTGGGCATTTAAAAACGTTACTCTCTGGGATTGTCGCTAATCCACAACAACATCTATCAGAGCTACCACTATTGACTCAAGCTGAACAAGCGCTGCTAGTCGAATGGAATCATACTCAGGTTGAATATCCCCAACAATGCATCCATCAATTGTTTGAGGCTCAAGTAGAACGGACACCCAATGCTGTAACTGTAGTGTTTGATTTGGAGCAATTGAGTTACTATGAACTAAATGCTAGAGCAAATCAACTGGCGCATCACCTAAGAACACTGGAAGTAGGACCAGAGGTACTAGTAGGGATTTGTGTGGAGCGATCGCTTGAAATTATCATCGGGCTATTAGGCATTCTCAAGGCGGGTGGTGCTTATGTACCTCTTGACCCCACTTATCCCCAAGAGCGATTAGCTTTTATACTGAAAGATACCCAGGTGTCAGTGCTACTAACTCAGAACAAGTTACTATCTAAACTTCCTGAGAATGACATACATATTATTTGTCTTGATACAGATTGGGAGGTAATCTCACAAGAAACAGAGAAAATCCCCGACAGTAGTGTTACACCTTTCAACTTAGCTTATGTCATCTACACTTCTGGTTCTACAGGTGAACCTAAGGGAGTTCAGATTACACATCGTAACTTAGTCCACTCAACGATTGCTCGTATTACTTACTACAAAGAACCAGTTACTAGCTTCTTATTACTTTCTTCATTTGCTTTTGATAGTTCTGTTGCGGGTATTTTTGCGACACTTTGCTCTGGAGGAATTCTTTGTCTTCCTCAAGTAGGCTTACAACTAGAGATATCCAAACTAGTAGAGTTAATCGCCCAAAACCAAGTCTCCCATTTATTAAGTCTGCCTTCTCTGTATGCGCTTCTCTTGCAGGAAGCAAAGCCCGAACAGTTAAAATCAGTTCATACTGTAATTGTTGCAGGTGAACCTTGTTTGACAGAGTTAGTACAATGTCACTACCAGTTACAGCCACAGACATCTCTCTTTAATGAATATGGACCAACGGAAGGAACAGTGTGGAGTAGTGTATATCATTGTCACTCTCAACAAACTAGAAAGCAAGTCTCGATAGGTAAACCCATTGCTAACACACAAATATATATACTTGACTCTCATTTGCATCCTGTTCCTATTGGCGTTAGGGGCGAAATCTATATCAGTGGTGATGGTTTAGCTAGAGGTTATCTGAATCAACCTGCTTTAACTAGCGAAAAGTTTATTCCCAATCCCTTTAGCGATGAACCAGGAACACGTCTATACAAAACTGGAGATTTAGCTTGCTATCTGAGCGATGGGAATATTGAATTTCTGGGAAGGATTGATCACCAAGTTAAAATCCGGGGTTACCGCATTGAACTGGGAGAGATTGAAGCAGCCATCACCCATCACCCAGCAGTTCGAGAAACTGTAGTTGTCCTTTGTTCAAATTCATCAAATTCATCAAATTCACAGCTAATAATTGCCTATGTCGTCTCTCACTTACAACAAACACTGACAATAACTGAACTGCATCACTTCCTAGAATCAAAGCTGCCCAATTACATGATACCAACAGCCTTTGTCATGTTGGAAGCACTTCCACTCACACCTAATGGCAAAGTAGACCGCAAAGCTTTGACTGCACTTAATACAGCACGTCCCGAATTAGCAGTGGCTTATCAGCCGCCCCAAACCGAGATAGAACAAACAATTGCCAAGATTTGGCTGGAAGTACTTCATGTTAATGATGTAGGAATTCATGATAATTTCTTTGAACTCGGTGGTCATTCATTACTCTTGCTTCAGGCTCATAACAAGTTACATAAAATATTTGAGAGCGATTTATCAGTACTCGATCTGTTTAGATATCCGACTATAAACTCTTTAGCAAATTACTTAAACAAAGTCGGAAACAGGAAACATTCTTTTCGTGCAGGTGATATTGATCCTAAAAAGATTGAAGCTGGCAAAATTCACCAAAGAAAACGCCAGCAAAAAATGCAAAATAATGGAAATATTTAAGGAATGGCAAAATAATGAATTCTCTATCTTCATCTACTCTTAAAAATGGTTCAGAAATAGCTATTATAGGTTTGACAGGACGTTTTCCTGGAGCTAAAAATATTGATGAATTTTGGCATAATCTTCGGAATGGAATAGAATCAGTCTCTTTTTTTACTGACGAAGAACTATTGTTATCAGGAATCAATTCGACCGTACTCAGTCACCCTAACTATGTAAAGGCACAATCTACATTAGAAGATGTAGAGTTTTTTGATGCTTCATTCTTTGGCTTTAATCCTAGAGAAGCAGAAATTACTGATCCGCAACATCGAGTTTTCTTAGAGTGTGCTTGGGAAGCCCTGGAAAATGCTGGATATGACTCACACACCTACAAAGGTACTATTGGTGTATATGCTGGATCTAGCTTGAGTACCCATTTACTTAGTGTTTACCTAAATCAAAATATCAGAGAATCTATCAACCCTCACCAACTCATAATTGCAGGTGACAAAGATTTCTTAACTACACGCGTTTCTTACAAACTCAGCCTAGAGGGACCTAGTTATACTGTTCAGACAGCCTGCTCAACTTCATTGGTAGCTATCCATTTGGCTTGCCAAAGCTTATTGAATGTTGAATGTGATATTGCTTTGGCTGGTGGGATTTCCATACGATTGCCCAGAAAAGCTGGGTATTTTTATGAAGAAGGGGGAATATCCTCTCCTGATGGACATTGCCGCGCCTTTGATGCTAAAGCACAGGGAACTGTTAGTGGTGAGGGTGTGGGCATTGTGGTCTTAAAGCGATTGGAGGAAGCTATTACTGATGGTGATTACATTCATGCTGTTATCAAAGGATCAGCTATTAATAATGATGGTTCTTTTAAAGTTAGCTACACAGCACCACGTATAGATACCCAAGCGAAGGTAATTAGAACTGCACAAATAATTGCTGAAGTAGAACCTGAGACAATTACTTATATTGAGGCTCACGGTACAGGAACACATCTAGGAGATCTCATTGAAGTTGCATCGCTAACACAAGCTTTTCGTGACCATACCAAGAAGAAGGGATTTTGTGCCATTGGTTCGGTTAAAACCAATATTGGTCATTTGGATGTCGCTGCTGGTGTGACTGGATTAATCAAAACTACTCTAGCACTTAAGTACAAACAAATACCACCAAGCTTGCATTTTCAAGACCCATCACCTCAGATTGATTTTGTTAACAGTCCTTTTTACGTTAATCATACTCTTACTGATTGGCAAGCAAACGTCAGTGGTATTCCACGTCGCGCTGGAGTAAGTTCCTTTGGCATAGGGGGAACAAATGCCCATGTAATTCTGGAAGAAGCTCCAGCTCCAGAGCCGTCCAGTCCTTCCCGCCCCTGGCAGTTATTGCTGTTCTCAGCTAAGACTAGTACAGCGCTAGAATCCATAACCACTAATATAATAGATCACCTTCAGCAGCATAGTTGTTTGAACTTGGCTGATGTCGCTTACACTCTACAGATGGGTCGCCGAGCTTTTAACTACCGTCGCATGGTAGTGTGCCAAGATATCAATGATGCGGTAAGCGTCCTGAGCAGTAAAAATCCACAACGGGTATTTACTCATTATCACGAATCCTGTAATCATCCTGTGGTGTTTATGTTTTCTGGACAGGGGGCGCAGTACATAGATATGGGCAAGGAGCTTTACCAGAATGAAGCCATTTTCAGAGAGCAAGTTGACCAGTGTTGTGAATTACTCAAACCTTTTCTTGGGCTGGATTTGCATAATGTGCTCTATCCAGATAAACAACAGGCTCAACAAGCAACACAACTGTTACTACAAACCGCTATTACTCAACCAGCATTGTTTGTGATTGAGTATGCCCTAGCTCAGATGTGGATGGCGTGGGGGGTGCAACCTGAGTCTATGATTGGCCATAGCATTGGGGAATATGTAGCTGCCACCCTTGCTGGCGTTTTTTCCCTCGAAGATGCTCTAGCACTGGTAGCGCAGCGAGGAAAATTGATGCAGCAGTTGCCAGGTGGGGCAATGTTATCGGTGCAACTTCCAGAACACAAGGTACAACCTTTTTTGTCACCAGAACTATCTTTAGCTGCGAGCAACAGTCCGCTCTACTGTGTAGTATCTGGTTCTACGGAAGCAGTAGAAAAATTGCAGCAGCAGCTACAGGAAAAGGGAATAGGTTGTCGGCAACTGCATACGAACCATGCCTTTCATTCCCAGATGATGGAACCTATCATTAACCAATATATACAGAATTTACAACTCGTTAAACTCAATCCCCCTCAAATTCCGTTTGTTTCCAACGTCACTGGAACATGGATTACCACAGCCGAAGCAACATCCTCCGACTACTGGGTGAGGCATCTGAGACAACCAGTACGCTTTAGCCAAGGGGTAACTGAGTTATTTAAACAACCAAAGCAAATCTTCTTAGAAGTTGGTCCAGGACGCACTTTAAGCACTTTTATTCAACAACATCAACAAGAAGGATTGGTAGTGCTAACATCACTACGCCATCCTCAAGAGCAAAAGTCAGATATAGCATTTTTATTGAATACTTTAGGTCGCCTCTGGCTTTCTGGTGTTCAAATCCATTGGTCTAGTTTTTACACTCATGAACAACGCCATCGCATCCCCTTGCCTACATATCCTTTTGAGCGCCAGCGTTATTGGCTTGAGACTAATTCTCATTTTACTTCAGTTGCTGAACCATTAGATAAAAAACTGAATATTGCCAACTGGTTTTATGTTCCCTCCTGGAAACGCTGTTCGCTCCCCTTACAAAAGCGAGATTTTGCATCAAAATCAGTGCAAAAGTTATGCTGGTTAGTCTTTATTGATCGCGTTGGCATAGGTTCACAAATTGCCAAACAACTTGAACAACAGGGTCATGATGTGGTTACTGTAACGGTAGCAGAACGTTTTACTCAGCAGAGCGATCGCATTTACGGGATTAATCCACAAGCTAGCAATGATTACGATGCTTTGCTGAAAGAACTTAGTATATTGAATCTAAACCCCGATAAGGTAGCTCATTTTTGGAGTCTTATGTCAAATGAGGAACCACAAGCAGAATCATCGCATCAGTTCTTTGATAAATGTCAAAATTTAGGTTTCTATAGCCTGCTTTTCCTAGCGCAGGCTTTGGGAAAACAGGAAATCACTAATTCCCTCCAAATTCTAGCTGTTACCAACAATGTACAGGAAGTGATTGGTGATGAAAAGTTATGTCCTGAAAAAGCAACTATCTTGGGGATATGTAAGGTTATTCCCCAAGAGTACCCTAACATCATCTGCCATAGCATTGATATAGTTATCCCTGAATTATTACAGACTTCTGCGGAAAATCAACTTATAGACCAACTCCTATCAGAGTTCACCCATAATGCTTCTGAGAACGTGGTTGCTTACCGGAGTAAGAATCGATGGGTGGAAGCTTTTCAGCCAGTAGAACTAGAGAAACCAGAATCAGGAACAGTTCCCTTAAGAGAAGGGGGAGTATACCTGATTATTGGAGGACTGGGAGGTATTGGCTTAGTATTGGCAGAATATTTAGCTCAAACAGTGCGTGCCAAACTGATTCTAACCAGTCGTTCAGGTCTTCCTGCACAAAAAGAATGGTTTCAATGGCTAGCAACTCACGATGAGAATGATGAGATCAGTTACCAAATCAAGCAGGTGCTAGCATTAGAGGTTTTAGGTGCTGAGGTTTTAATCGAGAGCGCTGATATTACTCATGAAGAGCAAATGCAAGCAATGATGATTCAGGCATCAAACCGCTTTGGTCAAATTCATGGCGTAATTTATGCAGCAGGAATAAAGTTACATCGCACGGTTCAACAAATAAGTCGAACCGAATGTGAAAGTCAATTATGCCCAACAGGCTATGGACTGTTGATCTTAGAAAGAATTTTACAAGGAAGAGAGCTTGATTTTTGTCTACTAGTATCATCATTATCATCTGTTTTAGGAGTACTGGGTATGGCTGCCTATCCAGCAGCACACATTTTCACCGATGCTTTTGTACGCAAACATAACCAAACAAGCCCTGTTTCCTGGGTCAGTATGAATAGTGAAAATTGGCAAACTCAGACACATTTGGAACTAGGGACTACATACAAAGACAGTAACTTGAGGATGACACGCCAAGAAGGTGTGGATGCTTTTCTCCGGATCTTATCCCTGGGTAAAGTCAATCAAGTAATTGTCTCCGTAGTCGATTTACAAACTAGGATAGAAAAATGGGTTAAGCCTGAATTATCTAGAGATTCTCAACTAACAGAAAAAGCAGACTCCTCCTTACTTCACCCAAGACCCAATCTACAAAATGCCTATGTTGCTCCCAGAGATGAGGTAGAGCAAACAATTTCTCACATTTGGCAAGAACTCCTTGGTATTGCACATGTAGGTATCCACGATAACTTTTTTGAGCTAGGGGGAGACTCTATTCTAGGTGTTCAAGTTAGTGCCAGAGCTGCTCGATTAGGTTTTCGGCTAACCCCTCAGCAATTATTTGAACACCAGACAATTGCTGAATTGGCATTAGTGTCGAGTACAAACCAAGCTATACGAGCTGAACAAGGTTTAGTAACTGGATTGGTACCCCTAGCACCTATCCAGCAATGGTTTTTTGCACAAAATCAGCCCGAAGCACACCACTGGAACCAATCAGTATTACTAGATGTGTTACAAGCTATTGATCCATTTGTATTGGAGCAGGTATTACGGCAAATACTCATACACCACGACGCACTTCGTCTTAGATTTATACAATCCCAATCTAGTTGGCAACAAGTCAGCGCTAATCCTGAAGAAATTATACCATTTACGAGGTTGGATTTATCAGTATTATCAACGGAAGAGCAAAAACTTGCTATTTCGGCAGCGATCGCCGAAATGCAAATCAGTCTGAATCTATCAACTGGACCAATTATCCGATTTGTCCTCTTTGATCTGGGTGCGAATTCCTTAAATCGTTTACTAATTGTCATTCACCACCTGGCGGTAGACATAGGATCTTGGCGCATCTTGTTAGAAGATTTGCAGACAGCTTATCAGCATTTTAGTCAGGGTCAGAAAATTCATCTGCCGCAGAAAACAACTTCCTTCAAGCAGTGGTCTCGGCAATTAAAAGAGTCCGCTGACTCAACCAAACTGCAGAAAGAAATAGATTACTGGCTGAGTGAACTTGACAAACCAGTTTCCTCCCTACCCATGGATTATCCCACGGGAATTAATACTGTAGCATCAGTTGAAACAGTATCAATAGTGATGAATGCGGAAGATACTCAATTACTACTTCAGAAAATTTCATCAGTCTATCGCATCAAAACACAAGAAGTACTGCTTACTGCTCTTGCACAAGCTTTTGCAGAATGGACAGGAGTAAAATCGTTACTAGTTGACCTCGAAGGAAATGGGCGGGATGCGAAGATAAATCATGTGGATATATCACGGACAGTAGGTTGGTTCACTACTATCTATCCTGTCCTTTTAGATTTAAAGGATGTTAACAATCTCAGTGATGCCTTGAAAGTTGTCAAGGAAAAACTTCGTGGTATTTCTAATGAAGGTATCGACTATGGAGTGATACGCTATCTAATTGAAGACGTGGAAATCACTGAGAAAATTCAGTCCCGTCCTCAAGCAGAGGTGATTTTCCTCTACCTTGGTCAGTTTAGTAAAAGCTTGACTCAATCAAGTTTGTTCAGACCCAGTGGAGAATTCAGTGGACTAGATCGTCATCCGCAAGGGATTCGTCCCTATCTGCTAGAAGTGACTGGTTCTGTTTCTGAAGGTCAGCTAATAATAGATTGGAAATACAGTCAGAATGTGCATAGACATCAAACAATTGAGGAATTATCTCATAATTTCCTCCAAGTGCTCAGGTCTCTGATTAACTGCTCTGATTTTTCCGAAGTGCAAGGCTATACGCCTACGGATTTTTCCGCTGCAAAGATCGATCCAGAAAACTTAAGCAAGCTGCTCAATCAGGCTACTCAATCAAAGGGAGTGAATTGTCAATGAAACAAGAAAATATTGAAGATATATACGAACTTTCACCTATGCAGCAGGGTATGCTTTTCCACCAACTAGCTGCACCTAATTCGGGAGTGTATTTCGAGCAGTTTTGCAACACTTTGCAAACCCAGCTTAATGTCTCAGCTTTCCAGAAAGCTTGGCAGCAAATTTTATCAAGGCATCCGATCTTGCGGACTTCTTTCTATTGGGAAAATCTTGATAAGCCATATCAAGTCGTGTATAAGCAAGTGGATCTACCTTGGGAATTTCTTGACTGGCGCAAAATATCCTTACAGGAACAACAAAGTCAGCTAGAAGCTTTATTAAAGGCAGATCGCGATCGCGGTTTTGAACTTTCCCAGGTGCCATTAATCCGGTTAGTATTGATTCAGATAGCTGATGAGACTTATCAGTTTATCTTCAACTATCACCACATACTGATGGAAGGTTGGTCTTTAAACTGGTTGTGGAAAGAATTCTATCAATTTTATCATGCCTTCACCCAAGGTCAAGATTTACACTTGGAACGTCCCCGCCCATATAAAGAATACATTGTATGGCTACAGCAGCAAGATATGTCCCAGGCTAAAGATTTCTGGCACGAGACACTCAAAGGATTCACAGCATCAACACCATTTTTAGGGGATAAGGCTTCGTCGTCGGCTGGCTTGAGGACACAAGACAAAGATGATGATAGACAACAGATCCATCTGTCAGAAGCATTTTCAGCCAGCCTGAAATCTTTTGTCAGAAAACATCATCTGACTTTGAATATCCTATTTAAGGGAGTTTGGGCGCTGCTCTTGAGCCACTATAGCAGAGAGTCTGATATTGTTTTTGGAGCCACATCTTCTGGTAGACCTGCTGCACTTATGGATGCAGAGTCTATGGTAGGACTCTTTATCAACACACTACCAATGCGAGTACAGGTAGATAATGATACTTTTCTCTTACCTTGGCTGAAAAAACTGCAAGCCCAAGAAGTCCAAATGCGTCAGTATGAGTATAGTCCAATGTTGTTGATCCAACAATGGAGCGAGATACCCCGTGGCTTACCACTGTTCGAGAGCATTTTAGTTTTTAATAGCTATCTAGTAGATTCTACTCAACACAAGCTAGCCCAAAGTATGGGGAACACCAAATATTTGTCATTTGGATTTAAGACGAACTATCCCCTAACCGTAGTCATAGGAACTGGTTCAGAGCTAAGTATAACTATTACATATGATACAAATCGCTTTGACAGTTCTATGATTAATCGTATGTTGGGGCATTTAAAGACCTTATTGACAAGTATGATTGCTAATCCCACTGGGCAACTGCGAGACTTGCAATTGCTGACTGCACAGGAAAGTTATCAGTTGTTGACAGAGTGGAATAATACTGAGATTAAATATCCCCAACAGCAATCTATCCATCAGTTATTTGAAACGCAAGTAGAACGTACACCCAATGCTATAGCAGTAGTATTTCAAGACCAAAAGTTGACCTACTGTGAACTAAATGCAAAAGCCAATCAATTAGCCCACTATTTGCAAAAGCTAGGAGTACGACCAGAGGTATTGGTGGGAATTTGCCTAGAGCGATCGCTTGATATGGTCATCGGGCTGTTAGGCATTATCAAGGCAGGTGGTGCTTATGTACCTCTTGACCCCAATTATCCATCAGAACGGTTAAGTTATATGTTGACGGATGCGAATTTTGAGGTGCTATTGACTCAACAGTCAATCCTTGAGTCTTTGCCATCACATACTGCGCAGATGGTTTGCTTAGATACAGATTGGCATGTAATTCAGCAATACAGTCAGGAGAATATTGATTCTGGGGTAAGTGCAGATAATTTAATTTATGTGATCTATACTTCTGGTTCTACTGGATTACCTAAGGGAGTAATGAATACCCATCAAGGGATTCATAATCGTCTGCTGTGGATGCAACAGACTTATCAATTAACTAGTAGCGATCGCGTTCTACAAAAAACTCCTTTCAGTTTTGATGTATCAGTCTGGGAATTCTTCTGGCCATTAATCACCGGAGCAGCGATTGTAGTTGCACAGCCAGAAGGACATAAAGATAATAATTATTTAGTTAACTTAATTACCCAAGAGCAAATAACTACAATACATTTTGTCCCATCAATGCTGCAAGTTTTTCTGCAAGCAGCTAATAGAGAAAATTGCAGTAGCTTAAAGCGAGTATTTTGTAGTGGAGAAGCACTAGGCTGGAAACTTACCCAAAGCTTCTTTGAGAAACTCAACTGCGAATTGTATAATCTCTATGGGCCAACAGAATCAGCAATTGAGGTAACTTTTTGGCAATGTCAACCGCAAGCAGATTTACAGATAGTCCCCATTGGACGCCCCATCAGCAACATCCAAATCTACATCTTAGATAACCGCTTACAACCAGTTCCTATTGGAGTTGTGGGTGAACTATATATAGGTGGACATGGATTAGCCAGAGGATACCTAAACCGTCCAGAACTGACTGCGGAAAAATTTATTCAAAATCCTTTCTCTGATGACAACTCAAAACGCCTTTACAAAACAGGCGACCTAGCTCGCTACTTAAATGATGGCAACATACAATATCTTGGACGGATAGATAACCAAGTAAAGATTCGTGGTTTCCGCATCGAATTAGGAGAAATTGAAGCAGTCATTAATACTCATCCTCAAGTCCAACAAGCTGTAGTGATTGCCAGAGTTTACCATGAGCCCAGCCAAAGAGAAGATATAGCTGATCGCAAACGCTTAGTTGCATATGTAGTCACATCTGATGCATCTCTGACCAGCAATCAATTGCGAGAATTCATCAAGCAAAAGCTACCAGAGTACATGATACCCAGTGCCTTTGTCATGTTAGATAACTTACCGCTAACACCCAACGGTAAAATAGATAGCAAAGCACTGCCTATGCCTAATATAACACGTCCCGATTTAGCAGAGGTTTACCACCCACCTCAAACTGAAGTAGAAAAAGCTGTTGCTAATATTTGGCAAGAATTACTCCATGTCGAGACTGTAGGAATCCATGATAATTTCTTTGAGTTAGGCGGCCATTCACTGTTATTAGTTCAAATTCATAGCAAATTGCAAAAAATATTTCAGAGAGATTTCCCCTTAGTTGAAATGTTCCAATATCCAACGATCAGCTGCCTAGCTACACATCTTGGACAAGAATCAAGTGAACAACAGTCTTTTACACAACATTCTCCTCGTCCTGAAAGTAGAACAACTTCAATACAACGTCGAAAAGAAGCGAGGAAAGAACATCGAGCTGTACAAAAAGGTGGTTCATCTGAATAAAGTGAATGTAGAAAGTAAGATTATTCAAGGAGATAAAATGACACTAAGCAAACAAGAAATACCAAATCAAAACTACCTTTTCGAGACAAAGCAAGAATTGCATTCTGATATTAGAAAGCAAATGAACCTAATGTTTACTTCATCTAGTCAAGCAACATTTCTGGAAGAACAAATAGATGAAATAACCCATAAATTATCTCAAGATTTTTTAAGTATCATTGATGCCAACACTGATATTAATATAGACCTTCTATTAAAGAACTTTTCTGATAGTCAGATACCTGTTCAACCAACTAATTTTGCCAGCTATCTCAAATACCTAGATAAAAATGTTGTATCTCATTCAATACACACATCTTCACCACAATTTATTGGTCACATGACTTCCGCACTGCCATGTTTTGTCCGCCCTCTGGCCAAACTCATGACAGCAATGAATCAAAATGCAGTCAAAATAGAAACGGCTAAAGCCCTAAGCTTTTGTGAACGTGAAGCTTTAGCGATGATGCATCGACTGATTTATAGCTTTTCCGATCATTTCTATGCTCAACATATTCAAAATAACCTAAGTACATTGGGCATCTTAGTTTCCGGTGGAACAGTAGCAAATATCACAGCAGTTTGGTGTGCCCGAAATGTTTGTTTAGCTCCAAAGGATAATTTTCTTGGCATAGAGAAAGCAGGTTTAGCAGCAGCTCTAGATTTTTATGGCTACAAAGGAGCAGCTATTATTGGTTCTGAGTTGATGCATTTCTCTTTTGATAAAGCTGTAGATTTGATGGGTATTGGTACAAGTAGTTTGATCAGAATCCCCACTGACTGTAACAATCGAGTTAATATACAGGCAATGCGGCAAGCTGTTGCAGAGTGTCACGCCCAAAACCTGTTGATTATTGCTATCATAGGCGTTGCTGGTACTACAGACTCAGGCGTTGTTGATTCTCTGGTAGAAATTGCAGAGATTGCACAAGAAGCTAACGTTCATTTTCATGTGGATGCTGCTTGGGGTGGACCACTTATTTTTTCAGAACAACACCGCCACAAGCTTGCTGGGATTGAACGAGCTGATTCGGTGACTATTGATGGACATAAACAACTATACCTACCAATGGGGATTGGTCTGGTCTTTTTTCGTGATCCACATATAGCGGCAGCAATTGAAAAGCAAGCCAGTTATACCATACGTAAGGGGTCATTTGATTTAGGAAAACGCGCTTTGGAAGGTTCTCGACCAGGTATGGCTTTATTCTTACATGCCGGGCTAAACCTGATTGGACTCAAAGGATATGAATTTTTAATTGATGAAGGAATTCGGAAGACTCAATATATGGCAGATTGTATCTGTACTATGTCTGAGTTTGAGTTGTTAACTGAACCTGAGACTAACCTGCTGCTCTATCGCTACATTCCAGAGCAATTAAGAGCATTCGCAATTAAAAAACAGTTAACTAAAAGTGATAATCGACTTATCGATCAATTTAATCAGCGCCTCCAGAAAATCCAGCGCCAAAAAGGACGTACTTTTATCTCACGGACAACAAAAACAATTACCAACTTTGATGAAGAAATTTCTATTATTGCCCTACGTGCTGTCATCGCAAACCCTTTAACTACTGAAAAAGATATTGACGTAGTTTTAAATGACCAGATTCAAATTGCTGCCAAAATTGCAATTTCGGATTTTTTCTAAGCCTATGAAAACTTAGCTTGTTAAGGATTGATAAAATATGTTAAATGCTTTTAATAACTTAAACAATCAAGATGAAATCGCTATCATCGGCATGGCAGGTCGGTTTCCTGGAGCAGAAAACGTTGATAGTTTTTGGCAAAATATTAAAGATGGCGTAGAGTCCATTTCTTTTTTTACGGATGAGGAAGTGGGAGCTACTGGGATAGAATCTGTAGCAAGCGATGACTCTCTATATGTAAGAGCAGGAGCTATTTTAGAAGATATAGAGTTTTTTGACGCTTCATTCTTCGGATTTTCTCCCGGAGAAGCAGAAATCACAGATCCACAACACCGTCTTTTCATAGAATGTGCTTGGTCAGCTCTAGAAAATGCTGGCTATGACTCGGAAACATACACTGGGCAAATAGGTCTTTTTGCTGGCGTTGCTTTTAGTAATTACTTGCTATCAAATTTGTATCCTAACCGTAATTTGATCGAGTCAGTCGAACCCTTGCAAATTTTTATTGGCAAT
>Ga0116228_10001109_pt1 | contig 22021 bp, 18 predicted proteins | sample S1TSphfallax_2_FD_89694 | JGI IMG/M metagenome (GOLD analysis project Ga0116228, IMG submission 89694) | Host-associated microbial communities from peat moss isolated from Minnesota, USA - S1T2_Fc - Sphagnum fallax MG | ecosystem: Host-associated > Plants > Peat moss > Unclassified | place...
ACCCAATTGGGCCCCCAACTTTTGTGCCTTTTGTTTGCATTATTATTTTTGCATAAAGTTTTTAACCTAATTAGCTTTGATATTTGAAATTGTCTCAAAAATTGCATAAAATTAAATGGAATGACTTTGAATTTGTTTAAATGTTGTTCATGAATTTCCTTAATCAATTTTGCATAAATTTCAAAACCTAAGCTTTGATATTTGAAATGGCCACAACAATTGAATTAAATTGAATTAAATAGTTTTCAAATTTTATAATTGCTACATTTGTTTCATATTCATGTAGCTGAATAAGGGAAATGAGTGTAGTTAAGAAAAAGAGATAAGATAATTGAAAATGAAAATTTCAAAAGGTATATGATAAAAAGGTAAAATTGTAAAAGTAAAGTTAATGAAGGGAACAAGTGAGGAAGTTAGTTCTAATAATTTTTTTTTATTATGAATAACATAATGACATCATTACATAATTATATAAATGGGCATATTCACAATCAAGGTACCCCTTTTGGACATAGGACTCAAAGATTTTGTTTTTGTTATTTTTCAAATATAAAATCTAAATGAAAGATATTAACTATGGAAAATAAATTGATGGTCATTAATGATGATTCAAATTATGATCATTTTCATGGTGGTGATGATTTTTCACATATGTATATAATTATGCATAATATTTTGGTACAAAACCCAAAAATGTAGAAAATGAGTACATAAGCTTTTATATATAATTTAACATGTTTTCTTGCATGTTTTTTCAACACTTGGGGCTATAAATCCTAAGCCTAAGGAATATAAGAAATCAACCAAAAATGAAAAATGAAAAAAAATAAAAATAAATAAATAATAAAAAAAATCTTTGTTGCGCTTTTAGAATGGATTTTTAAAGGTTATGTTAAAAACGAATTTAAGACTTATAATTGTTGATGATTTCTAGTTTTCACCTCACACTTAGATGTCAAATTTGAAAATTCTTTATTTGTCTTGCCTTAAATACTCCATGAGATGTGTTGCAAGTTGCAATCATCAAATGTCTCAATGTCAAAATCTTTGGGGAGAGTTGGACAATCATGTTGGTGTTGTTGTGTTTGTCATAAAGTGACTTTTTCCTTCTTATATTGAAGGTCAAACTTCCATGAAAAACGATAGTCCATTTTCCATTATTCACAACTTGTCCATGGTGAACATACATAGAAAGAACATTAAATGTGATCCAACAATGAGTCATGTTGGACATCACTTGAACTTCAAAAGTAAGATCTTCAAATTAAAGTAGCCTTGAGATGAATGAACTTTTGACATAATAACCCCACAAAAACTTTTAAAATTTTATTTGCATCTAAACAATGTAATACCCTTGGGAATATATTTTCAATAATGTCAACTCTAACTACTATTTAAACAAAAGAATTTTAGCTTGAAGAACTTTTCTAGAAAGCACATAACAAATATAAAATTTAAAGGTGACATAATTATTTCTTGCTCCATGACTAAATAATGAAAATAAAATCTTTTTAATAAAAAAGAAGATCATCACATTTCATCCAATATATGTAGAAGTTGGGATTTTCATGCGGGGGAGCAAGTGCACAATGTTTTTTATTCTTGGTAATTTTTCACCTCTTGGTAAAAAAAATTTCCCAAAATTGTGAAAATCAATGTTTTGTGAGGTTTGTAATTACCAAAATTTGAAAAACAATTGTATGTTCCTAGGATAATTTCCATCTTCTACACCAAGTTCTAACCAGCTAAAAATGTTTAAATCTATTTTTAATATTTACATTCATATTTTTTTTACAACCAAATTTGGCTAAATTGTATTATGGATCATTGCCACTCATGTTACATCACAAAATAAGTAAATTAAAAAATTAAAAATAAAAAGTAAAAAATAAAAATATGTAGGATAAAAAAGGCCAATTATTTACACGAGATGTGAAGGGTAACATGTTCAAAGCTAGGGAGCCTTAACATTTACAATGGTACCAACAATTAAAAAAATGTTAGTGGATAACACATCATCCGCTCCCCTTCAATATATGTTTTCCTATAGTAGGATCCCGAATGCAATGCATTCCATATCTTGTAATTACACATAGCCATTTTTCATAATTATTTTTCTTTTCCAATTATAAATAATTTAGTGGGAGCGAGCTATTGTTGAAACATTAACTAATACATTAAGGCATAGGAAACTAAATACTAATAAAGATAATCACACAATTTTATGTTTTGAAGTTCTCACAATATTGTTGATTTCAATATAAACATTGTATGTTTATATTGAATTTATAGATTTTAAAAGAGATATCATTTCACAATGACAATGAAGCTTACAATCCAATAGTAAATAATAAAGCCTATTGTTTTAATAACATTTGGAATTGAAGGTGTAATTGTTCATAGACAAAGTATACACTTCTAAAAAACATTTACACATGAATAATCTCATTATTCCTATGCATGCATGTTCAAGCTAAACACAATCATCAATGTATAGATTCAAATTCAAAACATAATAAGACAAACTCTCATGCATGTTATTACAAATGAACAAGAATATAAAAGATTCAAACTCATCTCCATTTATAGGCTAGGTGGTTAGTAACTAAAATAGTTATATAAAACACTTATGGAGCACTAACTAGTAATTAATGTAGTTACCTAACTAATAGGAACTAATATACTAACTAATAACTAGTTTGTTAATATTTATACATATTTTGATTCAACACTTACAAAAGTCAAATATGTAATTATTATCAAAACTAATTATTTAACATTTATAAAGGTTATATATATTAACATTTATAAAAATATGATTAACATTTACAAAGGCCAAAATTGTACTTAATGCAAGGTTAACATTAGTGTTTGTAACATATGACATTAGATGGATTGTCATTGTTTTAGGATGCAAACTTGTAAACAATTTATTGATACACATGTAATTAATTCTTAATAGACTTTTTTTTTGGGTGTTGAAATGAAGTTGATGTGAACCAATGGCATGTTTTCAACCTCACCAAATGTTATAATAAATCTTTCAAGTTGCCCAAAACAAGTCAAAGATTTGTGACAACTTGTTCAAAAAAAAGTTGATGGTAAATAGATCGAGGTAACATGTTCAATATATGACCAATCTGACAAGCTCTGTAAAACAAGCCATTGCAAAGGGATGATATCAAACAAAGTAGTAATTATAATTATAAATTTGATTTGATAGAGTTAAACATTTATACCCGACTACAAAAATGTATTATATTGGCATTCTTAAGATCATTGATCATACTCACAAATCTTGGCAATGTACAAATTTGTTTTTGTAAATAATACAATATCCACCAAATTTGAAAGCAAAAAAACAATGTTTCATTAATTTATGAATTACTTGTTCTTGAAACTTGGGCAATGATTTTAAAACATGAACTCATGCATTAAATCGATCACTAACTGTAATTAGAGCTTACATAAACAAATTCTACTTTTCCATGGAAAACTTTGAACTATCCAATCATGGAAGTAAGAGTATTATTATTTATTGTTAGTGGGGATTGAACCATGTTCACATAATGTGTTGACTTAATATTCAAGTCTTGTAAAAGGCGTCTTTCACTAAAAAAAAACAACCTTCATGTTTGCATCCTTTCACATTGTTTTCAATGCCTTACAATGTGAAAATAGATGATAATGTGCATACAATTTACAAGAAATGACCAAGAATCAAACTTGCATTTCACCACCATATCTTTATTCATAAGAAAATAAACATTGACCCTTCTAGTACAAAAAACTAGATTGCATGACCATTATATCTTATAACAATAGACTCCCTATTAGATTTGTTGTTGTTGGTAGTTGTGTGTCTTGACATTTTAAACATGCAAAAAACAAAATCAACTTATGTTTGTAGCAAATCAAGCATGATTTTTTTTGTTGCCTTGGATTTTCTTTTGGGCATTCTTGATGTGTTAGATTTATTGAAACTAGATGCAATTCACTTCTATGCAAAGCTCTCTATTGGTATATGTTTGGAGTTTTATTTTTTCCAACTAATTTTTTGAACTCAATGAGACCAACCTTGGCCAAATTCTTGTCATCAACAATACAAAACAAGACATTCATGATGATTGCAAGACCGTGCAATCAAAAGGTAATTTCAACTACCATTGCAACATCATTTTAGTTACTATGTCTATTAACACATAGGTAAACCATTTGTTTACTCGGTGTTTGTTTATTCTACACAAATGGAGTAATGTGACCCCAAAGTAAAGCAAAACCTAATGTGCAATCATAGAAAGAAGACACCATGTTTTACAAGGAAAAAATGACAATGGTAGCTTCAAAATTGCAAGTATCATTCTACAAGTATGTCAACACATTACTTGCTACATGTGGTTTATTCCTAGAAACTAAACACGATATGTAAAGGTGCAACATGACAAACAACTTTCCTCCCACCATTTAAATGGTTTGACAATACTTTCTACATGTGTGATCTCTAATTAAGTTGTGATTAAAGTCCAAAAAAAACCAATCAGAACTCAAAGGTGGCAAAACTTTGTTGTTACAATCAAACCATCTTGGTATCCTTTATTTCCATCACGGTTGACTCGAAAACCAAGCTTTGATGCACCATGGTTCTCTTGACAACCTTAATAACAACCTTTGCTATGAATGGGGGGCAACCTTTGCTACGAATGAGTAGTGAAAAACAAACGTCGCTTGTAAAGATTAGTGGCTTGCCATGAATAATAGAAACCAATTTAACAACTTGGAGAGTTTGGCAATTAGTTTTTTATTTTCAATTTTGTGATGTAACCACAATGGTGAACATCCCAAAACAAGTTTCACCTTGATTGGTGACATTTTGTAGAAAACTATTTAAAACAATAATCAATATACAAAACCATGGCAACAATCTCCCCAAAAAATAATTTTGGGTAAAATGTGGTAAAATGTTATTTTAAACACTTGGGAATTTGCAACAAAATATTGTAATATAAAGGGCAACTTTAACACATGTATGTTGAACAATTATTTATTTCAAAAATTCCATTTTGAAAAAAGATTATTTTAGAATATGTCAAAACATTTTTCATTTTCCTTCATAAAAATTGGTCTTTGAGAAAAAAAATTTGAAAATTTCAGCATTTTAAAATAATATTATTTGTGCCAAAACCATTAATGTACTATGATTTAAATTTTTTTTTCCCAACAAAATGATTATTGGTGATGAGAGTGGAAGGGTGAAACAACAAACAATTATGAAAATGACCTATAATGGCAAGCAACAATGAGCAAGGGAATAGGTTTGGGGAACTTACAAAGAGTTTTTTTGTGGTTTGTAAAAGGTTGGTGCCAACTTGTGTTGCTTGGAAAGATTGCAAATAGTTCACAAAAGTGAGGCAATAATGAAAAAAGGAGGAGGAGATGATGGAAGAAAAGGGGATGCATAGGTGGAAAATAACAATATCCTAATAAAAGGGGGGCCAAGGGAACACCTACACAACCTTGGCCACCTAGGATGAGAATGACATGGCCATCCATAAAAAACAATAAGATGGATATTTTCATCAAGTGCTAGTATTGGTGTTTGTGCTAGTTCACCACCGATGTTTGTTGAACCCTTCCTTATTTGTTTTAGGTCACATAAGGTTAAGGTCCCCTTGGGCATAGGTAATGGGGCACAACCACATTAAACATCGCTTGTAGTAATAATAGTAGTTATAAAATGGATATCAATGGTTTGTGCATTTGTAGTATTCTAAACCTTTTCAAGTTTGGAATTAAAGTGTTGAATAATTATTTTATTTTTCCAAATTCACTTCAATGGTAAAAAAATAATTTGTGAAATTTTTGCAATAAATATAGATAAGTTTTTGAATATGTTTATATGACTTTGAGCTTCTAATATAATAAAATATTCTACAATCTTTTTTCTTTTTTGCAAAAATGAAAAGACATAATGTTCCACAAAATATGAGATAGATTTTTTTTCTTCAATTGTTTGATACTTGCTTTACAATGGTGGATTAACACATGAAACAATAAGCTCATAAGTTTGCACCAATTTTAATATTTTTCCCTCTATAATTTAAAATTTTCAACATTTCAAAAAAATGATTTCCAAAAAGTTTGACATTTCCAAAAAAATCTAATTACTAATGAATCTAAAAAATATATGGTAGTAATCATGAAAATAAAATATAAATATAAATATCCAAATAATATAATAATAATTAAATTAAAGTTTTTATTATGGAAATAACCATAAAAATATATATATCCAAAATAATTTAATTACCATTAAATCTTAAAAGGTATTATGGTAATAATCATAAAAATAAAGTAAATATTTAAAAAGTCATCCATTATGTTTCTTTATGAACATCATTGCCCTCCTACTTTTTGGAAAAATGCATAGTTATCTTTCATTGTTGTTTTACTATCCCATAATTGATCTTTAGGAAAATTCAAATGTTGTGGTAGCAAAACAATGTTTTAATTGATGTCCATGGTAGTTGATATGGACATCAATTATGTCTGGTAATTAGTGAAGGCAATTTGGGTTATTGAACATAATTTTGGTGTAAATGTGCCTTGATTAAATTTGGGTTCTTTCCCTTTTGAAATGTTTGGCCCTTAGTTCCATTCCCCTTCATGGTGTGCCTGCTTGTGAGGGAATTTATTTTCCTTCTTGAACCCAGACTTTTCACCCCATCCCACATCTAAAAAAACTTCCATTTTCATGATGGCTTCATACAATGAGACGAGCCAATTTTCTTCAAACTTGCATTTGGCCCAAGTCAGGGGCCCCATCACAAAATGGCACACCTAGTCTAACTCATGCATATGCCGGATCCAAACATGAGTTTGGAATACACCCTCACATATTGGCACAAATTGTCATTTGTCACATTCACAAGGTCAGGAAATTTGCACCTTGAAATGTAATTAGATTTTTTTGGAATGAATTCCAACTCAATGCGTTCCTTGAAAAATTCCCATTGTAGCCATGGGTTTTCCCTTCTTTTTGCCTCATTGGCCTCCACCATGTTGAAGCATAGCCTTTTAAGTAAGATTGGGCAATTTTCATGGCCGAATGTCGCCCAATTTTAGTGGCATGAAGGTAATCTTCCATTTTCACAAGCCAAGCATCCACAACCTTCCGATCTCAAACCCCATCAAAATTCCCAAGCCTTGTGGGCTTGAATCTTACATTTTTAAATGATCCCCCTTTGAAGGCTTCAACCAATTCAGTGAAATCGGGCCTATTCATTTTAAATAAAACCTCTAATTGTTCTGGAGTGAAAAGGATTGTGGTTGGTTGTTCTTCTTCATTTTCATGATCATTACAGTTGTCATAGTCTTCCTATTTTTCAAAATCCTTTTATTCCTCCTCCTTAATGGTCTTGAATGGAACATCTAGGTCTTGGGTGGGTTCTTCCACCATGGTCTTTTGTACTAGCTTACAGGACTTTTTTGGTGCCATCAAAACTTCCCAATAGGTGGATCAAGCTTTATCGAAGTTCTAATACCACCCCCAAACTTCTCATAAGACTCAAATGCAAATCCAAAGGTGAAAACAATGGAAGGATAAGGAGTTGGGATGAGTTTTTTTAGTTTGCAGCACTTTGGAGTAAAAGGGACGTACTAAAGTTCTAGGATAGGGATTAGGACAAGTGACAAGCGAATCAACTATTCACACAAGCATGCATAAACCAAACAATAAGTTGGTTAGTGCATAGTTGTAGCACTTTTGATGCATAAATAAGTTACGAGCGTACACAAACTCACAAAACTCACCACAACCCAAACTTGGGAGAAGCCACCTTCCCCCTTATAATATTCTTTGTGCCTAGCCACGAAGCCTACACCCAAATGTCATTTTGTCCTAAGTTCCCGAAATTCCGGGAATTTTATGGTGGTTTAACATAGTTCATGTCAAACTCATTTCAAATAAGTAGGTTGACATGAATTCCCTTGGACCATGAAACATTATTCGCATTGCATTTAATGTTTATTTTTCATCCATTCACATTTCCATAGTTTAATTGTTTGCATTTATCCTTTGGTTTTACTCACCTTTAATCACTTTCAAAATCAATTGAACATGTTTTACTTTGAACCACTTCCATTTGTTTTGCCGAAGATCACCATTTGTAAATGGCATTGTTTCCTTTTATGTTATTTTTACAACCTTAAACCTAAGTTGTTCAAATGATATGGATAAACCAATGTGTTGCATCTCTAACACCCAATTAACAACTTGTGATTTTTTTTTGTACGTAATGTTGCATCCTTTCCATACTTCCAATATCTAATCTTTCCATTGAGTTGGTCCTTTAAAGAAGTTGTAAGAATTCCAAAATGATGAACTGCCAAATTGAGTTTAGCACACATGTTCATGGCCATCATGGTAACTTTAGGGACTAATCATTCCAATTTTCATTCACTCATGTTTTATAAGTTGGGGATTTGTGATTTGGGGTTTTTTCAATTACAACGAACTTGGGGATTGTTGGAAGATTATCAATCATTAACAAAGTTTGGTGTATGGCATGATTTTGTAGAGTGAAAGGGACAATTTGTGGCATAACCTAAAGTAGCCCAAGTTTTTGAGCCTAGTTGCTACTTCATTCCCCCTAATTTCTTGGAGTTTCATCCTCTCTTTATGCATCTTGTACAAAGGTTTCATTGTGCTCTTTTATACCTTCATTCTCTAATGAATTTTAAAGTTTTTCATATTGACTATTTATTTTGAAATACCTTGTCTAAATTTGGAAATAATGGTATGAATAGTTGTGTACCCCAAAATGCAAGGATTTTTTTGGATTCTTGCAAATATTTTAGCTATAACAATCTTACCTTGATATTTAATAGTTGAAAATATAGCTAATTAATGGCAATTTCACAAAACAAATGACAGGCTGGTTCAAACTTGTAAGGATTAAATTAAAATTGGAAATATTCCAAGTTATTGAGACACATTTTACATAATTGAGAAGCTATAAAGTTCTTCATTTTTTAGTGTATTTTTGGGATGATTATCTACCTCAATGTTCCTATGCCCTTTTCTTCTTCAAAATAGTAATTTTTGTGGTTTAGAATGTCCTTTTCATCTTCAAAATAGTAATTTCTATGAGCCAAAAAACCCTCATTACATAGGCTAGGCTAAGCTAGGTAGGTAGGTCTAGGTGTTAATACCTTTTATTTCAAAATCTTATTTTATTTTGAATTTAGTTTTTAGGGTGGAACCTTTTTTATTGGGTTGTTCCATATGGCAATTGATAAATTTGAATGCGATTAATGCACCTAACTAATATAATTTGTAAACTTGAAATAATAGACAAACAATATGGGATAAAATTTTAGTTGCAAATTAATTGCAACATCACAACCTAGTTAGAACTACTATCTACTATTACCTAGCCTATTTATTAAGTAGCTTAGGTTCCTACTAGGTGATGTCTTAGGTACCTATTTAGGTAGTAAGTACGAATGTCTTAATACATACCTAGGTAGAACTCCTTGGGTATTTAATAAGTACCTAATTTCAATACTTAATAGGTGGGTACAACTAGTAATACACACCTAATACACACCCTAAATACTTAATATATACATAATAGGTAGGTATGGCCTATTATATGTACCCATGTATGACCTATTAGGTAGGTTCCTAGGAATGACCTATTATGTACCTATAAACAAGTATTTAATACCTACCATCTAGTACTTAGTAGATAGGTACTTGCTAGGTAGGTATTTAGGTTATGTAGTACCTAGGCTACCTAGTGGGTAGGTATGCATTAAGACATTTGTGTACTTACTACCTACTAGGTTCTTAGTAGGCCATACCTAGGCTACTTAAATAAGTATTTAGAGGTTATTGTAGGCACTTAAGACACCTAGTAGGAATTTGAGCTATCAAGTAAGTAGGCTAGGTAGCAATATTGAATAGATAGTAGTTGTGATTAGGATGTGATGTTGTGACTAAGTTGTAACCAAAATTTAATCCGATATTGTTTGTCCAATCCTTCAAGTTTGTGAATTATATAAATAAGTTGATTAAGTGCCCTAATCACATTCAAATTTATCAATTTCCATATGGGAAGAACTAATCAAAGAGGCTCCACTTTAATAGGATTTTAAAAAAAATGTCTTCACATCTAGACTTATTTAGATTAAACCTTTGGCCAGGTCTCCTAGGCTTATCTTAGGTGCCATTTGACCTATCATAAATACTTAGCCCTTAACTAGGCTAGGTAACCTAGGCCACCTAGGTTACACCTATGGTTAAGTGACCTATTGTAAATGGCTTAAATGTAGGCTAGCTTTACACAAGTAGGTTGTTGCAGAAACAACTATAATTGGGTTACTACATGATGCAATCTAATTGACCTTGATTTGACAATGGGAATTTTTTTATTAATAATTATTTCAAATGTAATGAATAACCTAAACATTGCCACGTGTCATCTAGTGAACAATTATTTGGTTGTCATGTGTTGGTGCATGTTATAGTTGCATCATAGTTGTAAGTATTATCATAGGAACACATATGGAATATGTGTATATGGTTGACATATGTGTATTTTACAATGGAAAAGTTCATCCATTGTTTGTGACTAAGAATTAATTGTGAAAACCAATCAAAAACATTAATTTTTCTAACAGTAGGTAAGTATCTAATAAGTACCTATTAGGTAGGTAGGTACTAAGAACCTAATATAATTGTGATGGTATTACATTGGTTGTTTATGCAAATAAATGTATATACAATGTTGTAAAAAGTACAAACACACCATGAGAAATAAACTCATTGAAAGGATGAAATAGGTTATAATCACAATTTAGTGGTAGGGAAGACCAAAGTTATTTAAACTTAAAAAATAATGGCATAAATAATTATTCATAATTGCAAATGACATTTAGTCATATAAAAGGTGGTTGCAAATGACAAGATTTTTTATAATGCAATGTTATTATTTAATAACCAAGGATTTAAAGTTACAATATTCATCTAGTAGTCACATATACAATGTTCTATTTCACCCATGTGTCAAGGTTATATATGAGATTTTATCATTTCAAATTATAAACATTCATTGTTGGTCACAAAATGGGGATTACATGTTATTACCCTTCATAATCATTTTACTGGTTATAACAATGCATATATAGGTTTCAGGGCTTCCTTGTTTTGCCATGTGTTAATGTATTATTTAATAACTAGGGATTTATAGTTGCAACATGCATTTAACAATTGCATGTATTGTGTTATGTTGCACCTATGCATCAAGGTTGTATTTGATATTTATTCATTTAAAGATGAAAAATTTCACTATTAATCACAATATTATGACTACTTGTTTTTACCACTTGTCATCTGATTGTATTGGTCACAATAACACATTTGTAAGTTTTGGGATTTTTCTTGTCATGCCATGTGTCAATGCATTATTTGATAACTAAAAACCTATAGTAGATCATGAATCATGATCTTGATTATATAGTCATAACTTGTGACACTTTATTATCATATGACATGCCACACCATCATCGTGAGATATTGAATTATTATTAGTTGCAAAAGTCAATGACACTTTTGACTAATTAATAAATTATTATTCATAAAAAATAGTGTCATAAGTAATGATGTTAACTATAATTGCAAGACATTGTTGCCACATGGCATGTCATGTCATCATCACAAAAAATTGAGTTGTTGTTAATTGCAAAAGTTAATGATATTTTCAATTAACTAATTCCACATCACAAAAATATATTAACACAAATTGAAAAAAAAAATTACCAAAAAATCAACAAGTCATCATACTGCCTACACAATGATGTTACGTGCCATGTCAATACCATTAAATAAATTATGTGATTATGTAGTTATAAATATAATTGAAAAAAACAAGAATCATTTTTGGGTATGGCTGAAAAGTACACAATGTGTTGTAATGCTATATTATCATAGAACCAATGCTTCTTCCATCCATGTGATACCAACATTTCAACCCATCTTGTTGGAAATCACCTTCTGTTTCAACTCTAAAAATTAACAATCATTTTATAAATAATTAATCATAGTTAGTTACATCCAATTGGAGACGTTTTAAATTACACATCATCAATCTTTCACCATTTAGGTTTAACTCATCAAAACAATGGGGTCAATGGGCCAACCTTATTAATAGGCCAAGAAGTGGGCCAATGCTTAGCTAGTTTTCACAATCATGTTTTCAACTAGACAATTGAGAGTAGGATGAAGGTGATTTGTGAAGCACCTTGTAATGTCAATGTGCTAATTTTTTGGCACTTCCTACCAAAACTACAAACCAACCTTGTAGGTATTTGCACTAAAACACATTCCTAAAAATTAACATTTCTTAGTACAAAACAATGTCAGATGAATTTTTTTTGCATGTAGAAATAGTCAAAATGAAGCAAAAGAAGTGAAGAGTAAGGGGGGAAGACACAACCTCATACATTTCGCTCAAAGGCCTCGTAGGCTTCCCTCTTTAGAGCTTTTGCCTTTAAGGCAACAAGATAGAGTAGAGAAGACATAATTTTTTTCGAAAAACTCATGGGACTTAGAGACACATGTGAAGGTTTCTAAAGTAGACCCTTTCGGATTTGAGATTTTAGCATGAGGCCTTACCTCATGCTAAAATCTCAAATCTGGAAGGGCCTATAACAACATGGAGCCTTCTCCTATACCTTCGCCTTTGTGTAAAGTGAACTTGTACCTTGACAAGCCTTTTCCTTCAATTAGAGACTTTTTATTTGGATGGTCATGGGCTTTCAAGCTCTAGTGTAAAGGGGCCAAAGTCACTACCTAGTCAAATCCTTCTCTTCAAATGACATATTTGCAAGTGCTTTGCTTGGACCCTCCCCTCAAAAGGAGCATAGGGATCATTGGTCCATAGAAGGGCCTATAACAACAACAACAACAACAATAGTAGATAGACATATTAGAAACATGCATCTAAATTTTTGAGAAGCTCATTTGATGGAATAAGAATATGTTCTACTTTCATATTTTGAATGCTCACAAGGTCATGATCACACTCATCCTTGTCATGTTTGTTTGGCTCGGATTGACGCAATTCGTTACCTTCAAATTGTTTTGTGAATATATATCTTGAAATATGTGTATATGTGTGTGTGTGTGTGTGTGTGTGTGTGCAAATGCTGATGTTCAGCCTCTCCCTTTTTGCTGCATGTAAGCTTTTAGCACAATGTAGGTTGCCTGCTTAGGCTCACTCCATTGAGTTCTTTATTGCTTTGCACTTGTAAACATAATGAAATGGTATTCCCACACTGTGTCAAGGAGTCATCTGAACAGTCAGGGGCTGTTCAGATAGAGCTTGATACAATGAAGGGTAAATAGCTGAATGAGGAGTGAAGTGACAAGGTTCTGGAGATGGAGCAGAAGTACAATGAAATCTGGCACCCTTGTCTATGACAAACACAATGGTATCATCCTCAACATTCATGAAACTTGGCTAACTGTGGTATGTCTGCTATTGTTTCTTAAAACCCCAGGTACATTATGTAATATTGCTGTCTGTTCTTTAGTGTTCTGTTTCCTCTTTCCTATTCAATGATCTGTTGTCAGATATGAACTCCTCTTTATCAGATCATCTTGCAATCCTATTCAGGTAAATAGTGAGTATCGAGCAGTTTAGCACTTGTGTCTCTGTCTGTAGACATATGTCTATAACCCCAGGAACTTTGTGTAATGATGCAAAATATCCATTGATTTCTTTGGATGGAAGTTGGTTTAAGTGTTGATATATCACAGCTATAGTTAAGTGCAGTTTCCAGAACATGGTATTTGGGAGTGCATATCTACTGAAGTAGAGCAACTGTTGTTGATTTCCCATGTGTATTGTCATGTGCAGTTTTTGGGCCACCCAGTGCACAGTAAATTCCCGACATGTGAGGATGAAATGGCAGGTCTTTTTATTGTTTTTTTTTCTGTCTTACTGTGGTCACAAAGATGTCATTGTAGGAATACCATAGAATGTCATGTAACATTCATTTTCTCACCTACATGCAAGCAGCAAGTGGAATTTCCATATGGTACCTGATGGATCATAGTGTTTGCAGTCTTGTTGTTTGCTTTGTGCAGTTAGAAGTAAGATGTCTTCACATTGTAACAGCCAGACCTGTGACAGAAACTCAGTGCATTGGTTAATATTTGACATTATCTTACATCCATTGCCGGGAATTGTTGAAGGTCCATGAAAATTCTTATGACTGTTACTGTTGTTCAAATCACTCCTCAATTTTGTGTTGAGGTCTTGTATTTTCCCTTTTCTTTAGGGTTGGGTTTCCTCTTTTTCATGTTTATACAAGATGCCTCATATCCATCACTAGTTGAAGACTGAAGGATATCACTTCCAGAAGACGTCATAAGTATCAAGGAACTCTCAGTACTTATGAAGATATTGTAGCATCAGGTTGTTGATGGTGGATGTGCTCCATTTCAGATATTCAAGTACCTGGACTCCCTGGATGTAGAGGACTTCCAAGGATGTTAAATCTGGGTACAGCATTAACTTTGCGAGTGCTTTTTCCCTCAATCATTACACCTGATATGACTGCTGCACAGTTATATTAAAGCTTGTGTCAATTCCACATTGTCTATAACATGTGAAATTCTGTACTCGAGGAGTTGCACAGTCAGGAAAGACGTACTACCCCAGGCTCTCAGGCTGTGGCATATGCTTGTACTACCAAATGGCATAGATTATTTGTTCACAAAGCCAATCTCAACGCCAGATTTGACCTCATAGCAAGGAGAAGGTGGTTTGGGTAGGCAGCAAGGGCCACATTGGCATTCTGCATGTGCCTCTGAAACCTTGCAGGCCCAACAGACATGACTAGATCAACACTTGCGATCTCTTACTTATGTGGTCCAATTCATGAATGATCAAGAGTTGCATGTTGGCAGTACGTGTAGCAGCATTGTTTGTTATTCTGGAGGATGTTAATCAGGTTGATTACACACTCTCCCACGTAGGTCAGGATGACACTTGTAAACCCGATTTTTCCTTGAATGTCACATCATGATCCTCTTTCCAGCTGCCTTTGATGACCACCTTTCCAATTCCTAGCCCATCTTGAGGTGTGCTGATGGCTCATTGCTGAAATTCCAGGGGATGTGGGATCCAAGCTGATGCATTGTGTGCCACATTTATGTGAGCCTGATCATCTCGTACTATCTGCACAAGGGTTTCTACTATGTGAATTAAGGCTCATGCAGGTGTGCTGTTGTGCAGATCTTTAGCACCAACCCTTATTTGAAGATACAAAACTGAAAGGTGCCAGGTTTGACAGGGGTTGAGTTGGAACATTGAGCTTTGTGGTCTAGACAGTTAAGGGGCGTATGCTATATATTTTGTAGGCTGTTTAGCTAGAATGGCTGAAGATTCACAGTCTGGAGATTGGCAGGATTTGACAAATGGTGTAAAAGGGGATAAATAAGGACATAAGTGGGCTGCATGTTGATTACAGGTTTGTGTTGTTGAAGTGGCAACTTTGTTCTTTTGGATATGTTCTATTTTAATTGTGAACTCTGCTTGATGTGCAACATTCCCTTTCTCTTGCATTGAAGCCACTTTTTCTGGTCTGATAATGGTGATAAGGACCTTCATCTGCCAGGAGAATAGAGGACACCATTTACATGTGGTGTATGATTGAATTGCATGTCATGTGAGACAAGGATTGACCTTTAAAAAAAAAGTTATTCTGTTTAAAATGTGGTTCAAGTTTCAGAGCATATCCAGTTTGTTTATGCACTCCACTCATTGTGAAGTGACTGGTGTGATAGTGCGGTCTGATAAGTTTAATATGGGTTTAGGGTTCCTCATGTTGCATCATAAGGGGTGGTGATCATGATGGAGCATAGGCAATGTGATGGCTGTCATCTTGTTTGCTACTTTGTGTTTTTCATTTGAAGCAAAATTAATAGGAAGTTGTTGTCTTGTTGCAGAAGTAATCAAGGATGATTTGTGGCCCAACATGCTTAAATATTTCAGCAATGTGATTGTCTAGCTGACCCATTATGCTTGTGTCTACTTTGGTTCTACTGAATAGTTCATGCCCATTCTTTTTCTTGGGTAGTTGCAGAAGTTATAGTTTTTTCAATTCAGGACCCGGATGAGGATAAATATGAAGATTATGACTTGAAGAGACCATAAGTTCTATTTCAAGCTCATGTTCCAGGTGTTATCTTTTATCTGTGGAGATCTGCCAATGTGATGTCAAGTTAAAAGTTTGTCAGAGCTTTCTGTCAACATAATTATTTGCATTCAATTTCAACAGGTTCTTTGTGTTGAAAAACTTGTAGAGGCATCCTTATATCTTGGTTTGATGGTTTCAAGAAGCACAAGTTCATGTGGCATTTTGCACGGAAAGGGTGCTGGTGGCCTAGAAGAACAACAACAGGAGCCTCAAGTCAGCAGATGATTGTAATTGCTACAAATGTGTAACTGCATATAATCATAGGCAGATTTGTTACATGACAAAAAATGACAAGTTCATAGAACATCTCTGTTACATGAGAATCTTATTTCACTCTGGTTTGACTTGATCACAGAAGCCTTAAAAGCATGGACACAACAAACAGCACTACAGTGTTCAGCCATCCATGGGAAGTATACTGTGTGCAAAAGAACCTGCTCTACCACCATGCATAGACGGTGCAATTTGCTATATCATGCTTCAACTCTCCAGACCCCATAGAAAGCCAGTAGAAACATCTACTACAAAGATGAACATCAACAGATAAGAGGACAATGAAGATATCAGCTACCTTACATTATCTGTCATCATCATTCACAAATGCACAATCCAATCTCTTTCAACCTACATACTTTATTTTATACAACATGGAGGCAAATGCAGATACTCCACAAACACCTATGCTCCAGTGTTGTGATTCAATTGGCGTCCAATCTCCAACTTCAAATGTGTGCTTGTACATATGCATGTCTGACAAATGTCAAACCAGTATGACACTCTTGAATTAACAAACTAAAATCCCAAACAGGCATGACGAATTCTCACAACACAGATCTTCAATTCCAATCATCTTCATGATGATTTACTATTCCTGCACTGAAGCGATGAGGCATATGTTTCTGTTCTACCAAAAAGTTGAAGACCACACTGGGAAACTTCTTTGGCTCATGGTCTGAGACACATCCACTTACTGATCAAGAAGCAACCCAAAGCATTTCAGTTTGCACCAGATGAATTAAGCTATTCAAGGATGAAACCCGACAAAGAACCTTAAAAAAAAAGTGTTGAGATTGTACTGATCCACATGAATGACAGAAAATACAATTTCAACTTGGCCCCCTCTGCATAACCTACCAAAGCAGTTTATATAAAGATCCTCACTAAAGCAATCCTAGAGGCTTTGTATCACTTCGCTTGCAAGAATCTTGTCGGCCATGCAAAAAAAAAGCTGCTTTAGCAACTTAAGCTCTATCAGCCCTTGGAGTAGCCCACTCCACTCGGAGAATGAGATTGTCATAACCATAACCATCCAACTTGTTGATTGCTCGAATAGCATCATCCCTGCAGACAATTTCAGTATTGAGTCACTGAATCAGCACATCACACCAAAACAGTCACATGTTGACAGACCAGATCATGAGCAAAACTTAAATCATCTACTGCTGTTTCATCAATGTGAAATTGAGCTGGAGACTTGCTGCTTAGGTTTACAACACAGGGAGATGTGTTGACAGGCCTCAAACTAGAATGATCACTAAATATCAGGGACATAATATGCTAGAAATTGCAAGGAAAGAGCAGATTTTCATACTGCTTTCTCATATACAAGCCTAGCACTTCACAGCATAATCAAGTTCTTTCACATAATTCATTACACAAGTAGCAATACTCTAAACATAATAATAAAAGACATTCATATCTATAAATCTTGTGCTGGAAGTCAATTCATTTTGAGTCATGTGAACCAAGACCCTGAAGTCCTCAAGCCTGTTTCTAAGATTGGTTGATACTGTAATTTGCTAGTTTGGATTTATTCTTCAGAAAATGTGAAAGAATATGTGAGATGACCCACCGGCTGACAAAATTGATGAATGCAAAACCACGACTGAGTCCAGTTTCTCGGTCAAAAGCAACATAGATGCGGGAAATGGCACCAAAGGGTCGGAACAACTCCTGAAGATCCTGTTCACGGGTATCCTCTGATAAGTTTGTGACCCGAATGGAGTTGTCATCTCTTCCCCGACGCATACTATCACCATCATTAGTACTGGCTCCTCCTCGCCTAGATGGGGGAATGTATGATCCTTTTGCACTGGCTGCTCCAGCAGATCCAACCAGACCTCCCATGTCATCATCCATTGGAGGCTTCTCACCTCCAACAGCAAAGCCCTTTGTTGCAGCCAACTCCTTGAAGGGACACTTGGAGGTCCAGTGATCACCCTTCTTTCCACATGTCCTGCAGACAATAAGTGATGCATTTCCAAGGCTTGCAAGGTCAGCTCCCTTCTCAATTTCTTGCTTTGAGCCAGCTGCCCTAGTTCTCTCCAGAAAAATCTCCTCTGTTGATACGACAGTCAGATTCTCAGAAGCATTTTGGCCCACTGCATCACCAAACTTCTTCAGGGATCGGCGCCGAATTGCAGCTGGGTTCAGCTTCTTCACCTACAACAGGAAGAGATACAAGAAATCGAAAAATAAAAAAAACATGCAAATCGCCTGAAGGGGCAAAGTTCGACTGCAGAAACCCTGAAGTATCTAAAATCATCAGCAAGACGTAAATCCAGAAGGAAAAAATGGGCTGCTGACTCTAGGATGAACTTCCAGGCCTGCAGGGAGGAAAGAAAATGCCACTTTTACGTGAAATTTTCGTTGCTACTTCTTGCTTTAGAATCAAGCTTCAAAGAACTAGCGATCTGACTGCAGGTAGAGCCTTCAACCTTGCGAGTCACAAACCGGGCCATCATCTCTGACCGAATATATATGTTGAACTTCAGCAGTAAAACCTAGCAAGCCTTATCAACACGCTCTAAGCGCACAGCGGCGTCCAAAAGAAGGGTACACATGATACAAGAAACCGTCGAAGACCATACTTAATGGAAGAGAAAAAACCCTTTGAAGAAGTTCCAGTATCAAACTACCCACCTGCTTCTTCACACGAACTGTTTTGGTGACCTTGATCCGCACCCCATCCTCGTTTTTCCTCCACTCAATGATGATCTTTACGCCTTTCTCGTCAGGCCCGATGACTTGGGTGGGTGGCAACACACCCTCGATGCCATCGTCCTCTTCCGCCGCATCTCCCCATCTGAAGTCTCTCCTACCACCCATGTTCGCTCCAAGAAACACTCCCTCCTCACAACGCTCAAAGCCCAGAAAAACCGAAAAAAAGGCTCAGTAAAGAAAACCCCAAAGAAAAAAAAACACACGGAAACAAGCAGGCGTTCAACTGCTATCTCTCTTCCAACCGAGGAAGCCAACAATAAAAGGCACAAGTCAACGAGGATGCTAAGAAGAAGAAGAAGAGAGCGAGAGACGCAACAAAGACACAAGAAACAGCATCCTGGAACCCCAATCTGCACGCTCCCGCGTAGCGGCGGAAACCCTAATCCGGGTCACCCTCTATTACAGAGGTCCAACGGCATCGCGAGAATAGGACCTTATGCGTAAGGTTCTGCAACCGGGGCGGGGGGGCGGGTGGGGGGTCCTTACTACTGTTTGTAAGGTAACTTGGCGTGAACTGCAAGTAAGGACCGGCCCTTGGAAAAGGGGTCTCCAAATTCGGTGCCTATTGCATTTGGCCTTGAGCTAGGTCCCTCAATTTTCTGAAACCTCCCTCCTAGTGCTTGTAAGACAGCTCTTTTGTGCCACCTCAAATTTACACTAGAAATAAATTCTTTAAAAAATTTCGCCAAATTTTCAATATGAAAAATTTAAATTATTAATTTAAATTTTAAAAAATTTAAATTATATATATATTTAAAAAAACTTGGATCTATGGCCTTCATGTAATTGTCCACTTTTATTGCCCTAGTAGGTAATGGTTATTAACAAATAATAAACACAATTCTTGTTATGTTTATGGGATAGTCTAGCCTAGAGTGTGTTTAGATTGTCTCAATCTTAAGTTCTTGAACATTTAAGGTCAGCTCAAACCCAACAATCAAAAAAACTTGTAGATTCTTAATTTTATTTAATATATATATATATATTTTTGGGCACAAGTTAAATAAATATATGAAAAATAATATAATTTATGTCAAAACCATTCATGTGCTACAGTAGTAGTTCAGACATTTATGTTTGTTAGTGTATGGCATTGACCTCCTTACATGGCCATACATTAGCCAACATATTATCTATTACACACACATAAATCTTGCAACATGCTTTTAGAACTTGTCTTAATAATAATAATAATAATAATAATAGTAAAACTAGTTAAAAAATTGCTACCAAATAAAAATTAGAGTCCAAATGTGGCCCACAAAAAAGAAAATCAGTTTTTTTTTTTTGTGTTTTTTTTCTCAAAAATAGAAGATTGTGACAAAATATTCCTTTTTTATTTTTATCTTTCACATTTTTCGCACAAAACAAAGTTGATATACATATGAATATGTTATGCAAACCTTGGAAGGAAAAGGGTTTAAAGTGAACATGAACCTTAATCTCATTTTTATGAAATTTTTTATTGAAATTTCTATGATGCAATTAGTTTAAGAGTATTTTTTATGTTCCACCAAATTATAGGATAGAGAGAAAATATCATTTCTGTATTTTTCTCTCCCTTAATTTTATTGTGTGTTCATGACCTTTGTTGTTGCTTTAGTTTTTCTTTGAATGTTGTCAATTCAAACTTATACCTACTCTCTCTCTTCACTCTTTTTTTTGACAATCAATTTAATTATTTTCACTTTAAATATTTTACATTTTCAATTGTTGTTTTGTAATTTTTTGAGCTTTAAAACTCTCTTTTCAAACTTTGCATCTACATCCTTTTTCTATGACTCCCCTTCATAAGCCCCTTACTAAATTTTATCCACATCTACCTCATGCAACAACATTACATTTTGAATTCCCCCAAACCCTTCTATGGTGAAAGAAAAGAAAGCCAAAACAATGCAATAGAGAATTTAGGCACCATAAGAAAAATTGACCTAATTCTCAAACTTTTCAATACAAAAGGTAATAATTTCCTTAAATTTCAAACAAGTAAAAAATTCAAAATTCCAAAATTTCCAAAAATAATTTAATTACGACCAAAACGTTAAAAGGTATTACAATATTTTATTTTGCGGTGCATCTTGCCATGAATCTCTTTTAGGAAACTTACTATTACTATAGTACCTTGGCAACTTTGACCTTAAGTATATATTATTCAAATGTTTAGGAATATTATTTTTTCAAATAGAATATTATTTTAAAGGAAAATGTAAAATGTAGTAGAATATTTAAAAATATATATTTCTCAACATTAAAATTTCAAAATTAATTTCTTATTTTGACAAACATGGGATTAACATTTTTTCTCATATATTATTTTTCCCCATTCAGTCGGTTTTGTATTTTATTTTTATTTTTCAAAAGAAATTTAGTGATTGTCTAGTAATGTGCACATGAAAGAGTTGACATCTTGATGAGAATAAATAAATAAATAAATAAATAATGACTCTTTCATTGCTCTAAAAGTATACTACTCAACCCCCTTACTTTCATGAAAGTGTAATTAGTGTGAATTTTTAGTTAATCAATACTCAATATATGCCAATTTGCTAATTAATAATTTAAACTTTGTTGAAAATGAAATTAATTTAAAAAATGAGTGTCAAATTGAGTTTCAAAAAAAATTAATGACATATTCAACAATGGGCTATTGAATTGGCCTAGGTACTCTTGTGTGGCTAAATAGGTAATAGGCATGGGTTACTAGTTCCTAACCCTTGATTAAACCTTTAACCAAATATATATATATATA
>Ga0116228_10001110_pt1 | contig 22003 bp, 21 predicted proteins | sample S1TSphfallax_2_FD_89694 | JGI IMG/M metagenome (GOLD analysis project Ga0116228, IMG submission 89694) | Host-associated microbial communities from peat moss isolated from Minnesota, USA - S1T2_Fc - Sphagnum fallax MG | ecosystem: Host-associated > Plants > Peat moss > Unclassified | place...
GAGTAATTAAATAACTAGCAAATGAAATGGCTTGGTAAATTTGTATTTCATTTGAAAGTAACCTTGTTTCGTTAGGTATTAATAGACCAATTCATTGTCCATAACTGTCGCAACCCCACTTTTGGAAGAGTGTGAGGATGACATTCATATTCTGGAAATGAAGGTTTGGGAGTCCTCCGGGATTCTCGAAACTTTAGAGTTCGATTGCAGGGGTGAAAACACCTTACCTTGAGGCGTTCGTTATATCATTGGAAAGCTATTGAAGTGTAAATGTCGAAAATGGCCTCGCATGAGCCATTTGGACATTTGCAGCATAAGTTATGGCAAAAAGAAAGGCTAGGAGTCAAATTAGCAATTTAACTCCCGACCACTAAAAGTTAAGAATCGACCTGACCCCGGTGTGTTCAAGTAGAGTGCGACACATCGTTGGAAAGCTTTCAAGGAGAGCTACAAGTTTTCTTTAGACCTCATCCCAAATAGAGGTTTGAGCAAAGAGTTATGAACTCGCAAAGTCCCGAGAATCCCAAACCGAGACAGTTTCGGGACTCCTCCTTGGGAGTCCTGGGACAAAAAGCCATTCGGATGTAGGTGTTGTGGAGAGACGCAAGGAATACTATATGAGGGAAGGTGGTGGCTTCCCTTGAGTCTGAGCCATGGTGAATTTTGTGAGCCCATGGTTACCCGTGGCTTGTCCAAACACTAAAGGTGCTCCAAAATGTGAACTAACCAACTTGTTGGTTGGTTTGATGCAGGTTCGAGTAAGTAACCAAAGCTTGTCCCTTTTCATAGTCCCATCCCGAAACTTCAACATGCCCCTCTACCCCTTTTAGTGCTGAGAACTGGGAGTGTGCCCCGAGTTCCAAACAATTTCGTTGTTTGATTGACTTGGACCCAACTTGGGTCCAACAAGGAACTTGGGAACGTGTCAATAGCAATTGGTTTTCATTCACTTGGAGGTTGACGAATTTCACCATGGTAAAAATGTCCAAATTCATTCAAAATCTAATGAAACCCATAGTGAACTAGGATGCATTTTGGTGTAATGAATTGATAACAAGTTCTAAATAAATACAAATTTTAACCCATTATAGGTTTTATTCAAACCCATGTTGTTTTTCTTCTATGATAGTCCATCCAACAATGCAAAGGTTTTGAATTCATACATGATCAAGTGTCTCATTAATCATCATTTCTCCTACTTTAAGACGAAAGAAAGTCTTTGGTAGGTGCTTCTTGAAAGTGTCAAAGGGTATAAATATTTGAACATGTATAGATATTAGTTCAACATGTACACCAAATAAAACAGGTGCTAAAAATACCAATTCAACAAGTACATATACATGTTCAATTAAGTTCAAACCTATTGATGGGATCAAATTAACAAGTTTTAAAAACTTAACTAGTGTAGGGACGGCTATGGTTCCTATTGTCCTGGTTTTGTAGCAAACATTAAGTCCTTTTCTTCATTAGACATTCTAGATTGGAAATCATAACAAATTAACACTTTTGGTCACTTAATTGGTGCTCCAAGTTTCTTGGTAGTAGGTATAACTCTAATTGTACTCATTCCTTATATGGTGATAATGTTGTTACCTCAATCATGAGACATTTTAACACCTTTTAGCCAAGGAAGGCTTAACAACATAAAGTACTTAAAGTCCAAGACACTACTTTGTATTACAATAAAAGTTATTACACAAGGGATTCCATGGATAAGAATCTTAAAATCTTTAATTATACCTAAAGTTTTAGCAATGGTTTAATTAACCATGTGTAGGTTGTAAGGTGCTAATTTTGGTTTTGACAAACCTAATTGCACTCTTCATTTCTTGGTGACGATATTAATTTAGAATCACCATCTATAAATACATTTTCTATAAGTTCTTTCTTACTTGAACTTCAATCCTTGCCATTTGATGATCAATGGCAACTAAAACAATTGCTAGTTTTGAAAAAAACAAGTTTTGATGATACTAGGTCAAGTAGGTAGCGTTTAATATTACCTATTACCCCCAAAAATTGTCCGAAATTTAATGTATACTTATATCCAAGACTTGCTTGAAAATGTCCTTTAGAATTTCTTCCAAAGTTTCACAATAGAAATCACATGTTGTTGTGTTACTACATTGGGTTGATTTCAACTAGTTGAATTATAGTGGAGTTATTAGGCAATCTAGACCAATTACTTTGCAATGGCTCCTCATTGGTTGTAGTGGGTTGTTTGTCATTCTCACCATGTAATTGTCTTATAATTTCAATGAATGAATCCTATAGACATTTTTTTTGTTGCCAATCTTTGGCTCCTTTGGTTTTAATCAGTTCCTTTTCTTTCAACACATGTTGTTTGGGTTGTAGATTACAAGTAATGACAATAGCTACCACATTGATTGGTACATTGTCAAGTTTAGGTGGTTTAGGTGTTGTAACATTGGAATTAATAGGTTTATTTCAACATGTTTTGCACTTTGGTCTTTTTGGTACATTCTCCAGATCTATGTTTAGCATTAGAACATATAATACATGGATGTCAAACATGTACTTTAATCAATTTAACAAATTGTGTTTTAGTTTCTATTACAAGTTTTATAGACTTGACTATGATGGTTGGTATTAAACTGGAACATCTTTTTTCTAGTTATGATAGGTCTTTAGAATATGACTTGTTTTACCACAATTAATACATGTCAATGTTGATTTGGCTATAGTAATAGGTATTACTAGTTTAACTAATTTATTAACTTTGGTGTGGTTAGTAGAACATTATAATTCAAACTAATAAATCCACTTTCCTCACATATTATAGTGGCTTCCTTGTGTTCAATCAAGGTGTTTCATTTCATATTTGATGTTGTTAATATGAAGTATAGTAATAAAGATGCCCCAAAAACAATGGTGAGAAAAACATATGTTTCTTTAACTTATAAACAATGTGCTAGTTTCAACAAGCGTTCATAGTAAACCTCGACATGTTCAACAATTTGTTGTTGAATGTTTTACAATTACATGTAGACCTTTTCATTGTTATTCACAATTCTAAATCGCTCAAAAACACTATGCCAAAAGATGGTATTCATGACTACAAATACAACTATAAATGTAGTCATAAGATTAATTTATGTCTATGTATGACTACGTGACTACATAGTCACAAAGGACCCATTGCTTCTACCATGTAGTTGTAGTTTTGGTTAAAGTTGTATTTGCCATTCATAGTCATAAATTTGGTTAGTCGTGAATGATTCTTTAGAATAATTACTCATTTTAATTACCATGATTATAGTAATAATGGTCAAACAAATATCTAATATTGACCATTCAATTAAGGGAATTAAAACATTTTAAAACAAAAGTTCAACCAATACAATGTGTACATGTGGCACTTTTGAAAGAAAACAATTCATCCAACATGGACCACTTACCACATCAATTTTTTGATATTAAAATTAAACTATGTTTTGCTAGTTGACGTGTGGCATTTTAGTTTCCATACCAAAGTTAACACGTGGCACTGAAAGACAAATCACATAATGACACGTGGCAAAAAAAAGTTACATATAATATTTAATTATATTTAAATTACTACAACCTATGTAAACATGTCATGTGTTAGATAGGGGGTGATTACTAAATATAAGGTTTAGATTTAGGCTTTTTTAATTAAGGTTTTGGAATTAAGGTTCAAAAATTAGGGTTTCAAATTTAGGTTTTTAGATTTAAGGTTAGGGATTCTAAATATAGGGTTTCAAATTTGGAGATATAATTTTAGGGTTTAGATACATATTATTTTTATCTTATTTATGTTTCATGGTTCTTCAATCTCAAAATTACAAGGTTATTGTAATGTGGGTTTTAACATAGATGTATTTGTTTCCATAGCAAAACCTTCCATGTATAAATCAAATCAAAACAATAACTTGGCAAAAAATACTAATCACACCTCCAACAATGCATTTGAATTATCAAAAACCACAATCCATATGGCTTGAAACTAAAATCCCAACATAAGAATGAAAAGTCGCATAAAAAATGGTACCTCATCTACAAATGTTTGAACCATCTATCCTTGATAGGTAAGGCCATCAAACAATTAGTTTCGAGGATTTTGTTAACCAAAAAACCACAATCCTAGGTTTTATTTTGATTATTACTTTTCTAGGATTTGTCATTTGATGGATGAAAGAAGCAATGGTAGCTTCCATGTACATGTCTTGCACCCTAACAACCACATCATTAATAGGACATGTCTTTTGACCATGTTTGTTGCCACTAAGCACACATATGACTGTTTTGTTTTGATATGGGGTCCATTAACAACACATGAAGGCTGATGCAAATCTGCAAGTGCTAATAAATGCTTAATTAATTATGATTACAAATCCACACCAATTTTGAATAATCATTGAACTTCACCTATCCTTGCAATTGACTTTAAGAGCTAATGAACATTAAATGAAACCCAATAAAAGGACTAAAGGTAGAAAGTTTGAACAACTTGAGTTCTTTTCAGTTTTGACAACCTTGATGCAACATTTGATGGCCTTGTTTTTTTTCCTAGACTTGGTCTTGTTTCCTACTTGCAATTTTTTTAAAAAATCAAAGAATGAATTCACTTCTAATTCATGTAGATTATTGTATAATATGTGAGCATGATCAATCTTGCTTTCTCTAGTTGGTTGTTTTGTATTGTGGCTATTGGTGGCAGATTCACATTGTCCACAACATCAATGAAAACTAAAACCTCTTCTATACCAGATTATTCACCCACGACGCCTTGTTAAATGTTGGTAAATAAAAAATCTTCAATCCTATATTTTGGTCAAAAATCTGGAATGAAATGAAATAAAACTAATACTACCAAAATTTCTTCATTCATATCTACTTAAAACTAGTTTTAGAATTTAAATCCCGTGATGAAAGTATGATAAAAACACCAAAACAACATACTTTGACTATGGAAACAAAGCTTTCCCATAAATCAAAAAATATTTTTCTCATACTCCATTAAAGTTCCATGTTCTACAATTATACAATGGGATTTCATCTCTTCCTCTTCTTCTAAGATATATCCTCCACACAAAAAAAATCTTATGTTTTATTCAAGTTCAAATGGTGATAAAAACTATGTAATCTAGCTAGTAATTCCTAAAACAATAACTAAGTATATAGAAATATATTAACTAATAATTACCGCAAGTAACTACTCCCTTAACATTACCCCACTCGTACTCTAAATTACGTCTTGGAATTCTAGATCAAAAATGTGTTAAGAAAGCTAAATGTTTTATTGTTTTTGATCTTGTAATTCAAAAATCTGATTTGTTTATACAACAATCTACTTTGTTTATTTTACTATCTACTTTATATGTGCTTTAGATTAAAACATTATTTGATTTTCTATTGTATATAGAGTATGTTGTTGCTTTTTTAACGCCTCTAATGACAACTGTATATGTGTTTATTGATAATTTACTTTTTGTTCTTATGACTTCTACTCTATTCTCACTTATAGTTGTTGCAACTATAGATTTGATGTAATTTGAGTTTGATCCTATTGTTGCAACTTTGAAACAAGCTAAATTTAATCTTATTGATCTTATTTGAATAATATGTTATTCAAGTTACATCTACTATTTAATTGGCTGCAGATGCATACTCTTGATAATTGACCTCTTGAAAAACAAATTTTACTTGTTGTAGAGTATTTTCAATAAACTCCCTCTCAAGGCTATCCTTTCCTCCTCTGAGCTCTCCTAGTTTTTATATTATTTTTGTACATGATGGTCTTGCCCCATTTGTATCCCCTCTATCTTCTTCCTCATTTGAAGTCTCTGGTTTTGGAGATATAACTAAAAACTCATACTCAAATAATGGCATAACTTTTTCCATTTAAGAAATCTTGTGTTTGTACAACCTTTCATTCTTCTCATACTTTTTGCAAACCTTCCCAATATTATTCTAAATAATGTCTTGAACTACATCCCACAATAAGTCTACATCTTTTTCTTCCATTGATAGTGCCTTGAGTTTTACTTAAAGCAAAATATTTTATTTCATGAATTCACTATTTTCTCCAAATACAATATCATAATTGATGGGTTTTTTCTTTTGAGTCTCCTCAAGAAGTTTGTTTAACTTTTCATCAAAGGCCATCTGCTTCTACAAATTACTATCCATATGTGCATGCCTCTGGTCAGCTTGCCTTTGTATCTCATTCTTAGTTTGATATGTAATGGCATTGTCCACTTTGAGCTCCTCTACCTCCTTCTACTGCTTCAAAAAAGTTTCTTCCATGTTCTTGTAGTTTTCTAAAGTTTGTTATGATCTATACTTAGAGGATCCTTGTTTGCTTTTAAACCCTAGTAATTAACATTAATCTCCATCGAAGTTGCTTACAAGGAATCCCTTTCTATTTTGATGCTCCCAATTTTTGCTCTAGTTTTCCATGTTATTGATATTTTATCTGGATGCCTGAGAGTTCTACCAATACATGATTATTCTCATTGTTCCTATCCTATAACTTGACTTTGAACTTATGCTCCTCCAAAGCTCCCTATAGATTTTGATTATATTTATCATTATCTATGATCTACTTATTCTTGATTTTCAAATTAGAAAGTCAAAGCAAACAAATTGTCATCTATACATTATATTTTGCTACATGTTGAAACATAATAGCAACTCTTATGTGCTCATCCAATTATGCTTCCATCTCTTGCATATACCTTAGTGTATAAAACTTAAAAGTCTAACCCTTAGAATTCGTACTTGATGAACCTAGACTCTTGTGTGCACTCCAAACTTCTCCAAATTACATTCATGCCTATTGCATAACTTAGTCTTGAAAGTAGCATACCTTCATTCTTCTATGGTGATGGAACATATTACTATACTTTTAGTGGATCTTGGTTAAAATCTTGCATATGCTCCTCTATTGATTGTCGAGGTTGAGACTCAAACTCCTTCTTAGGCCACCTTTAATGCTCTACCCATTTGACCTTTGTTCTTGCTTGGGAGAAATGGGTAGTTTTGAATCAATTTTAAGAGACATGGATTTTTCCTTTTGTTTTTAATTTTTCTTTTATTGTTTCCTCAGCAATTTTATTACTTGTTGAGGATCAATACTGCCTCTCATTGTAGTATCCTCATGTTTTTTTTGCCTCTTTTGCAAAATCTCTTTCTCCTCCTCATCATCAAACTCAGACATCAAAATTACTCTTCTAATTGTCCTAGTCTTTGGTTGTTTCCCCTTTTTTGAAAAAGATGTGTGTAGGGTTTAGAGGCCTTTTGTTCTTAATGAACCTCTCCCTCTAACTATCTCATTTTCTTTTGTCCTCCTAAGGCTATTTTGTTTGTTTTATCTTCTCATGCGACTTTGCTCCTTCTAATGGAAACCACTTATGAAATAAAACTTCTAGGACTATGCCATAATGACATACATCCTTTTATGGTTCTCTTTTGGTTGTTCCTTCAATCATATTTTTTGACACTTGTCCCATGTAATCAATTCCTTAACCAATTGAGAATACATGATTATAGCCTAATTAATAGACTCTTCATGATCTGCTCTAGAGATCATCATAGCAAACTTATTGTTAAAATATTACACCTTATCCTTCTGGTAAATAATTAGTAGAATGACAACAATTATATTAACATACTATGACCTTATCTTTTTTACAACCCACCTTTCATTGGTGTTGTAAGTGTCAGGGACTTTATCTGCTATTATTGTTGATGTTATTATGGCATTAAACATTTTTACTTGGTTTGCTTTTGTTTATCTTGTATAACAAATTTAAAAAACTTTTGCCAAAACATGCTTGTTTATTATTCTCTACTCATCCCCCAACATAACCTTGATTTTGTTATGTTTAGGATCCAACTTTCAATTATTCATAAATTCAACCAAAATGTTGTAGCAAGTTGTCTCCATTCAATTTCAAACATATTTATTTATCTAGCTTTGTTTGCCCAAGCTCTCTCTTCCTCTCTAGAGTTTATCCAATATATATATATATATTGCTATTGTAATTATGCTCTATTGGAGTAAAGACGTATTTAATCTCATCATGTTGATGAGTATGCATTTTCTTCCCACCTAAATTTGTAGCCATTGTTTGCCAATGTGTTCTATTTATGCACTTCTTATTGGGAATATGGACTCTCTTTGGAATCTGCTCCTAAGTGTAGTCCTCTCGATGTAATGGCAATTGTTACTGTTGTTGCACATTAGCCTTCTATTGGTCTTGCTCAAAATTTGAAACAAGAAATAATATACAAATTTTTGTTACTCTCTCAATTTCTCTTGCTCCTCTTTCAACTTTTGGAACTTCTTTCTAAATTGTCTTTGTAATTTTTCCATAAGACTTTCTTCAACACTCATTATTGTAAAAAAAATGATTGAAACCTATTTATAGAAAATGAAAATAAATAGTTGATATAATGATTACCGCCTTTTGAAATGTTATCACCTCTTTTCATGAAATAACATTTCACTTTTTGTTTTAGGGCCAACGTTTTAATGATTTTTTTTTTTTCAAATTGTTTGTCATTATCGCCTCCTTGTTAAATTCATACGGACATCAACATGTGTTGTAGTGAATACATGTTGAGCATAAAATATTGTGGACATGGCACTGGGTAATTCTAATGACATTCCTAAATTTGATGACACAGTATAATATACACTACAAATTCCCTCTAGCCTATGTTGAATCATCATATCAATCAAACTGACATCCATGGCATATCTGCCCATAATATAATAATTGTGAAACTCTATAACCATGGTCTAAGTATTTGTTGATCACCTACTAGCTTATCAACTTAACTAGGGATTTTCTGATACTATTGTTTGATTAGTCCCAATGGTCTCTGTTTTTTTAAAAAAATCTTTTGAATTTTCATTAGATGTTTTTTTCCATGTGGTCTTTTTTTATGGACTACAAAGACTTCTAATCCATTGAACTTTGAATCCCTTTCAATGTCTAATCCACATATGTATATGGTTTCAACTTATTAACATTGACCAATATTGGGTTTGGCTCAAAATTGTTAATGAAAATAAGAACAATATTATTGGGTAAGAAATATTGTACCTTGAATGGACCGAATGATATTTTCTTGAATTTGCCCAAATGTGTTTTTTTCTCTTTTGGGAAACCATAAAACATAATTTCCAAATTGGAACTTCTTCTCAATATTTTTTAGTTGACTCCATAGAATTTTGTTCCACTAGTTAACTCCCACATTGTTCTGAGCTTCCAATCTATTCTTTTATAAATTTTCCAATTTTGTAATTTTGGTTGTTAACACTTTGGTTGGTTTTGCATCTTTGTGGTCCCCACTAATAGTCGATAGAACATATTTTGTTGGCATTCAAGGATGCAAACCATAGATTAACTGGTAGGGTGTATAACATGTTGCCACCTTGTAAATAGCCCTATATGAAAACAAATTTTAGACAAATGTTCATCCAATTTGTTCTTTTCTTATTAACTGGCTTAATCAATAGTCTACTCACAACTTTCTTAGTAGACTTAGCTTATCCATTCCCATGTGGATGATACATAGTAGAACTGACATGCTTTAACAAAAATTATTCTTTCAGATGTTTTATTATGTCATTGATGAAATGTACTCCTTGATCTATAACTATGGTCAATGGGCATCCAAATTTGGTCAAAATATATTCATCCAGAAATATGGTTGTAATTATTATAATATTGGTTTTGAATGCCTTTGCCTCTACCCACTTGGTTGCATAATGTGTAGCTACCAAAATGTATTTGTTTCTTGTTAGTTTGCTTAGACCTATAAAATCTAGACCCCATTTCATAGAAGGTTCCTTTAGAAGTGTTATTACCAACTTGGCCAAACTATTTGTTTTGTGTCCTCCAATTTTCTAACAACTATCACAACTTTTACAAATGTCATTAATATCCTTGAATAAAGTTGGCCATCAATATCCTACATCAAGAAATTTCTTTGCAATAATATCTATAACAAAATGTCCTCCAACCACTCCTTGATGTAGTTCCTTCAAAACAATCTATGTTTTTGACGTGGTTAAACATCTATGTAATCTATTGCCTTGTCCCATTTTGTACATAATTCCCTCTTTTAGAATGAAAGGTTTTACCTTTCTGGCCAACTTATGTTTCTAAGCTAAGTTTATAGTTTATAACATTTGACATGTCTCTAAACATGTTTTTACTTCCTGCATCCATAGTCTGATTTGGGACACCCAATGATTTCGAATTATTTAGCAATTTGGATAAAGCATTAGCAACTACTATGTGTTCTACCGGGTTTGTAAACTACTATGAACTCATACTCTATGAATAATAACCATTTTACTATCCTTTTTGACACATGTGGTTTGTTGACCAAGTACATAAGAACCATATGGTCTACATAAAAAACAAATATGTTTCCCAATAAAGTATGTTTGAACTTATGCAAATCATAAACCATTGCTAAGGCTTTTCTTTTTGTAGTAATAAAATTGTGTTTTATTTTATTGAAAAGTCTATAGGCATATATTATAGGCTGGTCATACTTACTACTTGGGTTTTGTGCCAACATTGCACCCACTACCAATAATGATGGATTTGTGTGCACATGAAATTCCAACTACCAATTTAGAGGTATTAAAATTGGTGTTTCCATGTACTTCTACTTGATCTAATCCCAAGTTTCTTAACATTTTATGGTCCATATAAAGGGTTATATTTTCCTCGTCAACTTAGTGATTGGTGCCATGATAAAGGCAAAGTTCTTGATGAAACATCTATAAAATTGAACCATACTATTAAAATCCTCAATTTGTTATGGATTGCTAGGTATTGGCATATTCATTATTGCTTGAACCTTCTTAGGGTGTGGTATTTTTCCTTCCTTGGAAATTATGAACCTTAAAATCAACCCTAAAAATACCATAAAGGCACATTTTTATGGGTTAAAGTTGATTATACATTCTCTACATTTTTAAAAACAAAGTTTGAACTTCATCAAATGACTCTCCAAATCATTATAAATTGTGAAGTCATCCAAAAATATCTTCATGAACTAAGGACTCTTTGAAGGTTCTATTAATTGTTCTTTGGAAAGTTAGTGGCCCATTTTTGACACCAAATGGCATCACCATCCAAACAAAAGCTCCCTAATTTGTTAGAAAAATTGTTTTGTATCTAACCTTATGCGCTATAAAATCTGATGGTATCTTGAATATCCATCTAGAAATGAATAGGCTTCATACCCTGCTATAATGTTCAATACCTGGTCGAGAAATGGCAAAGGATAAGGATCTTTTTGGTTGAATTATTGAGCTTCCTAAAATCCACACAAATTCCCAATTTACCATTCTTTTTAAGCACTACCACTAGGTGATAACCATGTAAATTTCTCTACTAGTTGAATAAATCTAACTACTAACAATTTGCTAATGTCATGTTTGAACATTGCAACATAATTAGGGTTCAAACTATACCTTGCTTGATGTGTTGGTGGAATTGAGGTATCCAATTCAATTTTGTGTTTAATCAATTATAAAAGTATGCTTTTCAAATCTTTGTAAGTCCAAGCAAATACATCCTTAAACTCCTTAAGTAACATTTGAAGCTCCTTAGTTTTCTCCTTTGTCAATCATGAATTAACCTTGATGTATTGTGGGTTTGCCTTCATACAAAGATCTGGCTTAACAAGTTGTTATTATTTAATCAAAATCCACTTGTTCTTGTTGGTGTCTCATCCACTTGAATATCATCCTGGCTATGATGGTAATAGGTTTCTGGATAAACCTTATCTTTTAATGAAACCTATGGTTTGACACATACATCTTTTGATTTCACTATTAAAGGTTCTAATTCCATAACTATTTGATCTGATGTCCTTCGCTCTAGATTAAATTCCCCAATGTTTCTAATTTTTAACACTCCAACATTCAATAATGAAATCATTTCTTTTGAGAGAGTAATTATGCCAATTGATAACAATTTTGGTTTTGTCTCAAAGATCATATCTTCCTTTTTAATCTATTACACCTTCCATCAAGTCATAACAAACAAGTATTTGAAGCCTTTTGCTTTCTACTCCCAATTTCCCATTAACTGATATTGTCATGACTATTCCATTACCTTGAATAGCAATGACATTATTACCCTAGTCACATGTAATCGTTGCATCTCTAAACCAAGGTCTTCTTAGCAACATAGAATAATTAGAATCTACAACACTATTTTTCATAATAATAAATGTGTCTATATATGGAATACAATGTATGTGAATCTTCAAATTCTTGATAAATCCTAAAGGTCTAATCATACTTTGATTTGCCATTTTGAGGTGGTATGGAGTTGGTTTTGGTTTGGGTAAACCTACTTTTGTTTCTAGATTTTTTATTATAACGTTCACACTTGCCCCTCCATCTTTTAAAACATCCTCAACATTGTACTTCCCAACTTGTACTTGGATAATTACCACTTGGTTATCTACCTTTATAGTTGTTGTGTCTAGTTCCGCATGGGTTTCAACCAATGTAGTTACACTAGGTTCTGATATTTATCTAGTAGCTATATTAGGTTTTTTAGGCTATAATTTTTGCCACATATATTTAAAGATCTGGTGTTATCTTTAGCAATTGACCTAACCACAAAATATAAGTAGTCTCCAACATCTATCTATTGATATCTTATAATATTTATTCCATAGACATTTGTTTTGTTAACATGACTATCATACAAACTTTGTGATACAATTAATTATGTGGACACCTCATATTTTGACAATCCTACCCAACTTGTATTCCATTATACTTTTTCTTTCAAATTAGATTTTACGATGGGTCTTCTACTTGTATTTCCTATATAGTCTTGATAAAAAATTGTTGTACTTTGCTTTTCTTCCCAACTAACAACATACTTTATGATTGGCCCTTTATCCTTAAATACCTATTATTTAGTAACCTTGTTCCTGGTGATGGCCATATTCACGTCCACCATATGGACTCAAGGATTTGAAACCTTGGGTTCTACCACAACTCGTTTCTCTATTGGCTTCACTCCTTTGCTCCTAACATATTATGCATATCATTGTACTTAGGACAACATATGATCTTATGTCTAGTGTCACCACAAATATGACATGAATACCTAACTTTGTACTTTAATTTGTTGAGTAGTAACCTCAAAGATTATAGGAACATGGTCTTCCTTTCTTTTGACTTTATAGGTTTCAACAATATGATTTGTTCTATGACAATTTGTATAGTACATTTTGGTATTCTCTAGGACTATTTGAAGTTTTTTAATTAATATTATCTTATTATTATGTGGTATCGACATATTACTTATGGTCTATTGAGAATTCAAGCTCAACTAGTTAGGTTTCATTAGTTAATGGAGTAGGAAAGTAACTAGGTTACTTTCACAAGGTTGAGTTACTTTCTTTACTTATATTAGTTTGGTTATTTGTGGTTTGGTCTTATAGTTAAATATCTTGGTGTTAATGGTTTGTTTCTCTTTTCTTCATTACACAAGTTTGTGTATTTCATGTGACAAGAATCTGAGGAGTTTTTGATGTTATGTTTTGTGTTGTGAGCATCGTGTTATAGTTTCCTTTCAATAAAGTTTTATGTTTGCACTTGAGAGTAGATCTCCTATTTGTTATTATGGTATTAGAGCTTAGGTTGTTTGATGAAAAGGTTGAAAGAGATCTAGAGCTAGAGCTTGAAAGTCTCTAGTAATATCATAGGAATTTGTCAAGTGCAAAAGAGAAACGAGGAAAGGAAAGAAGTGAAAAGAAAAAAAAGAAAAGAAAGAGGTGAAAGGAGATCCACATATCAAAGGTTTTGGAAGTCAGATCTTTAAATCTAGATCTAGATCTACCATGAAAAGATCTTGGAGTGAAACTTGGAAAGATTGTAGAAGACTATAAAACGCTTTTATTCTCAAAATTCCAAAAGAAAAATATTTGTTTTGTGAGAGTTATGAGCTTTTGAAGATTCTTTGTCAGATCTGGTTTTTTGGTCATATTTCCTTTATTTGAGCTTTTTTGGATCTGCAACTTTTAGATCTTATAGATCATAAAGGAATATATGCGTGAAAAAAATTTCAAGTCATTTGGATATGTATTGAGAGAGATTCAAGTATCTAAAGTTTCAGCTTTAGTTTTGAAGTCAGTTTATTTTGAAAGTGATAACTCTTTGTGGTCATCATCAATAGAGCTGAAATTTTGAACAGATATAGAAGACATATATTTTATGTATCTCCCAAAATCTCAAGGAGTTTGAAGTTGCTGAGAGTGAGTTGTAAGTCATTTTGTGTTCAAGTCCTAGTTTGAGGTGATTTCAAGGAAGTAGCAAGATCTCTCATTTTTTTGAAGTCAAATTAGCTGAAATTTTGAGAGACAATAGTAAACATACCTTTACATGTTTCAGACAAATTTCAAAAGGATTCAAGGTCATATGTGAGTGATGTAGTTTCGCAAAGTTGTTATGATAGAAGTTTACATTGAGAAGACATCAAAACAATTTTTTGAAGTGGAGCAAATACAACTTGGGAAAACTTGAAAGGAGTTTGAAGATTGGGAAGCACAAATACATTATCAAGACCTTCATACGAAATTTTGGTATGTAATCATGTACTTAATACCATACAAAATATTATACAAGATACGTACATATATGTAAAACCCATGTATAGTATAGAATTTCATATAATATTCAAGACATACATACATATACAAGGTCCATCTTGTTGAACCCTAACCCTAACCCTAATCCTAGAAACCTAAGGAAGGAAAAACCTAATACCAATCCTAGAAACCCTAAAAAGACATTGAGTGTTGCTTTGAAAGATGGTAGACGGTCTTTCTCAAATTGCAATTGAGAAATTAGATAAGAATAATTTCCAAATGTGGAAATTTAGGATTATGAATTTCTTGATGGGGAAAGGTTATTGGGAGTTCATAATTAATGATGAGACATAACCTCCTCTCCCAGAAAACCCCACGCAACAACAAATTCAAGCCAATAAAACTTGGCATGAAAAAACAAGGAAAGTCTTATATCGGCTTTCTGTGAGTGTGTCTGATTCCATGATTGCGCATATTCAAGATGCAAAATCACCCAAGTAAGTTTGGGATACATTAGTGAAGATGTATAGCACTAATACACAAGTTCGCAAAATGCAGCTCAAACAAGAGTTGCATAATGTACAGAAAAATAAGATTAACATTAGTGACTATTCTACAAAGGTGAAAAACCTTACAGATGCTCTTGCATCTATAGGAGCCCATGTAGATGATGAAGATCTAGTGGCCATGACTTTGAATGGTCTTCGAAAAGACTATAGCCAGTTTCGTACTTCAATTGCAATTTGAGAAACATTTCCCGATTTCCAAGATTTAATAACCTTGCTTATAAGTGAAGAGATGAAAGTTGTTCATCTAATGTAGGATCATAAGAAAATGTTTTCTACTCAAATTCTAATAGAGGTAGAGGTAGAGGTGTTAAAACCTCATTTCGAGGTCGACACAAAAGTTCGCATGGTGGACATCATCAACTTGAAGGTTAGTCTCATGGAGGTGAACAAGGAAACTTTAGAGGAAGAGGAAGTCGTGGAGGTCATGGTGGAAGTCATTGAGGTCAACAATCGAATAGTGACTCAAATTGCTACTACTGCGGGAAACCTAGGCACATGGCAAATAATTGTTACCAAAGGGAGCATGATGCACAAAATGGAAAGCTGCAACAAGGAAATTATGCATCAATTAGTAATCAAGGTGATGAGCAATTGTTTGTGATGCAACACATGACAAATTCAATGATAAGAGGTGTATCAGATAACAATGTTTGGTATGTGGATTTTGGAGCTTCAAATCACATGACTAGTCATGGAGAATGGTTTAGAGACACAGGATTTGAAGACACCAGGTTTTATGGAAACTGGTGATGACATTGCACATTTAATCACACAAATTGGCAAGGTGCCATTGTCCATGCAAGATGGGGAAACAAAGTACTTGAAAGATGTATTTCATGTTCCAACCATAACAAAAAAATTGGTCTTCGTAGGCTAGATGGTGAAACAAGGTTTACAGGTGACATTCAACCCAAATGGATGTTTTGTGGAAGACATGAAGAACCAAAGCAAATTGATTGCAAAAGGGGAAAGGAATGGACGAATGTTCACCTTAGATGTGAACATGCATGAGGTGAATTCCATGTTATTCACACATGGAAAAAGAGTTGGAGACATCGAAATTTGGCACAAGTGAGTTGGCCATGTTAATTTCTAATGTTTTAAGCTGATGGAAAAACAAAATCTTATTGGAGTTCTTTCCAAATTTGGAACAAAAGAGGTGATGTCAGAAGTTTGTGAAGCATGCCAATTGGGGAAGCAAGCTAGACATCCATTCCCAGTTCAAACAACTCATGTAAGTTCCAAACCTTTGGAAATGATTCATTCGGATGTGTGGACCACAAAGACAGAATCCATTAGAGGATGCAAATACTACGTGAGTTTCATTGATGACCACACAAGGAAGGTGTGGGTCTACTTCATGAAACACAAAGGTGAAGTGTTTCAACATTTTTTGAATTTCAAAGTAATGGTGGAGAAGGAGAAGGGTGTGAGCATCAAGTGTTTAAGGTCTGATGGAGGGGGAGAGTACTTTTCAAATGAATTCAATGAGTACTTGAAGGAACATGGAATTTAAAGGAAGTACTCATGTAGTTACTCCCCACAACAAAAATGGAGTTGTTGAAAGGAAAAACAGGCACATTGCGAAAATAGCACGTGCCATGTTGAATGAAAGGAATTTGCCAAATTACTTTTGGGTTGAAGCAGTAGCAACTACAGTCTATATCATGAATCGAACACCCACAGCAATAGTTCATGGCATGACACCTAAAGAAAAATTCACAAGCAAGAAACTAGATGTCTCACACTTTAGAGTGTTTGGTTGCATTGCATATGTGCATGTTCCTGATGAAAAGAGATCAAAACTAGATCCAAAAGTTGAAAAATGTATCTTGATTGGATATTCCTTAGAACAAAAAGAATATAGATGCTTCAACCCTTCCACTCGGAAGTTGCAAGTGAGTAGAGATGTTGTGTTTGATGAGATGGTTAGCTGGTACCCACCACTGAAGATAGCAGAAGATGGAGAGGCTACAAATGGTGATGTTCCATCAAATGTGGAACAAGAATCACAATTAATTAGTGGACCACAAAAGTTTTCAATTACTGGGTCCAATAGCATTCCATGGAAAGGAAGATTAAAATCTTCAAACATTGTAGATGGTAGTTCTCAAACATCATCTAGAAATCCTCATGTAGATGATGAATCAAGTGATTTAGAGAAGAACGTGAGTGAAGAATCAAGAATCCTTTTAGTTATTACTCCCGGAGCTCGGATGGCCAAGAAAGTTTTGAAAATTCCCAACAACAACAATGGAGTATGAATATTCACACAAGTCAAGTACCTTATACAAAGACTCACATATGATGGCTTTGTAACTCATCATTACGCATACATGGTGAGAATCATACAAGAGGTTGAACCCATTTGTTTTGAACAGGCGGTTGGAAACCCTAAATGGGATAATGCCATGGCTGAAAAGATGGCGACGTTGGATGCTAATGTTACTTGGGAGTTGGTAGCTTTACCAAAGGTTTTAGAAAGCAATTGGGTGCAAATGGGTGTACAAAGTCAAACACAATGCAGATGGATCTGTGAATAGATACAAAGCAATATTGGTGGCCAAAGGCTATGCCCAAATTTATGGCATAGAATATGAGGAGACCTATAATCCAGTTGCCAAAATGACAACTTTAAGAACAATCATTGTTATGCTAGTAGCAAAAGGATGGTCGTTACATCAAATGGATGTAAATAATGCTTTTCTTCATGGAGATTTACAAAAAGAAATGTAAATGGAATAACCACCAAGTTATGTGGACCAAACACGTCTTAATTTGGTTTGTAGGTTGAAGAAAGCTTTGTATGGTTTGAAGCAAGCACTTAGAGCTTGGTCAGACAATATAGGTCAGTATCTTGTCACAAGTGGATTTCAAACATCCAATGCAAATTTTTCAATATATGTGAAAAAAAAAGATCATGGGATTGTTGTCATAGTCATCTATGTTGATGACTTGATTATCACAAGAGATAGTGATGCTGACATCTTTGATTTGAAGAAGTTTTTGAAGCAAAAGTTTGAGATGAAGGATTTGGGAGAGTTGCATTATTTCCTCAGCATTGAGGTAATCCAATCCATGAAAGGGATATGGTTACTACAAAGGCAATATGCCTTGAACAAATTGTCCGAATATGGGATGACGGGTTGTAAACCCATTTCAATTCCATTGGAGCAAAATGTGAAGCTAAATGTAGATGAAGGAGACTTTGTGGAGGATACCACTATGTATAGATGCATAGTGGGGAGTTTGAATTACATGACCATCACAAGGCCAAATTTGAGTTATGAAGTTGGAGTGGCGAATCAATTCATGCAAAGACCATGGAAGCCACATTTGGATGCAATGAGGTGTGAGTCATGGATTATAATACCACAAATTGTTAAGCTTTAGTTCCATAGTTTTTTTTAATGTTAATGATTTGAATCCTGATAAACCTCCAAGTAATAATTATTAAAGTTGAATTAGCCTTTGGATATTTTAGCGCAAAATACTCTTTTATTTAAATTGATGTAAGGCTTAGTTAATCTTAGGACCGAGTAACCTTTTAAAGTATTATCCTTTTATGTTGTAGAGAGGTGAAAGGGGATGTAGAATTAAATGGGATTTTATTGATATATTGGGAATACAAACCCATAATTAACAATAACATTTTGCCATGACAATATTAAGTTAGCCTGTAAAATAATCTTCATGCACGAATGATGTACTTGAAAGATTTTAAAGATGCAATCCTAATACATATTTATTTAGTCTTCATTTCTATCAAACTCTTAAATAGAATCAAAATCAAACTTAAGTATTAACATTTCCACTTGAGTGGCCTCCGGTGAATTACAACTTAGTAAACAACTTTAAAGGGATAGATCACAATTGCAAAAACTCTAGAATGTGATGAATGGTGCGAGTTAAGTATTCGGATTGATGCTCCATGGAAAGGGGGTTGATTGGGCCTCACAGCCAACGATAATGGCCATCACTAAGAACCTAAGTTCGACAATGAAAACGAACATCATCGTCTTCACATTGACACTCTTCAAACCTTTCTGGTGTTGCTCCACTCGCAGGGAAAGATTTTAAATAGATTGCTAAGGCATGCGAATTAGGAGATAATCGACGATCCCATGTCGAACGATCGACTCGAGTGCGCACCACTTTTTTGGACAATTTTTATTTGCATGATCGTTTAGAGACATTCACGTCAAGTGGTGCTTCTTCAAGCTCTTCTGTTTCCAGTACTGAAATTGGAAGATTCGAGGGTGTAGTGACATCATCCGCCATGACTAAATTCTCACATGCATCAACAAAAACCAAAAAGGTAGCACAAACAATGTGGTACTTACGTTCAAAGGGGGTTGAGGTTTTTTTATTTAACAAATTAGGGTAGGCGTAAGGTGTGGGAGTAATGATGGAACCTCATGAAAACTCGAACATCCTAGATCTAATGGATTCATCGAACCCTAATTTTGACAATGGATCTAGAAATATGTGAAGGTTTTTGTGATGCAAATTTTAATTCTAATTTATTGTGTACTACATAGTTAATTAGTGCATGGAAGAAAAAAATAAGTAGGGGATATCAAAAGAGTAAATGGTATGCAGGGATGTTACTTCAATCATTGAATTGATTTAATCAAGTAAAGACTCAAGTATGTTTATTTGTTACTACCGATAAATTGTCCTAGTAGTTAGTTACTTGAAATAATTAGGATGAAGAAGTAGGATGTGAGGGTCAACGGACGAAAAGGATAAGGATCAAGCTCAAGAACTTCATCAATATATCCAAGATAAGGGAAAGGATGAATCCTCCAATCCCATTAATCATGAGGATTGTCATCTTATTTGATTGGACGATGGAATTTTTTTGGTGTCTCATTAGGCCCAAGAATTTTCATTCTAAAATCAATTGGAGGGCAAATCATTCTCAATTCTCGTTGGCTCTTAAAGGATGAGGAGACCATTGATTGGAAGGGAAGATTTCGAAGCTTCCATTGGGCAAGGGGAACAAGTTCAAGGAAAGGTCATGGAGGCTTACCAAGGGAGAGGGAAGTCTCTAGGGTGAGAAAAAGGTGTTGTTCATGAGAGAGATGTGTGCAAGAATTAATCATGGAAAGATTTCCATGACAAAGCCTCTGGAGTTTTATCTCAAATAATTGTTCCTCCCAAATCCACCGTTGGATTTATGTCAAACTTTAAACAGTTCTTGTTTAGGAGGTGTAAAAGGTTCTTTACAAATTTCAACATCATTGGTTTGGTTGTAAGGGAGCGACACTTGCCGGAAGTGGAGGGTGTTGTAGTGGAATGCATGGAAGGATTTCCATGATAATGCCTCTGGAGTTTTATTTCAAATAGTTGTTCCTCCCAATCCACTGTTGGACTTGTGTCAAACTTAAAATAGTTCTTGTTTAGAAGGTGTAGAAGGTTTTCTCCAAATTTCAACATCATTGGTTTCGTTGTAAGGGAGCTACACTTGTCGGAAGTAGAGGGGGTTGAATTGTTTTTTTTTTCCCCTCAAGCTAAGCAAAGTGATTCTTAGTCCCAAGGATTAACTCTGGATCAAAAAAAAAAAACTTATAAGATTTTGTAACATGGTTCCTTTTAGATTAGCTTGTCAAAAAACCAATGCATGTTAGATTAGGAGGTTATATGTAAATGTTATGATGAATGGAACAAGAGGGGTTCAACCATCAAGCGTGACATTGAATGAACATCAACATAATGCCCCTTCAAGTTCCATCATGGTGAGTTACGATTCTCCCACAATGTCTTTGTATCTTCTAAGTGGACACAATGCATTAGATTTTTAATGAACTTCATTGCATTACATTGAACCACCTTACTTGTTAGACTACAACTACATAGTAGTTCCACTTCCAAGCAGGTTTTGTGAGTGTATATCTTCATGTTGAAGGTGTGCAAGAATGCTTCACATGAGGTGCATACTAAGGTACATAAAACATACTTTGCATTGTGGAATTTTTTATGAAGCCAAGAGCTAATTACAAATACATGGATACACGGATGCTAATTAGGTTGACAATGTTTCAAATAGAAAATCAACTAGTGGTTTCATGTTTTTTTTGGAAGTGGTGTTGTTAGTTGGAGCAGTAAGAAACAACCAATAGTTGCATTATCAAGCACATAGGCAGAATATAGAGGCGCAACAATTGCTACATGTGAAATAGTTTGGTTATAGAAACTACTCTCAAATTTGGGACAATCAGGGGATGCTCTTGTTGTCATTTATTGTGATAACATCAGTAGCATACTACTTGCTAATAACCTAATCTATCGTGCTAGGACAAAGCACATTGAAGTGCACTACCACTTTATTAAAGAAAAAATTATAGCAAAAGAAATTGACCTTATTCATGTCAGTACTAAAGATCAATCTATTGACATTTTCACAAAGGCTTTAGGTACAGACAAGCTAAAAAAGTTTCGAAAAATGTTTGGTGTACTATAAGTGGATTTGAGCTTGAAGGGGAATGTTGAGAATTCAAGCTCAACTAGTTAGGTTTCATTAGTCACTGGAGTTGTGAAAGTAAGTAATTTACTTTCACAAGGTTTAATTACTTTCTTTATTTATATTAGTTTGGTTATTTGTGGTTTGGTCTTGTAGTTAAATGTCTTGGTGTTGATGGTTTGTTTCTTTTTTTTTCATTACACAAGTTTGTGTATTTCATGTGACAAGAACCTTGAGGAGTTTTTGATGTTATGTTTTGTGTTGTGAGCATCATGTTATAGTTTCCTTTCAATAAAGTTCTATGTTTGCACTTGAGTAGATCTCCTATTTGTTA
>Ga0116228_10001111_pt1 | contig 22001 bp, 18 predicted proteins | sample S1TSphfallax_2_FD_89694 | JGI IMG/M metagenome (GOLD analysis project Ga0116228, IMG submission 89694) | Host-associated microbial communities from peat moss isolated from Minnesota, USA - S1T2_Fc - Sphagnum fallax MG | ecosystem: Host-associated > Plants > Peat moss > Unclassified | place...
GTCGGACTTGCCGAAAATCGCCACCGCGTCGCGCGCGGCGCGCAGCGCGCCGACCGCACTCTGCTCGTTCGCCACTGCGATTTCGTAGTCGTTCTGGTCGATGCCCTTTTTTTCGTACAGTTCCTGCGCCCGCTTGAGCGCGCTTGCGGTCTGGTCGAGCGTCGCTGCGGCCGAGATCAAATTCGACTCGGCGGCGATGAAATCGGCGCTCTCGATGGTGAACAACACCTGATCTTTCTTGACCGGATCGCCGAGAGTCACGAACGCTTCGATGATGCGGCCCTGATAGGGTGTGAAAACCTGCACGGTACGATCCTCATTGAAGTCGATGCTGCCGACAGCGTCCTTCTCGACCAGGAAGTCGCGGGCCACCACGGGGCCCGTTTTGATGGAGGTCACCTGTGAGTCCGTGAGTTTCACCGTATCGGCGTTCGCGACGCCGGCGGGCGTCGTCGTTGCGGCGTCCGCGGTGTCAAGGCCCGAGCGCGGGTGAATGACCAAGGCGAGCAAACTCGCGGTTGCGACGGCCCCAAGGGCAACCATCCGACCGACGGACTTCCTTTCGAACATCGACATGACCATTGCCGTCCCTCCACCGTCGCCAACTGCGCATCATGGCGATGTCGCTTCTCCTTTAGCTACTGTGAACATGCACAGTGAACACTGCCACTTACCAAGAACGGCGGACTCCCGCAGAATACGGGTCCGGCAACCCACGGTCTTCAAGCTCCCCCTGCCATCCATGTGCCTCTCTTTGCGTCATCACCTGTGTCTGGCGACCGGTCTCGCGGTTCTCGCCGGCTGCGCGGTGGGCCCGAATTTCCATCGTCCGGCTGCGCCCAAGGATGCCGGTTACACGACGACGCCATTGCCGGCGGCGACGGCCTCCACCGATGGTCCCGGCGGCGATGCGCAGAGTTTTGTGAGCGGACTCGACGTGTCTTTCCGTTGGTGGGAGGCTTTTGGATCGCCCGCGCTCAATTCCCTGGTGGAACAGGCATTTCGCGCCAACCCGACGATTGCTGCGGCCAAGGCGGCCCTGGGGCAGGCACAGGAAATGGTCTACGCACAGGACGGGTACTTCTTCCCGAGCGTCGGTGCCGATTACAACTTCGAACGCCAGAAGCTCGCCGGCAATTTGAGCGGCAGCACCGCTCCGGGTGTGCAGGGCAACGGCACGGCGATCGCGGCCGTCCAGTCGAAAACTCCGCCGTACAACGAGCCGTTGTATTACAACTTTCACACTGCATCGCTGACCGTGGGCTTTGTGCCCGATGTGTTCGGCCTCAATCGGCGCAAAGTGGAATCGCTGGATGCCCAAAAAGCGATGCAGCGCTTCGAGCTCGAGGCGACCTATGTGAGCCTGGCATCGAACGTGGTGGCCGCGGCAATCCAAGAGGCCTCCACCCGCGCGCAGATCGAGGCCACCCTGAAGATCATCGACGAGAACGAGAAATCGCTGAAGGTAATGCGCGACAAGTTCGACTTGGGCTTTGCGATGCGGATCGATCTCGCCACTCAAGAGCTCCAGCTGGCCCAGGCCAGAGCCTTGCTGCCCCCGCTCAACAAGCAATTCGAGCAGAACCGCGATTTGATTCGCGCGCTCGTTGGGAATCTGCCGAATCAAGACGTGGCAGAAACGTTCGAACTCGCCTCCCTGAAGCTACCCAAGGAGATGCCCCTGAGTTTGCCGGCGAAAATCATCGAACAGCGTCCCGATGTGCGTGCCGCCGAGGAACAACTTCGCGCAGCCAATGCCCAGGTGGGCGTTGCCGTTGCGCAGATGTTGCCGCAGTTCAACATCACCGGGGCGGTGGGCGGCACAGCCACCCAATTTTCGCAGATGTTCAGCTCCGGCGGTCCCTTCTGGAACCTCATCGGGGATGTGTCGCAGCCCATATTCCAGGGCGGCACTCTGTGGCACACGAAGAAGGCCGCCGACCAGGCGCTGCACCAGGCGGCGGCGGAATATCAGAATACGGTGCTCCAGGCCTATCAGAACGTGGCTGACACTCTGCATGCCATCGTCACCGATGCCGATGCGCTCAAGGCAGCGGTCGAAGCGGAACGCGCCGCCAAGGTGCTCGAGGATTCGACTCATCAAAGAGCGCAGGCGGGATACACCGATTATTTGACCGATTTGGCGGCTGAGATGTCCTACAGCCAGGCGGTCATCAATCTGGCCCAGGCGCAGGCGACCCGTTTCGGGGACACCGCCGCCCTCTACCAGGCGCTCGGTGGCGGGTGGTGGAATCGCAGCGCATCGACCGCCGCCGCCCCTTGAATCGCTCCCGCCGGCCGACCACGGTCTCGACGGCCACGGCCACGGCCACGGCCACGGCCACGGCCACGGTTGCGGGAGGGCAGCGCATGCGGACAGACGAGCAGAGAGGGGCGATAATCCCTATTTTGCGGAGCCGGCGCGATGGTATCGGCCAATCGACAGATCCTATGCATCGAAGACGACGAAGAGACGGCCGCATTGATTGCGGAGGATCTCCAGGAGCGCGGCTACGTGGTGAATATCGCGCCGAATGGGCATGAGGGCTTGAATGCCATCCTCAAAACCGCCCCGGACCTTGTGCTTTGCGACATCAACATGCCCGACTTGTCGGGATTCGAGGTCATGGAGAGCCTGACATCGCTCGCTCCTCAGCATCGCGTGGTGCCGTTCGTTTTTCTCACCGCAAGAACCGATCGCGACAGCGAACTCAAAGGACGGCGTCTCGGCGCCGACGACTACGTCACCAAGCCGGTGGACTTCGAGATCCTCGCCGCCATCATCGCGGCTCGTTTGGGCAAGGGCGCCCGCAACGAAGTCTGGTCCCGTCAGGTCGCATTGAACGATCGCGAACTGCAATGTCTTACGTGGTCGGCCCGGGGCAAAACATCACCGGAAATCGCGACGATCCTGGGTTTGAGCAAGCGCACCGTGAATTTTCACGTTGAAAACGCCTGCCGCAAGCTCAACGTCTCCACCCGCACCGAAGCGGTCGTGAAGGCCACTTCAGGTCGGCTCATCCACCCGTGAAAAGATCGTGGAGCAGGTCCTGAACGCTCGCAGCATCGCGGTCCCGCCACCGAATGCGCTCGGCCAGCAACTGCGCCGCTCGAGGCACTGGCTGCATTCGCATTCCATTCGAGTGCGTCTGTACTCCGTGTTCGCCCTGCTGCTCGTGGTGGTGATCGGCCTGGGAGCGGTCGGCTTTGCCCGACTGAGCGACGTCAACCGGGTCTCAGAGGTGATCCGCAATCATTGGTTGCGCGATACGAGGATTCTGGGCGATCTGTCAAATTTCATGTCGGATTGCCGAACTGCGGAAGCCACTCATCTGTTGTCCTCGACGCCGCTCGAATTGGCGGCGAGCGAGAAGGAGCTGGCCTCTCTACGAAACGCCGTTGCCGCCAGCCAGCGGGCCTATGAGGAGATGGTGCAGCTGCCGTCTGAGGCGTTGTTGTATGCCGATTTCTCGCGTCAGTGGGCGGCGTATGAACGAGTGGCTGAGCGGGTGGTCGCCCTCGCCAATGCCGGCCAGACGCTGCAGGCCATCACGCTCTACAACACGGACTCGCGCCGCGAGTTCGATCTCGCCAGCGATACCTTGAGCCGCCTCACGGATCAGACGGTGGTAAAGGAGCTGAAGGACGGCGAGCGGGCGGCATCGACCTATGCGCATGCCCGCAGCATGATCGTCACGTCGATGCTATTGGCCGCTTCCCTGCTGGTCGGAGTCATCGTTTACATCGCGCGCAGCATTCTCACGCCGTTGCTCGAGCTGGTTGCCTGCATGTACCGGCTGGCCGGTCAGCAAATCGACATCGCCATACCGAGCATCCGGCGCGACGATGAAATCGGTGAAATGGCCCGCGCCGTCGCCGTGTTTCGCGACAATGCCGTGGCGTTGGGTGCGAGCCAGCGGCGCCTGATCGAACAGGCCGCCGCTTTGGAGGGCGGATTGGAGAACGAGCGTCGTTTGACTGCTCAGCAGCGGGATTTCGCGTCCATGACGTCGCACGAGTTTCGTACTCCCCTCACCATCATCGACGGACACGCCCAGCGCCTCATCAAGTTAAGCGACCGGCTCGATCCATCCGATGCCGCCGAGCGCGGCGCCAGCATTCGCAACGCCGTGCAACGAATCACCCATATCATGGACAGTCTGCTCGGCGCATCGCGGGTGCTCGACGGCCAGGCGGTGTTCCATCCAGCCGAGGTCGATCCGCGCGCCCTGCTGCGCGAAGCCTGCCAGACACATCGCGATGCCACGCGCGGCGCAACCATCATCGAGGACTTCGATTCGCTGCCCGAGACGATCCACGGTGACGCGAAACTCCTTTTTCATGCGTTCAGCAACCTCCTGTCGAACGCCATCAAATATTCAACCGTCGGCAGCCCGATCGAAGTGATCGCCCGGCAGGATGCAGGCTGGATGGTCGTACAGGTCAGCGACCAGGGAATCGGCATTCCGGCCCGTGATCGGGAACGGTTGTTCGAGCGCTTCTTTCGCGGCAGCAACGCCACCGGGATCGCCGGCACGGGGGTCGGCTTGCATTTGGTGCGTATGGTGGTCGGACTGCACCAGGGCGAGGTTTTTGCCGAAAGCCTGGAGGGCGTCGGCTCCCGCTTCGTCGTGCGATTGCCGGCGGCGAAGGGTGAATACGCAGCCGGCGTCCGTTAAGCTCCCAGCCTTTCTCAACACCTACGGAGCAACTCTTTCATGTGCGGAATCGTCGGCGTCGTCGCGGAGCGAAATGCCGTTCCCATTCTGATGGAAGGCCTGCGGCGATTGGAATACCGGGGCTATGATTCCGCCGGACTTGCGGTCATGGCGGCCGGACCCCGTCTCGCGCGCGTGCGGACGGTGGGCAAGGTACAGGCGCTCCAGGAAGCACTCGATGCCTCACCCCTCGAAGGCCATGTCGGGATTGCCCATACGCGCTGGGCCACGCACGGCGTGCCAACGCTGAGCAATGCCCATCCGCACGTGTCGCGTGACGGCATCGCCATTGTGCACAACGGCATCATCGAGAATCATGAAGCCTTGCGTACGAATCTCGTGGAGCTGGGCTACCGCTTCGACTCGGAAACCGACACCGAGGTGATAGCGCACCGCATTCATCGTCACCTGTTGGATTCAGACGATTTGTTCCAGGCGGTGCGTGCCACCGTCGCCGAACTGCACGGCGCATACGCCCTGGCGGTGGTGTGGCAGGGCGACCCGGAGTGCGTGGTGATTGCGCGCGCCGGCTGTCCGGTGGTCATCGGGCTCGGCATCGGCGAGAATTTCGTCGCTTCGGACGTGGCTGCGTTGCTGCCGGTCACGCGCCGCTTCATGTTCCTCGAGGAAGGGGACGTGGCCGAAGTGCGCCGCAAGTCGATCAGAATCGTCGATCAAGCGGGTACGGCCGTCTCGCGTGCCGTGCGCGACAGCGATTTGCCCGCGGATGCGGTCGAACGCGGCCAGTACCGTCACTTTATGCTGAAGGAAATCCATGAACAGCCGCGCGCCATCGCACAGACCTTGGAGGAGCGCGTTGCGGGCGCCAGGCTGCAGAGCGCCGCCTTCGGACCGGCCGCCGAGCGCGTGTTCCGGGACGTCAAGGCGGTGCACATTGCGGCGTGCGGCACCAGCTACCATGCCGGGCTCGTCGCGAGTTACTTCATCGAACAGATCTGCCGTCTGCCGGCGCGGGTCGAAATCGCCAGCGAATATCGATACCGCAATCCGGTGGTAACGCCGGATACGCTGTTCGTGACCATTTCGCAGTCCGGTGAAACCGCCGACACGCTGGCGGCGCTGCGTAACGCAAAACGCGTGGGGTACCTATCGACGCTCACCATCTGCAACGTGGCGGAAAGCTCCATGGTGCGCGAGTCCGAGTTGGTCTTGTTGACTCGCGCGGGCCCGGAGATAGGGGTCGCGTCAACCAAGGCCTTCACGACCCAATTGACCGCGCTTGCCATGCTGACGGTGGCGCTATGCAAGCAGCGCGATGTGGAATCGATGGAACGAGAATTGGTCTTGCAGCTGCTCCAGCTGCCCGGCCTGGTCGAGCGGACCTTGAAGCTCGACGAGACGATCAAGCTTCTCGCGGAGCGCTTCGCCGAGCGTCACCATGCGCTTTTCCTGGGTCGCGGACCGCTGCATGCCATTGCGATGGAAGGTGCGCTTAAGCTCAAGGAAATCTCCTACATCCATGCCGAGGCCTACGCCGCGGCCGAATTGAAGCATGGACCGCTGGCGCTGGTGGATGAAGACATGCCGGTCGTTGCGGTGGCGCCGAACAACGAGCTCTTGGAGAAATTGAAGTCCAATCTGCAGGAAGTGCGGGCACGCGGCGGCCAGCTGTTCGTGTTCGCCGATCCGGCCACCGGCATGCAGAGCAGCGAGGGCGTGACGGTGATTCGCATGCCAATGACGGTGAGCGAGCTCCAGGCGCCGGTGATTTTCGCCGTCCCCATGCAACTCCTCGCCTACCATGTCGCGGTGCTCAAAGGGACCGACGTCGATCAGCCGAGGAACCTCGCCAAGAGTCTCACGGTGGAGTGAAAGCATCGATTGCCATCGGCTGCGAGCCGCGAATCGTTTCATCCCAGGGTCGACAGGCTCGGTCTGCGGCGCATCAGGTCGGAAAAGTCCGCGGCCTTCATGGGGCGGCTGAAATAATAGCCCTGCGCCTCCGAGCAAGCCATATCCCGCAGAAGCAGCACTTGATCCTTCGTTTCCACGCCTTCCGCCACCACGCGCATATGCAGGCTTCTGCCCATTTGAATGACTGCGCCGACGACACCGGCGTCCGCGGCGTCCGTGATGAGATGACGCACGAACGAACGATCCACTTTCAACGTATCGACGGGAAAGCGCCGCATGTAGCTCAAACTCGAATAGCCGGTGCCGAAATCGTCCAGTGCGAGCCTTAGCCCAAGTCCCTTCAAGGCCTCCAGAACGATGTCGGTTGACTTCGACCCCTCCATGAGAAATGTTTCGGTGAGTTCCAATTCGAGAAAACTCGGATCGAAGCCCGTCTCGGCCAGGATTTCAGCAACTCCGGCGACGAATTCCTTCGACCGCAACTCGACCGCGGAAACATTGACGCAAAGCCGGAGCTGGGTGGCCCGCTTCTTCTGCCACACCATGGCCTGTCGGCAGGCCTCGCGAAGCACCCACCGGCCGATGGGTACGATCAATCTCGATTCCTCTGCGATGCCGATGAAATCGGCCGGCAGCAGCTGCCCCCTGATCGCGTGCTGCCAGCGCAGCAGCGCCTCGACCCCTGAGCAGCCGCCGGTGGCGAGATTGATGATCGGTTGGTAATGCAACTCGAACTCGTTGCGCTCGATGGCGTGCCGCAGTCCGGTCTCGAGAAGCTGCCGCTCGTTCGCACCGGAGTTCAGCTCGCGACGATAGAATTGATAATTGTCCCGCCCCAGTCCCTTGGCTTCGTACATCGCCGAGTCGGCGTTCTTGAGCAGCACGTCCACCTCCGCGCCGTCGCCCGGGAAAATGGCGATACCGATGCTCGACGATATGTGGATCTCCAGGCCGTCGATGACGCTCGGGACTCGCAGGCTTTGCAACAGCTTCTCCGCGCACACGGCAGCATGCTCGGCATGAGCCACTTCGGAGAGGATGATGACGAATTCGTCGCCGCCGAGACGACAAACGGTGTCGGATGCCCGCACGCCGTCGACCAAGCGCAGCGCGACCGCCTGCAAGAGCCGATCGCCGACCGCGTGGCCCAGCGAATCATTGATGTGTTTGAACCGATCGATGTCGAGATAGAGCACGGCAAGCACGGTGTTGTGCCGCTTCGCCGTCAGCAAAGCCCGGGTGAACAGGTCGCCCAAGAGCACCCGGTTCGGCAGATCCGTCAAGCTGTCGTGCTGGGCGAAATACGCCAACCGATCCGTCAGCGCCCGGGCTGCGCTGACGTCATGAAACACCATCACGGCGCCGACGACGGCGCCGCTTCGATCATGAATGGGTGCTGAGGAATCTTCGATGGGAAGTTGCGTGCCGTCGCGTCGAACCAACAGGGAGGTACTGGGAAGCGCAACGGTCTCGTCATGGACGGTGGCAGCCTTCATCGGGTTCAGCACGGTGACCCCGGTGTCGGAGTCGATGATGCGGAGCACCACTTCAAAAGGTTGGCCGAGGGCCTCGGCGGACGGCCAGCCCGTCAGCCGCTCCGCAACAAGATTAAGATAAGACACCTTGCCCGTCACATCCGTACAAATTACCGCATCACCGATTGAATTGAGAGTTATCTGCGCGCGTTCCATTTGATCGAACAGCGCGTCCGCCGCATTGGCTCGATCGATGGCTGCCATCAATGTCTTCGGCAGCAGATAATCGTCGACGCGATCCTTCAATATGAAATCCTGAGCGCCATGCTGAAGGGCCGCCTCCGCCCATGCGGTGTCTTGACCGGGACTCAAAATGACGATGGGTATGGCTGGCGATGTCGCATGAAGCCGATCGATGAGTTCCAGACCCGAGCCGTCAGGCAGGGCAAGATCCACGAGAATGACGGCGATCCCGTCCGAGTGCCGTGTCGATTGGCGACCTGCGGCAAGGACCCGTTCCAGCCCGCGCGAGTAGTTGCGCACCCACTCGACTTCATATCGCTGGTCGCGCGACAGTGCTTCGCGAACATTACCTGCGCCGTGTGCATCGGCTTGGATCAATAGAACGTGAACTGCCATGGCGTCCTTTCGAGCAGGAAACGTTGAACGAGCCTACACTCGGGAGCCGGCGCGCCGTCTGTTCGCTGCCGCACGGAGCACCGTGTCGTGCCATGCTGCAGGAGACTCCGTCTTCACAATTGAGGGTTTCCCCTATTATTTTCTGCCGACCATCGACCGCGTCTCTTGACCATGGCAGGACACTTTCCGACGGCGCTCATTCCGTATGAACCGCCGGCCTGTCACGCATTTCGATGCAGCCTATTTTCGGAAATTCTATGTGGATACGGCCACCCGGGTCGTCACGCCCGGAGAGATGCGCATCAGGGCACAGCTGATCGCAGCCATCCTTGCGCACGCGAGCATCCCGGTTCGTACCATCCTCGATGCGGGTTGCGGCATCGGCCTGTTGCGCAAGCCCTTTGCCCTCGTCCTGCCACGAGCGCGATACTGCGGACTCGAGGCGAGTGACTATCTGTGCAAGCGTTTCGGTTGGATCCACGGCTCGGTAATCGACCATCGTCCGCGGCAGCCCGCCGATCTCGTGGTGTGCTACGACGTTCTCCAGTACTTGGACGATCGGGACGCCGCACGCGCGGTCTCGAATCTTGCCCGGCTGACGCGGGCAGCCTTGTATATTTCAGCCTTGACCCGTGAAGATTGGCGTGACAACTGCGACCAGACGCTCACCGATCGGGCTGTGCATTTACGCCCGGGCGATTGGTATCGGCGACGGCTGAAGCGGCAGTTTCGCTACCTCGGCTTCGGGGTGTGGCTCCGCAAGGACCTGACCGCCGTTCTCTGGGAGATGGAACGCTCCCGCTAGATTCCTACAGGTTATCCTGGATCCAGGTCACGAGCGCCGCATGAACGGGCTCGCCGCCGCCGCCATCGGCTTTTGGGTCATTGATGAGCGAGACGAGGACGAAAGTCTTGCCCTTGGGCGTTGTCACATACCCCGCGACGCCGCTGACACCGTCGATATGACCGGTCTTCAGACGCACCGTGCCGGCGGCGGTATTCTTCATGCGCGATCGCAGCGTGCCGTCGACCCCGGCGAGCGGCAGCGAGGCCATGAACTCCGGTGCATAGCGGCTGTGGTAAGCCGCGCTCAAGAGCTGGGCCATCTGCAGAACCGAGATATGCGTGGCCCGCGACAGTCCAGAACCGTTGTCGATCTCGATGCCGTGGAGATCCAGTCCGCGTTCCTGACTCCAGTCGGCGACTGCCGCCGCGCCTTTGGCCGGTGTTGCAGGCAGACCGAAACGACTTTCGCCGATGGCGAGGAGCAGGTGTCGGGCCATGAGGTTGCTGCTGAATTTGTTGGTCAGCCGGACGATCTCGCCCAAGCTCAGCGAATCGAAGTTCAAGAACTCCCGCGCGTCCGCCGGCTTGGGTTCGATGCGCAGCTTGCCGTCGAATTCGCCGCCCACTTCGCGCCATAAGGCGGCGAAGGTGCCGAAGGCATAGTCGGCCGGGCGCAGCAGCACACGCACGATGCTGCGCGCCTCACAGTTGGGGCTCAGAGCGCCTGAGAACAGGACCCGGTCCCACCGATCGGATTGCACTTCGAAATCGACGCGGTCAGCCGCCGCGTTGCACCGCCCCGGTACGTAGGCGATTTGATTGTCAATGTGGAGATTGACCGGCTGGGGAATCGCGACGATATCGATGCGATGCAGGCCGGCGTTCGGTACGAGCCTGAACTCCACCGACTGGAAGTTGACCATCAAAGCGTCCGGCACGACGTTGTAGGCCCGATTCGGACGCCCGTCGAATGCCGCCGGATCCTCCGCCGGCAGCGAAAATGCGGTCTCGTCGATGATGATATCGCCACGGATCACCTTCAGTCCGCGGTTGCGCAATTCCTGTGCGAAGCTCCACCAGCGCTCCAGCGTCATGTAGGGATCGCCGCCACCTTGCAGCACCAGATCGCCGTCCAATTCGCCCTCCTTGAGCGTGCCCCGAAGCCAGGCGCGCGTGTGCCAGACATAGGCGGGACCGAGTAAATCCAAAGCCGCGAACGTCGTGACCAGCTTGATCGTCGATGCCGGGCTGCGTGGAATGTCCACGTTCTGGCCCGCGACCAGCTTTCCTCCGTCGGGGTCGATGATGGCGAAGCTCACGCTGCTCTCGGGCAGATGCTCCGCGTTGATGATGGATACCACCGGCGGGGGCGCTCCAGGAACGGAGAATGCCGGTGCCGCACAGGTCATCAGCACGGCCAGGATCGGCGCAACTCTCATCGACATCAGCATCGCGCTACGTTAGCACAGCACGTCCATCGGTTGATCCTGCAGCCGGAGCGGCTGCCAGCCAGACCGGCTCCTAGAGCGCCATACGCCGCCAAGCTCCCGAGCGCCACCGGAGGAACAACATGACGCCGAGACAGCAAATGTAGGCGACGGCGGCCGACCACCCTCCGATCGCGCCCAACCCGAATTGCGGCAGCCACGGGACCCATCCTTCGCCAGGTCGAAACGACAGCATGTGAGCGAGCGGCACGAAGAACCCCCACGACAGCGCGAGCACCATGACCGACGGAATCCGTACGTCGCCCGCACCCCGCAGGCAGGCGCTGCTGCCCAGGTTGAGTCCGTCGAACAACTGATAAGCCGAGGCGATCCACAATAGTTGGCAGCCACTGGTCGCAACCGCCATGGCTTGCGGATCGGCGGAATTGGTGAACAGCGGCAGCAGCCAGGGTCCGGCGGCCGCGAGCGCAAGGCCGCTCACGCCCATGAAGGCCACCGCGAGCGCAATGATGCCGGTCCCGACCCGCCCGGCCCAATCCGGTTCACGGGCGCCGATCGCCTGCCCGACCAGTGTCGTGCCGGCCATTGCGATGCCGAGCGCCGGCATGTAACAGAACGAGGTCAACATCATGACGATCTGCGTGGCTGCGCCTGCCACCGTTCCCAAGCGTACCTGCATCAATTGGAACAGCGCATATCCGGTGATATCCGCGGCATACAAGACTCCCATCGGCAGCCCCAGACGCAGTTGTCCTGCGAGCGCACGCCACTTCAATCGGGTGGTGAGATGGGAGCGATAAGTTGCCCGCGTGCCGGAATCGAGGAAAGCCATCAACGCCAGCGTCACCCCTACCAGCTGCGCCGCACCCGTTGCCCAAGCCGAGCCTGCGACGCCGAGTCCGAGATCGATGACGAACAGTTGGTTCAGCAGGGCATTCGCCACCGCAACGAGCAGCGTCACCCGCAGCGTCACCATCGGTCGACCAACGCCGTTGAAAAATCCCAAGATCGACCACAGCGCGATGCCGAGCGGTGCACCGAGCATACGGGGACGCCAGTAGTCGAGCGCCAGTTGCAGAGTCCCTGGGGCAATGCCGAACGGCGAAAACATCACGGCGCCGCAGCGTGCCAGGAGAATGAACAGGGGCACGGAGAACAGCGACGCCCATAGTGCCGTCCACGTGGCCTGCGATGCCCGCGCATACCGATGTCCTCCATACGCCTGCGCGACGAGCGTCTGCACCGACAATCCGACGCCGCCAAACAGCAGAACGCAGACCAGGACGGGCCAATAAACGGCGCCGATTCCTGCGGTGGCCGCCGGGGACAGGCTGCCGATGAACCAGGTGTCCGTGGCATTCAGCACCGCCTGGACGGCACTGTTCATCATGAACGGGAACGCCAGGCGCGCGACTGCGGCATAATCGAGTCGCGGTCGACCATTCGAACTCAACGTCTGGCCGGGTAGCGGTGAGCTGGGTGATTGCAAAAGCGGTGGCCTCTCGTGGCGGCGAGAGTAACTGACTTGAGGTACCAACATGAGATCAAACACGCGGGTGACGGTGCAGGGACCGTTTGTCGCCCGCGAGCTTGGGTTAGGCCGGTGGCGGTTGGGGAACGATGATCCCGGCGCTGCCGAGATCCTCATCCATGGCACTGAACCCGATGCCGCTGTGATCCTCGAGCGGGGCAGCATCCCCGCGGTGGCACTGGAATGGCACGCCGAGGGAGTGCGGGTCGCAGTGACGACGCATGCTGACGGGGTCCGCACCTTGGATGCCGGCAGCGTCTTATTGCATGAACCACAGCCGTGCCTTTATGAGTCTCTGCCCTTGGCCGGCTTCGATGCCAAGGCGAAGCGCTTCTGGCGCCGTGTTTTCGCCATCATGCGCGTTCCGGGGGGCCGCTTCGTGCTCCGGTTTTTCACGCGACGCGGTTGACGTCACGCGGCTTCGCCGATGACTTGGAATAATAAGTCAAGCAGCCCAGGGTTCCACTCACCCGCAACCCGGGTATCCTCTGACGAGTGAGTCGATCTGCGACATTCGTCAATACCCGCACGCGCGGGATATTGCACATTGACGCTTCGTAGTCCCTGCAAAAAGATAGAAGTCTGCCCGGATGGCTGCTGCGCTAGGTATCGCGCCGAATTCCAAGGAGGCATCGCCGTCGGCCGATGCCTCTTTCGATCCCTATGGCCGTTTGCTGCGAATGCTCATGCCCACGATGAGGGGGGTCTGCGTGCACGACGGCTTTGCCAATCTGGTATGGGCGTCGGACGAATGGACTCTGGCCGACCATCCATTCGTGGTGCGCGACGCCATCCGCAACGCGCTCGCCGACGGTCATGAATTCGCGGGCATCGCCCACACCCTCGATGCCGACAGCGTGGTGTATTCGTTCGCAGTACGCGGTGAGGGCAGCGATCTCCTGGGGGTCATCAGCCTCGTGGTCCGCATCACCGCGACCGACGTGCGACCGCTCCTCTACGTGCAGCAGCTCGTGCAGCCGGCACTGGAGTGCCTGCGGCGTGAGATGGCTCTCAGGGTTCAATTGGGATCGCAGAAACAGGCCCTCGGCGGGCGCGAGCGTGACCTCTCGCTGATGTTGGAGATTTCCTCCCGACAAAACGTCACGGACAGTGATGCCGACGAATTCGACTTGATCCTGAAGACCGCGCATGAGCACATGCATTGTGCGCTGGCCGCGCTATGGGTGCCCGACAAGCATGTCGAGCTGCTCCGAACCCGTAGCGGGCAGCCCATGGCCCCAGGCTCGCTCAAGCTCGCGCAGCAGCACTTGCTTGCCTGGATGCAGCTACAGCAGCGCACCATCGTCGTGAACCGCATCTCCAAGGTGGCGAGCCAGGTGGCCGCTCCGTACAAGATCCTCGCATGTCCCATACGGCATCCCTCGGAACGGGTGATGGGTGTGCTGGCGCTGTTCAATCCGCCGAGCGCGGATGACTTTGATTCCCACCAGACGCGAATTGCGGAGTTGTTGGCACGGAAAGCCACCATCGTCATCCAATCGCAATATGATTCGAGCACCGGACTCATGACCCGCCAGGCGTTCGAACGGCAGGTGGCGGCCCTGTTGACGGCACCGCAGCCCAATCAGACGCATTGCATTCTCTATCTGGACATCGACCGGCTGCATGTCATCAATGAGACCTTCGGCATGCACGTCGGCGATGATGTGATCGTGGCGGTCGCCGATTGTCTTGCAAAGTCCCTGCCACGCGGCTCCCTCTCGGCGCGCATCTCCGGCGATCGCCTGGCTGCGCTGGTACCGCAGTCCGGCATGGATGCTGCTGCGCAAGTCGCCGAGAACATCCGCGCGGCGATTGCCGCCATCGTGCCCCGCGCGGGTCAGGGATCGTTCGACGTCTCCGCCTCGCTCGGCGTGGCGCCGGTCGGCCGATCCGAGAAGGCGCTGGCACATGCGCTCGCGACGGCGGAAATTGCCTGCAAGGCCGCCAAGGATCGCGGTCGAAACCGGGTCGAGATGTTCCAGGATTCCGACCAGAGCATCGTCCGGCGTCACACCGACATCTTCGTGATCGGGCAGTTGCGAGACGCGCTGGACGCCGACAAGTTCCGGCTCGATGCGCAACCGATACTGCCGCTGCGCGGCTCCTACGGGCGTCCCCGCTTCGAGTTGCTGATACGCATGCTGGGCGAGCGCGGCGAAGTCATCCCGCCCAGCAAGTTCTTGTCGGCCGCCGACCGCTATCAACTGATGCCGGACATCGATCGATGGGTCATCACGCATGCCTGCAAGGTGTTGGGCGCGCATAGTGCCTCGGTGGGTGAGGAATTCGGCCGCTTTGCCATCAACCTCTCGGGCCAGTCCTTGCAGGACGATTCATTCCTGGGGTTCGTCACGGACCGAATCGCGGAGAGCCGCCTCGCGCCGGGCGTTCTATGCTTTGAATTGACCGAGACGGCGACGATCGGCAATCTGGCCAAGGCGCAGCACTTTATTCGCACGCTGCAGTCGCTCGGTTGCCAATTCGCGCTCGATGATTTCGGCACGGGCGTCAGTTCGCTCGCGTACCTGCGCGATCTCTCCGTCAATTACCTGAAGATCGATGGCAGTTTCGTCCGCGACGCATTAACGAGTTCGCGCTCCGAGTCCATGATCAAAGCCATCGCACAGCTCGCGAAGGTGATGTGCATGGAAACGATCGCCGAATATGTGGAGACCGACAACTTGCGGGTGCGAATGGCCGATTTGGGCGTCGACTACGGTCAGGGCTTTGCGATGGGCAAATCGCAACCATTGAAAGATCTGCTCGCGGAACTCGCGATCTATGAAGCGACCGTCAGCACGTGGGAGCTGCCTGTGAGCGCCGCTCTCGCGACCCGTGAGGAATGAGGGCGGGGCGTCAGTGCCTGTCCTACATTCAATCCGTCTCCAGGCCCACATCGGGGGATTTCCGGCAAGTTTAGAGTGCACCCACATTTCACAGCGAACCTCAAACTATGCTCATATTAACCCGACGAGCCGGTGAAGCCCTGCGTATCGGCGATGACATTGAAGTGACGGTCATGGCGGTCAACGGGACCCAGGTGCGCATAGGCATCAAAGCGCCGCGCGATGTCGCCGTTGACAGAGAAGAGATCGCGGAACGAAAGCGGCGCGACCGCGAGAACTCCTCCGCCGAGGCCCTGCGTACGCCGCGGTAATTCCGGGTATCCGGTCTGCCAAGACGACCCGATCTTTCAGGCACGCACACTTTTCTATCCAATCGACGCCACCCTGGCGGTGGCAGTTTCGCCTGTGGTCGCACGGCGTTTGAAAACCCACTTGAAATCAGCGCAGGCTTCAAGTAAACCATAGGTGTTTCCCTTAACAGCAAATGAACCTGAAACTCAAGGACCGGCGGGCTCGTCCAGGTCCAGCAAAACGGCGGTATTCGGTATCCATGAATCATTCGATCGGTCCCGCTCCAGAGTTGCAAGTTCAAACTTGGTACAACACCGATCAACCCCTGCTTCTTTCCGCGCTGCGCGGCCGGGTCGTCGTGTTGGTGGCTTTTCAGGTTCTCTGTCCCAAGTCATTGTCATGCGGCATTCCGCAGGCACAGCGAATTTTCGAGACGTTCGAGCCCCAAGACGTCATGGTGATCGGTTTACATACGACCTTCGAACATCATGATGCCGTGGGTCCCGCCGTGATCAAGGCCTTCATTCAGGAGTACCGGCTGCGCTTTCCGATCGCGGTGGATCTGCCCACCATCGGCAGTCCCATTCCGCACACCATGGATCGCTTCAAAATGCGCGGTACGCCGAGCCTGGCGTTGATCGACAGACAGGGCTTGCTGCGCAAGCACACTTTTGGTGCGGTGGATGATTTGCGAATCGGCGCCGAGATCGGCGCATTGACCCAGGAAGCGGTGAACTCGGTGTCGGTACCCCGCAGTTCAGCCGCCTGATTCGCCGACGGGTCATTCTAAGGCGGTTCGACGCGATACTCTGTTATTGTGAGGGCGAGCGGAGTGCAGCCGCGCCGAACCACCGTCCTGGGACGGGTCACCGCATTGAAGCGGGGGCACCATGGGGAACGAGCATTGAGCGAGCCGATCACCATCTCGTCGATATTGGCCTTGGACCAACGGGCTGCCTTGGAAGAACTGCTGTTCTTCAACGTGAATCAGCACCGTGTGCGTTTGGGCATCGAGCAATCCATTGAAACCTATGGTGTTCCCGAGATCCATGAGGAGCAGGGCTCCTTGCGCATTCGGGTCGGTAACATCGCGGGGGTGCAAACCTTGTTCGCGGTCGCGTCGGATGGACGGCCACAGGGCGTGGCCGTGTTCCTGCGGTTGACGGGCGAACGATTCGTGGTACTCCATCTCGGCGTAGAGCCGCGGCTGAGGTCTTCTGTGGCCGTCAACACACCGGTGCTGCTGCGACTCATGCATGAAATTCGCCGCGCTGCACGGCGCACTCACGGAGTGCGCCGCATCGAGCTGGTTTACAAGGACCGCCCGCTGGCGCGCTCCAGCGGCTGACGGACGACGGAGCGACCGGCCTATGGCGGGATACGTGCAAGTGCTCGGCGGCGAGCGGCATGTCTTTGCAGATTTAAAGGCACTTCTTGCGTGCGCCTCACCGCTGCGGTCCGGCGATGAACTTGCCGGTGTCGCCGCGGACAGCAACTCGCGCCGGGTTGCCGCCCGCTTCGCGCTGGCCGATCTTCCGTTGAAGACGTTCTTGACCGATGCGGTCGTGCCCTACGAGAGCGACGAGGTCACCCGATTGATCCAGGACACTCATGACGCCGGAGCGTTTGCGGGGATCAGCCACCTGACCGTGGGTGAATTTCGCGACTGGCTCCTCTCCTATGAGACTGAAACGGCCACTCTCGCCACACTTGCTCCCGGACTCACGCCCGAGATGGTTGCCGCCGTTTCGAAGCTGATGCGTAATCATGATTTGATCTCTGTTGCTGCGAAGTGCCGTACCATTACCGGCTTTCGCAGTACGCTAGGCCTGCCGGGTCATTTGGGCAGCCGACTGCAGCCGAATCATCCCACCGACAATCTGGATGGAGTGGCGGGCTCCGTGTTGGATGGGCTGCTCTTCGGCATCGGCGATGCCGTCATCGGAATCAACCCGGCAACCGATAATCTGGCCACGACCATTGCATTGCTCGAACTCCTGGACGCGGTGCGTTCGCGCTATGACATTCCCACGCAGACCTGTGTGCTCGCGCACTTGACCATGACTCTGCGCGCCATCGAACTCGGTGCGCCTGTTGATCTGGTTTTCCAGTCGATTGCCGGCACTGAGGCCGCGAACACGGGTTTCGGAATCAACCTCGCGATGTTGGCCGAGGGTCAGCAAGCGGGCGAATCCTTGCACCGCGGCACCGTCGGCAACAATGTCATGTATTTCGAGACGGGGCAGGGTAGCTGCCTCTCGGCCCGCGCGCATCACGGCGTCGATCAGCAAACCCTGGAAGTCAGAGCCTACGGCGTGGCACGGGCTTACCGGCCGCTGCTCGTCAACAGCGTCGTGGGGTTCATCGGCCCCGAGTATCTGTACGATTCGAAGCAGATAATCCGGGCCGGTCTCGAGGACAATTTCTGCGGCAAGCTCTTGGGTCTGCCCATGGGCTGTGACGTGTGCTACACGAATCATGCCGAGGCTGACCAGGATGACATGGACTCTTTGATGACCTTGCTGGGCGTTGCCGGCGTCAATTTCTTGATCGCGGTGCCCGGCGCCGATGACGTGATGCTCAACTACCAGAGTCTCTCGTTCCACCACGTCCAGGGTCTGCGGCGATCGTTGAATCTGTTGCCGGCGCCGGTATTCAACGATTGGCTGCGACGGATGTCGCTGCTCGGCGAGGGCGGCCGGTTGGCCGCGCCGGGCTCTGCGAACACGCTGGTGCGCGGCCTGCTGGCCTAAGCCTCAACGGGATGGCACGCCGCGACCCCGACCCGCTCTGGCAGCGCTTCACGGCCGTGACCCGTGCTCGAATAGGGCTCGGACGCGCCGGTGATGGGGTGCCCACGCAACACTCGCTCGACTTTCAATACGCGCACGCCTGCGCTCGTGATGCGGTCATGGCGAAGGTCGATTTCGACCGGCTCAGTGCGGCGCTCCACCCAAGCCCCCACCTGTGCGTTCGATCGGCGGCACAGGACCGCACGGTCTACCTGAGGCGCCCGGATCTTGGCCGCCAACTGGTGGCGGAGTGTCGCGCCGTACTGCCCCGCGGCCCCTACGATGCGGTCGTCGTCATCGCCGACGGCTTGTCGGCAAGTGCGGTTCAGCTGCATGCGGTGCCGCTGTGGCAGGCGCTCAGTGGCCGCCTTGCCGGATGGACCCTTGGGCCTGTGGTGATCGCGAGCCAGGCGCGCGTCGCGCTCGGCGACGAGGTAGGCGCCTTGATGGGCGCACAAATGGTCGTGGTGCTGATTGGCGAGCGGCCCGGATTGACGGTCCCCAACAGCTTGGGCGCGTATCTCACCTTTGCGCCCCGTGTCGGTCGCATCGATGCCGAGCGTAACTGTATCTCCAATATTCATGCGAATGGTCTGTCCTATGCGGTCGCCGCCGGGAAGCTCGAATGGCTGATGTCGCAGGCAAGAATGTTGCGTCTCAGTGGCGTCGGCTTGAAGGAAGACGCACCCGGTGTGGAGGCCCTCGCGGTGGACGCACCCGGTGTGGAGGCCCCCGGGGTGGAGGCCCCCGGGGTGGAAGTCACCGCGCCGGGTAGCGCACCTGACTGACCGAAAGCACTGGACAGCGCGCCTCGCAAATTGCGATCCTGATAGAAATAAATGTCAAATGGGGATGTTCATGCAGACACCGTTGAGACGACGCGGCGTGCTTGCCGCCGCCATGGTGTTGTCGAGTGCGTGTGCGGTGGCGGGTCTTGCCGGCCGTGCCGGCGCCGTTGATGTGGAGCGTTTGCCGCTCCCGGACGGCAACCCATTTCCAATCGCCGCCGCGGTCACGGTGCCGGCAGGGTTCGATATGGTTTTCGTCAGCGGGGCGCTGCCGGCCGTGGCTGACAAAGAGGCGCCGAAAGGCAGTGTGCAAGCCTACGGTGACATGGAAACCCAGGCGGTGAGCGCCTTGTCCGCCATCAAGGCATCGCTTGCCAGGTTGGGGCTGGGGATGGGAGATGTGGTGAAAATGACGGTCTTCATGGTGGCGGACCCGACCAAGGATAACAAGTTGGACTTTGCGGGCCTGATGGCCGGTTACAGCCAGTTTTTCGGCACTCCCGAGCAACCCAATAAACCGGCTCGCAGCGCCGTGCAGGTGGCGGCGTTGGTGGCCCCCGGCGCGTTGCTCGAGATCGAGGTCATTGCCGCCAAGCCGCACAAGGGCAAGGCCAAGCCGCACAAGGGCAAGCACAAGCCGCACAAGGGCAAGCGGTGAGTGGTGGCGCAGTACGCCACGCGGACGGCAAGCGACGCTGCGCCTGGTGTACCACCGATCCTCGCTATGTTGCCTATCATGATGAGGAGTGGGGCATCGCCGTACGGGCCGATCAACCTTTGTTCGAGATGCTTTGCCTGGAAGGTGCGCAGGCGGGTCTCTCGTGGCTGACCGTATTACGCAAGCGCGAGGGCTATCGCGCCGCCTTCGATAATTTCGATGCCGCAAAGATGGCCGGTTACGGTGCCCGCAAACGACGCAGCCTGCTCAACAATCCCGGTATCGTACGCAACCGCCTGAAAGTGGACGCTTTCATCCAGAATGCGAAGGCCTATCTGGCCTTGACGTCACGACCCGGTGCGTTCACCGAGTACCTGTGGCAGTTCACCGATGGCAAGGTAATCAAAAGACGCCCTCTGCACACGAGCGACATTGCGCAGACGACACCCTATGGCGATGCGATGAGCCGCGACCTCAAGCAGCGCGGCTTCCGCTTCGTGGGCTCGACCATCTGCCACGCCTTCATGCAGGCGGTGGGCATGATCAATGAGCATCAGCGGTATTGCTGGTGCGCTGCCCGCGCCGCCCCGATCGGCGGCGCATTGCCATCCGTGGGCGCCGCCTCAGCCAGGTCCGCTCACGGTTTGCTCACCGTTGCGGCGGTCTGACCGAACAACACCTTCCTCTGCTCCTCGCTCATCGTCGTCTCGGTGCGAAAGGTCTGCGCCAGCTCGTAGGCAAGGGTGGTCGCCGGCCGCGCCTTGACGGTTTCGAACCAGCGCTTCAATTCCGGGAAGTCGTGCAAGCTTTGTCCTTGCGCTTCATAGGGTACGATCCAGGGATACGCCGCCATATCGGCGATCGAGTAGTCCCCCGCGATGAATTCGCGTCCGGCAAGCCGCTTGTTGAGCACACCATAGAGGCGGTTTGTCTCCTTGACGTACCGTTCGATCGCGTAGGGAATCCGCTCCGGCGCGTACTTCGAGAAATGATGGTTCTGTCCCGCCATCGGACCGAGCCCCCCGACCTGCCAGAACAGCCACTCGGTGACGGCGGTCCGGCCTCGAATGTCGGCGGGGATGAACTGCTCGGTCTTGTCAGCAAGATAGAGGAGGATCGCACCCGACTCGAACACGGAGATCGGCGATCCGCCACTCAAGGGCTGGTGGTCGACGATCGCCGGCATTCGATTGTTGGGCGAGATGGCGAGAAAGTCGGGTTGGAATTGCTCGCCCTTGCCGATATTCACGGGCACGATCCGGTACGGCAGGCGGGTCTCTTCGAGAAACATCGTCACTTTGTGACCGTTCGGTGTCGGCCAGTAGTACAGATCAATCATCGGTGTTCCTCCGGTGGTTCGAGGGGCATGCCGTGCTCGCGCATCAAGGCGATGCAAACATCTTCTTCCCGGGGCAGCGCGCGCATCGTCGCCAGCCTGTCCCGGGCGCGGGCATTGCGCAGCCACGGCAATAGCGGCGTGTCGGACATGTTAGCCGATGATACGCGCCACTCAAGCAAACGACGACGCTCATCCAGCCCTTTCTGTTCCTTGCTGTCCGGAACGGCGAAACGCCTTTCAATCGCGAAGCCGACGAGTTGCGTCATGATGGCATCGCCTTTTTGCATGGTCTTGGCCAACTTGACGCAGGCCTCACGGCGCTCCGGCAGCGCCGTGTCGCGGCAGGCATTGATGAGCGGGGAGAACGAGGGCATGATCGCGGCCCCCGCAATGCCCCTCGCCTCGGTCAATCGGACGAGATCAGAGGACGCATAGCGCTCGGGTAATGCGGCGCGGGCGCGTTTCAGCGCGTCGAATACCATCACCGTGGTGCGATTTGGATAAATGTCGAAACGCCTGCCTTGCGCCATGGCTTCGAGAATACGATCGACCTGCGGTATGTCCCGTTCCCGCTGCGCCGCCGCCAGAGTGGGCAGCCAAGCGGCCGCGTTGTCGGCGTCCACCCAGCGCATGATGGTGGCGGCGTCTCGACTGTCGCAGCCGGTCGCGCTGGCACATAGATGCAGGCGCAGCCAGGTGATGGCTGCATTGTCGGGCGCGAGCTCGCTGGCCTTGACCGCGTACTCCACCGCACCCGAGGCGGCCTTCGCCAGTTCGGTCTTCGTACGCCAAGGGGAGCCGACGAACGTCAA
>Ga0116228_10001112_pt1 | contig 21995 bp, 15 predicted proteins | sample S1TSphfallax_2_FD_89694 | JGI IMG/M metagenome (GOLD analysis project Ga0116228, IMG submission 89694) | Host-associated microbial communities from peat moss isolated from Minnesota, USA - S1T2_Fc - Sphagnum fallax MG | ecosystem: Host-associated > Plants > Peat moss > Unclassified | place...
AGCACCGTCACCTTGGCATCGAAAAAATCGTCGTCCGGACTCATGCGCTGAATCTCGGCGATCAGCTTCTTCGCCCCGGCGTGTTCCACGATCGCTTCATGGTGCAGGTCCTTGTCGCCCGTGGCTTGCAGGAACGAAGGATAGAAGATCTCTTCCTCGATCATGGTATGGACGGTCAATGCGTCGCAAATATTCGCGGCTAATTGCTGCTTCTTGGCCTTGGTCGCCTTCTCGAATTTGGAAAACCATTCCTCTACCTGGCGATGATCTGCCTTGAGCAGGGCGATTGCGTCGAGGCGCGGGCCCCGGGAAGAGGTTGCTTTTTTCTTGCTGGCCATGGATGTTCCCCGTTGAGTCAGTGGAGCGATGATCTTGCGAGAGCGCATGCGCCCTTCCCCATCGGTGCACTGCGCGAGTGTGTGTCGGACGGCGACGGAGGGCGGCGTCGGCGGAACGCCGCGGGAGCTTATAATCGCAACCATGCCGGACAAACCGTTCGAATTCGACACCTTGATGGACCCAGTGGGAGCTGCGGGATTTTTCGCCCGGCATTGGGAACGCGAACACCTGTTCATACGTCGCGCAGACCCCGGGTACTACCGGCATCTCATCACCGCCGCAGATCTCGAGAACCTCATTTCGAACTCCGATGCGCGCTATCCGGCGATCCGACTCGCCAAGGGCGGCGGCTATTTCCCTCCCGAGGTTTACACGCGAGACGTCAAGCACGGGGATGAGAATTTTCTCGGCGTGCCGGACGTCAAGAGAATTGCAGACGAGTACCGGCGCGGCGCGACGGTCGCGCTCCCGGCCATTCATCGGACCTGGAAGCCGCTCGGAGTGCTGTGTGACGCCTTAGGATCAAGGTTCGACCATCCCGCGCATGCCAACGCGTACATGACGCCCGGCAATGCCGCCGGCTTCACGCCTCACTATGATGTTCATGAGGTGTTCGTACTGCAAATCGCCGGCAAGAAGCGCTGGTCAATCTATGCCCCGGTCATCACCCTCCCGCACCGCAGCCAGCTATTCACTCCGCAAGCCTACTCGGGCCAGTCCGCCATGGTTGAGGTCGAACTGAACGCGGGAGACCTGCTCTATCTCCCGAGAGGTTTCCTGCACTCGACCACCACCTCCGACAGCTTTTCCGCGCACGTCACCATCGGCATCACGGTGTACACCTGGGCGGATCTGGTGAAAGAATTTTTGGCAGCAGCGCTCGAGGATCCGCAACTACGCGCGGCGCTGCCGGCGGGGTTCGCGCATGAAAGCGAGCTCAAACCGCTTTTGCGGCAGGAACTGCTCGCGTCCCTCGATCGGCTGCGCGCTCAAGCGGACTTCGATCGCATGATCGACGCGTTCAGCGCTCGCGTACGGGCGGCGCAGGTTCCGCGCCCCGCACCCTTCAGAGTCGATGAAACCGTCATCGGACCCGACTCCGTGCTGCAAATGCCCGCGAAAGAGAGATATCGAATCACCCGGGACGGGGAGAAAGACATGCTCGAATTCAATGGCGTGCGCTACCAGCTGCCGGGACCCGTCGCCGCCACCTTGCAGGCCATGAGTGCGCTTGACGTGCTCCGTCCGGAGGAACTGCCGGACCATCTGGACATCGATGGGCGACTGGGCCTGATGCGTCATCTCACTGACATTGGATTCCTGACGGTGCGACGGGCTACCGGCCCTGAGGATTCTTGATCCTCGCGGATAACTCGCTCTAACGCCGCTGCTTCACACCAATTTCAGATCCACCGGCGGCGCATCCTGGAACACGCGTCCGAGCTGCGTCGGCGACAGATCCCACAGCGAATGGAACAACCCGCCGAGCACGCTCCGATAATCGTTGAGCACCGCATAGTCACGATCCTGGAACAAGGTCCCGCGGGCGAGCCGTTGCTGCTCTCCCCGGATGGTGCCGCCATTGACCGAGCCGCCGAGGATCCAATAGACGGTGCCGTGACCGTGGTCGGTGCCGCGATTGCCATTCTCGCGGAACGTCCTGCCGAATTCCGACAGCACCACCACCACGGTGTTGTTCCATTCTGCGCCGAGCGACTGCGAGAACACCTGCAGGCCGCGACCCAGGCTGCTTAAATTGGTGGCCAGAGTCCCCTCGGCACCGCCTTCATTCACGTGGGTATCCCACCCGCCGACATCGATGAAGCCGATGCGATACTTGTCGCGCATCAATTTGCCCATGCGTTCGGCTTCCAGTTCGAAACCCTTGGTGTTGATCGCGTTGCGATTGGCCGCGTTCATTTCATCTGCGAACGTCTGCGCCACTTCCTGGCGCAGTTCGAGTCCGTCCCGCACCGCACTTTGCAAATGATGACCCGCATACATGTCGCTCAGGATTGCCGCCTGACGGGCATCGAACGGCGGCTTGCCGACATTCTTCAGCGATAAATTCGGGACCGTGGCGTTCCCCTCGAACGCCAATGGCAGCGCGTCTGTGAAGGAAATCGACGCGGTGGCATCGCTCGCACCGGAGCCGCCGGCCGCGGCGCTACCCGCCACCAAGGTGTCTGAAAGGCGGCCGAGAAAGCCGGAGCGAAAATTGCGCCCCGCGCCGATGGGCTGGCCGAGCTCGATGCTGTCCTGCGTCTCGAAGTGGCTGCGCGTCAAATCATCCGTTCCGGCGAACGGAATGAACGCCACCTGGCGCTGCGCATACAGGGTGCCGATCGTGTCGCGGACCGCGGGAGCGAGTGCCCAGTCGCCATCGAGTGCCAGCGCGCCGGTATTCGAGCCGGCCTGCGGTTTGGCGATGGCAATGTTCGGGCGCGCCTCGTAGTAGAAGCTGCTGGAATAAGGAATGAGCAGGTTGGTCGAATCATAACCGCCTCGCAAAAATACCAGCAGGAAACGCGGTCCTCCGGCAGGCGCCGCGTACAGCCGTCCGGAGACACCGGCGCTCAGCAGCGCCGCCCCGCCCATTTTCAGCAAATGACGACGATTCATTCGGCTAACCTCGCGGCTACTCATAGTTGAAATCGGGTGCGGCCAACAAGAAGGTATTCCACTCCTGCTGGGAGTTGGCACGGTTCAAGGCGTCCTTGGTGTGCGCCGCCAGGAAAGGTTCGACAGCCTCGAAGTACAGCCGGTTCGATAGCTGCGGAAAACCCGTGGCGGCGGCCGCCTTGCCATCTTCCGGATCGAACAGGCCGGCGTTGCCCGAGCCGATGGAGCGGGCAATCTCGAAGCGGCGGCTCATCTGCCCGGCGCTGGCCCAGTTGAGTTCAGTCAACGGGTAGCCGTCCGGCGTCTGATGATTATAGGGACCCTCGCCCAGACTGTTCAGCCAGTTGAGCATGGGTCGGGTGTTGTAAATCGGCCTGCCGTCGTAGGCGTAGCGAACGGCGGATACCACGAACCGCATCGGATCCTTGAACTTGCCGCCGAGCGCTGCGTTGAACTCCCGCGCCAGCAGCATGGTGCGCAGCACCGCGGCGATGTCGCCATCGGTATGCATGAAAGTCTGCGCCATGCGTTCCACCAGCGCCGGCGGCGGATTGTCCGCGATGAAATAGGTGGCGAGCTGCCGCGACACGAAGCGTGCGCAGGCCGGCTGCGCCACGATCAGCGCCACCGCATGCTCGACCTCGTCGAATCCATGGCCTTCCACCGGATGTCCCAGCAATGTCTTCGCGCCGAAATCATGGCGCGCGGGATTGAACTCGAACGCGCCATGGCGCACGTACAGCCGCTGCAGTTCGGGTTTGAGCTTCGGCGCATCGCCGGCATTGACGCCGACGCCGGTGAGTACGCGCGCCAGATTCTGCACATCCTGCTGCGTGTAGCCGCCACCCACGCCCAAGGTGTGCAGCTCCATCAGCTCGCGCGCGTAGTTTTCGTTGATGTGTCCGGCCGCGTTCTGGTTGTTGTCCAGATACTGCAGCATGGCCGGATGCTCGAGGGTCGCCATGACCAGATCGCGGAAGTGCCCGAACACATGCGGACGGATCGCGTGCTCCGCGTAGTCACCCACCAGCCAGCGCAGGTTGGCCTTGTATTGAAAAACGCTGAAGTGGTTCTGCCAGAACCACACCATCTGCTCCTCGAGTTGCGAGGTCGAATACACGGCACGCAGCAAGTCGCGGCGCACGGCCTCGTATCCCAGCCGGTTGCCGCGATCATTCAGGGTCTTGCGCGCCGCCTCCTTGTCCGGACCGTCAGGCATGGCGTTGATGACTTTGTATTGCGCATTGAGGTCGGCCAACCATTCTTTCGGGTCCGAGTGAGTCACTTCCAGCGCACCGATCTCCGCGGCGATAGGAGCGGGCAAAGCCGCGTCCTGCGGCTGCAATTGACGCTCCAGATAGCGTACGCGGCCCAGCCGTTGGTAGTCCGCCACGCTGGCGCTATCGAGTCCAAAATTGACGCGCTCGAGCCACAACGCATCCTCGCGACGCAACACCGGCAGCGCAGCGGCCGTGGCCCGCGGTGGAGGAGCAGCGACTTGCGAGCCACCCGGTGCCGCGCAGCCGCCGGCCAGCAACGCCAGCGCGATCGCCAACGCGATCGCCAACGCGATCGCCGGCGCCCTCGCCGCCTCGCCCGCCGCCTCGCTCGCCAGGACGCCCGCTGGCAGCGGACCTTCGAATTGGCAGGCGGTGGTGTGGATGGTCAAGCGTGCGGTCCTTTGCGGTGAAAACGGCTGGGTGCGTGAGTCGTTGACGGCCGCCGCGCGATGCCGGTTAAGACTCCGTCATCCTGGCATACACGCCTAGCGCGAGTCTCCGGCCACGTTGCAACTGTTACACAAACATTTGGCTTAATATGTGAACGACGTCGGTGGTTTTGCCACCTTTGATTCACCACTGCACTTCGAGAAAACATCATGGCCAAGAAAGCACAAAGCAAAGTAACTGAACTGAAAGCGCGCCGCGCCTCCCCGCTGGTGACGCCCACGGATCTGGGCGCGGAAGCCCCCAAGAACATCGCCGCCGGCATGAATGGCATCCTGGCGGATGTGTTCGCGCTGTACCTGAAGACCAAGAATTTTCATTGGCACATGAGCGGGCCGCATTTCCGCGACTACCATCTGCTGCTCGACGAACAAGCCGACCAGCTATACGCGATGACCGATCCCATCGCCGAGCGTATTCGCAAGACCGGCGGTTCGACCCTGCGGTCCATCGGCCACATTGCCAGGCTGCAGCGTGTTTCGGACAACGACGCCGAGTACGTGGACCCGCTCGACATGCTGGCGGAACTGCGCGAGGACAATCAGATGCTGGCCGCGCGCCTGCGCGAAGTGCACGACGTCGTCGACGAATTGCGCGACATCGCGACCGCCAGTTTGATCGAGAACTGGATCGACGAGACCGAGCGGCGCACGTGGTTCCTGTTCGAGTCGAGCCGCAAGGGCGATCCGACCGGCCACTGATTGCTCCGGCTCGGGCCCATCACGGCGCGGCGCGAGCTACCTCGACCGCAGCCAGGCGCCCGTGCCGAGCTTGCCCGTCATCACCATCGTGTTGGGATTGGAGAACACGTAAGTGCCGCCGTCCGTGTAATTCATGGTCGTGGCATTCAAGGTCCACCGGCCATCGGCCACCGAGACGGTGCCGGCGTGGGCCACCGGCACCGCCCCTACGCACCAGGCGGAGTAGGTGCCGCTGCCTTTGACATCCCAAAAACAGGTGGAGATTCCCTGCGGCGACGGCACCTTCATGGTCCACAGTCCTTGCGCGCCGGGCTCGACCGGCGATCGCGTCGCGCCCGCCACCGCGGACGGGGCGGCGCTGCGGGTCGCGACTGACGCGGCCTCCGGAGCCGCGCCGGCGCTCGGCGTGTTGCCGGCCGAGGTGCGATTCAACTTGCGCAGCAGCAGCGTTGCCTCGGCCGTATGCGGTCCGCTCGGATATTGAGCCTTGTAGTCCTTGAAGTCGGCAGGATCGGTGCTGTCCTTGATCCGATCCCAATAAGCCTGTTCCAACTCGACCGCGTTATCGACGTGTCTGGCGGCCGCGTTCGCGCTGGAAGTTGCAGTAGTTGCAGTCGTTGCAGTCGCCGCGCTGCCACCTTTGGGGAAGAAGGAGAAGTCGCCCTGAATGGAACTTTCCTGCCACGGAGTCTGCGCGCCCTTGGTCGCCGCTTTGACGCCGATGACGACTTTCTTGAATACCTGTTCCAGCGGCAGACCGGGCTCTGACATCGCCTTCAAGAATTCACCCGTGAACACCCCGTTCGTGCCGGCGGCACCATCCTGTGCGGTCTGACCCGGACCCGCGGAGAACGCGATGAAGGTTCCGCTCGGTGCGTCTATCCTCGCCAGGCCGCGATCCATGCCCCGGGTCTTCGGCAAAGGATTGTTGCGGCACGCATCGAGGATCACGATATTCATCTCGTTCTGCGCCGCGGTCATGGACTTGAGCACCCTGCCGGCGTCGAAGGCATCCGGTTCGAGATCCGACTGCGCTTCGATGTCGGCGTCCACCGGGATCAGATAATTGATGCCATCGGCCTGCACGGCGTGGCCGGCGTAATAGAAGAGGCCCACCGCGTGCGGATCTCGGCCGATCTTGTCGCTGAACTCGTTGAGCGCGTGATAAAAGTCCGCGCGCTTGGCGTTGTACCTGACGATGGTCACGAAACCCGCGCTCTTGAGCTTGTCCGCCATCGCTTTGGCGTCATTGGCGGGATTGGCCAGCCGCATGTCCGGCTTTGCATAAGCGCTGTTGCCGATGATCAATGCGACACGCGTCTCGGCGAGGGAATGGGTGCTGAGCACCATACCCGCGAGGCTGACAAGCGCCATCAACGCGGCGCGGATCGTGTGTAGCCTACGGTTTTCCTGCCGGATCACGGATTGCTCACAGCGCTGCGGGCGCGCACCAGTCGGCGCGCCACCAACAAACTCACCACCAGCAACTCCCAGAGCGTGATCGATCCGCCGCCCGACGACGGCGTCGTGGTGGTGGCGCTCGCTTCGGCGGACGGCGCGGAACTCCCGGCGGCGTTGACGCTCGTCACCTTGAAATAGTACTTCGTGGAGTTCGCAAGCCCGCTGACCGTCGCGGAGGTTCCCGTGACGTTGCTCATGACGGGTGTGCTGGTTTCACCGCCGGCGCTGGCGCCTTCGAAGATGCTGTAGCTGGCCGCTCCCTGGCCCGCGGACCAGGAAAGCATCACGGAGGCGTTGCCGCCCGTGGCGATGAGCCCGGCGGGGGAAGTCGGCAGCACCGTGCCGCTGACTTCACTGGAAGCCGCGGAGTTGCCACCCTCGTTGACCGCGATCACCTCGAAGTAGTCGGTGACGCCCGGGGTCGCCGTCATGGTGTAGGAAGTACCCGTGATCGCACTGGCAACCGGCGTCGTGCCCTCGCCGCCCGCCGTGCTGCCCTCGAGCACACTGTAGCTGCTGGCGCCGCTGCTGGCATTCCATGTCAGCGTGATCACGGTGGCGGTGCCGCTGGTTGCCACACCGGTCGGCGCGGCCGGTACCAGTGTGGCATTCGCCTCGTTCGACGGCAGCGAGGCGCCGGAAGCGGTGACCGCGACGACGTAGAAATAATACGTCTGGCCGGCCTGCAGTCCGGTCACCGCGGCAGAGGTGCCGGTGATTCCCGTCTGCACCGGCGAACCCGCCTCGGCTTCCGAGGCCGTTCCTTCGTAGATGTCGTAGCTGGTTGCATTCGCACTGGCGGCCCAACTCAGGTTGATGGTGGTACCGCTCGAGGTGGCGGCCAGTCCCGACGGCCCCGCCACGCCCGTGATGGCCTGCACGAGATTGGCCGCATTGACGCTGCCGAGTCCGCTGGCCAGATCGTAGCCGGAACCTGCGTTGTAGATGGCCGTTGCGGATGCCGTGACGATTCCATAGGTATCCCCCGACTGCGAGACACAGGTCGATGCCGGCTGGCTGCCCCCCGTGGCGAATTTACTGACGTTGCATGGTTGGGAGTTGCTGCCGGTCGTGACGTCGTTGAACACGCAGGCGGCGCTGAGCACCGCACCGTTGTCTGCACTGCAGCTGTTCACGCTGCCGTATTCGGTCGCCGCCAGTTTGTACAAGGTCGGGTTGATGTTGCCTTGCCGGCCGTCCTTGTTGGTCTTTGATATGAGTGACTGATCGAGCAGGGCCAAGAGCGCCGCCATGGCGGGCGCTGCGGCCGAGGTGCCGCTGACCACGTTGATCGTGCCGCTGGGCGGGCCGCAGGTGGTCACGGATTGATCGCATGTCGACCAGTCATTGGCGAGCATCGACACGTCCGGTAGCGCGCGGGTCGTTGCTCCCTGCAAACCCGCGACGCCCGTTTGCCACGATGGTTGCGCGTATCCCTCGCTGCACGTCCCGGAGTTCCCCACGCTGACACAGCTGCTGACCCCGCCGCCGCCGCCCGCAATCAAATCGTACTGGGAGTATTGCGAGTCGTTGCAGAATGCGAGGTTCGTCATCCCCACCTCCTGTGCGAAGACGGGATTGCCGCAGCTGAAATTCCATACCATCTCGGGGATGTGCGATTTGGCATTCGAATTGGTGCCCGGGCTGTTGCTCGTATTCCAGTAATTCCCCGACTGCTCCAGGATCGGATTGAAGTCCGTGCCGCCGACCGCGAGGTTGTAGGGAGTCGAGGCCAGCCCATTCACCGAGAGCCCGGTCAGCACCGTGGAGCCCTTTTTGTCATGGATGGCGTTGTCGCATTCCGCGATGCCGCTGTCGCCGCTCGAGACGACCACGGTGATCCCCTGCGAGGCTGCCTGCTCATAGGTATTGCTGATGCTGGCGTTCTCGCTCCCCAGGGTGCTCTCACAATTGCTGAACGACACGCTCACGAGGGCCGCCAGATTGTTGTCGATGGCGTAATCAGCCGCCGTGATCGAGCTCTTGTCCCGGACCAGGATGATCTTCGCGCCGGGCGCCAGGCCGCCGACGATCTCCACATCGAGGTACGCTTCCGACTCGTTGTTGTCGTTGCTACGGCCGGGATCGGTGGCCGTCGCGGCCGCCACGGAACTCAACTGCTGACCCTGATTCACACCAAACGCAGACCAGTAGTTCGCCGCGACGGTCGGATCGATGTCGCTTTGCGCGGCGATGGCCACGGTCACGCCGGTGCCCAGGATGTTCCCCTTGTACAGCGGTACGAAATCATAGATGACGGCATAGTCTGCCGGCGCCACGACGTTGTTGCCTTGATAGAGGAAGTCGGGAAGCGCGACGCCCCGTGACGTGGCAGAGGATTTCGGACGAAAATCATGCAGACCGCGTATTCCGCTCACCAGGGGCTTGAAGGTCGCGGGAATTCGCGGGTTCGCGGTGTTGGCGAAATGCGTGACGCCATCGACGATGAAATAATGAATCGAGGTCTGAAATGCAGCCTCCACTTGCGCAGCCGTGCCCGCGAAAGGCAGCAGCATGCGGCCCGCCGGGATGCTGCCCACCTTGAACCCCTGGGCTTGCAGCCAGGCACTCAGCGCCTGAATGTTCCGCGTGCTGGTACCGAAGCGCGCACCAAATTGCGCCGGCGTCAGCCACTGATGATATTCAGGTGAGCCTGGGGTCTGTTGCGCGGCCAGAAGTTTCTGCAGTGCGGCGTTTTGCGCCGGCGTGCGCCGCAGCACCAGCTTCAACTCGACCATGGGCAGCGTATCCGGCACCGCGCCCGCGTCGAAACGTTGTTGCGCCAGCGGCTGCAGGTGCCCGGGAAGTTCCACCTGCTGTGTGTTGCCGGTAAGGCCGGCCGCCAGCCCCGGGGTGCCGACGACGCAGGCCAACGCAGCGAACACTCGAATCCAGGCAGATATTCTTTTCACAGAACTGTCCTTGTTGGAATTGATGGCCCTATTCGCTGCGCGTCATCCTCTCACGAGATCGCGATCTTGGCGCTGGGGCAACGAGACCCGAGCGCGGTGCGCAGCAACGACAGATCGGACGGATCGCAGCCCGGCGGAATCAGTACGCTCTGCCTGATCGTGACGGTTTGCGCCGAACCATAGGGGTTGGGCATGATCTTCTCGAACACGAAACACAGGCTGCGCGGTTCGTTGGCATCGACCGACGCGGATACCAGGTAGACATTCGGGGTGAGCCACGTACACATCACGCCATCGCACAGCATTCCATCGGCGCCGAAGTAGGTGTCCGGTGCGGCACGCTTGAGTTGTTTGAGCAGCTTCTGCGGCGCCCGCCTCGCCTCCCACGCTGCGAGCTCGACGAACGCCAAGACCAACGCGCTGCAAAACGCCGCCCACGCCATGCGCTCACCCCAGCCGCCCGGCGAGAATATGAGCGTCCCCAGCAAAATACCGCCGCACACACCCGCCACCCGCCGCCAGTCCCTCTTCATTTCGTAAGTGCCCGGCTGCGCTTTCAAGCGCTCCACCCGGATCTGTGTCCACGCTTCCCATGACTCCTGGCTGTAATGCCAATGCATCCACGGATGCAGCTGCAGCGCTGTCGCCGCCCGATCCATCTTGCGCCCCATGAAATAAGCCGTGGGCAGCATGATGCACGCCATCAATACGCCCATCGCCATGACGCATGCTGAGATGTCTCTCACGATTCCCGGAACCAGGCATAGCAGCCCGCATATCGCCATGAACCCCAGCGTCGCCTGCGCCCAGGGCACTATTTTGCGACGATAAATATTGAGCACCGGAACGGCGCGCGGCAGCGTCGTATGCAGCTGCGCCGCTTTTGGCGTTTGCAGGGCGGTGATGGAGAAGACCATGGCGAGCGTCAGCCCGACCACCACGACCAACATCGAAACGAGCTGCACCGCAAATGAGCTGTGTTCGGTCAACCGCACGCTCAGCATGATGATGCAGATGCACGCCGCGATCAGCAGCAGAATTTCGCCAAGCATCAGAAAGCTCGAGCGCGCCGAATACAGCGGATGGCGCCGCCATGCCATCCACGCGCCTGCGCAAGTCATGAGCCCGAGAACTGCCGCGTACATCCTTGAGGTCCTGTTCGAATCGTTGGTGTTCGAATTCTGAGAACGGCGAGCTTCACCCGCCTGCACCGCCCTGCCTACCCCCCATTTGCGGGATTGTCGTATGCAAGCGCCCTGAATAGCTCCACCCTAGCACGCTATAATATGAATTTACCCGAATGGCTTCCCGGAGGTTCGACCGACATGCTTCGACTTCTGCGCTTGTGGCGTCTCGGCGGCCGGGATCTCGGCTTATTGTGGTACGCCCTGCGGCATCCCAACCGCCCCCTGTGGCTCCTGCCGGTGACCGCACTGCTCGGTTTCTACGCGCTCGAACCGGCCAACTTCGCACTGCCGTTGCTTGGGATCGTCGACGATTTCATCCTGCTCCCCCTGCTGCTGCATGCCATGCTGCAATTCCTGCCGGCCGATATCCGCCAGGGATTTGAACGGCGGCCATACCCACGATGAGAATACTGCCCGCGCTTGTCGTTTGCTGTGCCGCAGCGGCGGCTGCATTCGCCGATGAGCCGGCTGCCCTCGCGGTGCTGCGCGCCGGCTGCGCCGCGGACGCGCAACAATTTTGCGCCAATGTCCCGCCCGGCGGCGGCAGAATCCTCGCCTGCTTGAGGGACCACAAGGACGAATTGTCCGATCAATGCAAGCAGGCCGCGGTCAAGGCTCAGGCACTGAGCCGCAACTCCGCGCCCGCGCCCTCAGTCTCTGCAAGCGATGCGTCCGGAGGATTCCCCACCTCGATCGCTCCCTCATCGGATCCTGTCGCAGCACCTCTACCTCCGGCCGCACCGCCGGCAAAGCTCCCCGCTGCGGCGTCGAGTCCTCCGCCTCGCCGCACGTCCCCGGCCGACAACTCAGCGCCCGGTTCTTACCTGCGCATGAAAAAGGTCCAGATCACCGATCCCGGCGCCGCCAACGTGTACGCATCCATGCCTGCGATCGATCTGCTGATCCCATCCACCTGGCAATTCAAGGGCGCGGTCATTTTTGGCGGCGGACAGGGCGGCTGTTTCTCCGACCTCATGGCCGTATCCTGGGAGGCCAACAGCCCGGATGGCGCCTTCGCGTTCAAAGGAGCACCCAATTACAGCTGGCAATACACCAACGATCCCGCGGAACTCAAAAAACTCACCGACCCTCTCCAGCGCCAAACGGGCGCCGGCGGCAAGCCCTGCCCGGTATCGAAGCCCGCGAAAGCGGAGGACTATTTCCGCCAGAATGTATTGCCCACGCTGCAGGCCGGCACCACCGTGGTGTCGATCGAGGCGTTCCCAGAACTGAACCAGATGGCGCGCCAGCAATTGGGTCTGCCCTCCGCGGATGGCAACGGACCTGTGCGCACGGAGGCGATTCGCGCGCGCGTTGAACTGCAAAAGGATGGACAGCCCATGGAGGCCTGGGTTGCCCTGGCGGTGGTCATCCGCACCGTTCAGGTGGGGCAGGGATTATTTTGGGATTGCCACGCGATCGATTTGATGACGTTCCGCGCCCCCAAAGGAAAGCTGGATGCCAATGACAAGATGTTCAGAGTCATGGTCAGTTCCGTCCGGCCGGAATCCTCATGGCAGGCAACTACGAACCAGGTGATCTCCCGGTTCTACCAGATGCAAGCGCAACAGGAGGCGCTGCGAGACCAACTGGTTGCTGACTTTCAACGCAAGGTCATTCAGTCCATCAATGCAACGACGGCCAACGCACAGCGCGGTGCCAATCAAGCCGCGTTTGGCGAGGGTCAGATCATCCGCGGAGTGCAGACATTCCGCGACCCCGCCACGGGCAAGACGGTGGAACTCAGCAACCAGTACGATCATGCATGGCTGAACGGTTCCAACGAGTACGTCATGAGCGATGATCCGAACTTCAACCCCAATTCGCAACTTTCCGGAAGCTGGAGCGAGTTGCAGGTCGTGCATCCTTCGCCGTGAAGATCGCTATCCTGTCCATCCATTTCAAGAGGTGATTGCCATGTCCATCGACGTCAAATACCGCACCACCGCCACCGCCAGCGGCGGCCGCGACGGCGAAGCCGCCACCAGCGACGGCAGCCTCAAGGTCAAACTTGCGACCCCGAAAGAATTGGGCGGCGCAGGCGGCACGGGAAACAACCCCGAACAGCTTTTTGCCGCCGGTTACTCGGCATGCTTCCTCGGCGCGATGAAAGCGGTCGCGGCGTCGCAGAAATTGCGTGTCCCCCACGATGCCACGGTGACCGCCACCGTCGGCATCGGCCCGCGGTCGGAGGGAGGGTTTGGCATCACCGCAGATCTCAAGGTGAGCTTGCCGGGTTTGGAGCGCGCGGATGCGCAGCGCTTGGTCGAGGCCGCCCACCAAGTCTGCCCTTACTCGAATGCGACCCGCGGCAACGTCGATGTGGGCCTCACCGTGGTGTAAGCGGGCAATGCCGCATCATGTGTTGCGGTACGGCGTGCCATCCTTGTGCACGAACCGGCCGTCGGCACTGGCGCTCTTCATGTCGATATCGGAGCAGGTGGTGAGGTCTTGCGGGCTGCGTGACCCTACTTCGAGATACACGGCCATCGCAGAGGATCTATTGATCATGTGATGGCCGTTGCCGCTGCCTTTTGCAAAGGCCGCACATTCGCCCGCCCGCAACGGCGTCTCGCCGCCGTCCTCGACGAGGATGACCTCGCCTTCGAGCACATAGACGAATTCGTCCTCGTGACTATGCCAGTGGCGCTGGCTGGACCAACCGCCCGGCGGCAAAGTCATCAGATTGACGCCAAAATCGACCAAGCCACCCGCCTCACCCAGGCGCCGCCGCGTGCGCGACGCACACGGCGCGTCGAACGGCGGCGGATACTTCGAACCCTTGCGCGCCGGAACGGCGGCGATCTCTATCTTTGGCATGTAGTCCCCCATTGGATTGGCGATCACTCACGGAACTCCACGGTGTCCACCCAAATCGGATTGGTATACGCCTTGTGACCGTCCGCATCCTTGACCTCGAGCGCATACCAGGTCGAGTGCGGCGCCGACAGCGCAAAATCGACATGCGTCTGCTGCGGCGCCGGCGTGAAGTTTTCAGTCTTGAGAATTGCGCCCGCCGAGATGAGATCCACGCGCGCAACGCCGGCGACCGCACCCAGATCGAATCCGAGGGTGAATGGCGCTCCCGGCCTCACTTTCAAGGTGTCGCCGAACATCACCGAGGGACGTATCAGGGGGCCGCTGCTCACATAGGCGCGACCCGCCTTCAGCGACTGCGCGAACGTCGCGGCGCTGACCGCGCCTTCCGCGTACGCATAGACACGCACCGACCCGGACTCATCGAGCCACACATCGTGCGTGTCGGTTCCTCCCGAAAGGTAGTAGCGATGACCTTCATCCCAAAAATGCCAGGCACTGTGCAGTACCTTCGCATCGTCACCCGGCTCTGACGCATTGATCTCGATGAGCTCGAACGCCGGGTTGAACCCGCCCGGCGCCACGCCGTGGGTGACGCTGGCGAAGTAACCATAGGGGATCCACGGATGGTTGGCTTGAATGACGGTCGCACCGTGGCTGCGCGCTTCGGCAAAAATGGCGTCCACGCTCGCGGTGCCCGTGTCGATCCCCAGTTTCTCGCCGAGTCGCCACGGATAGGCATTGAAATGACCCCACGACGGCGACAATTCGATACCGGCCAAGAAGACCACGCCGCGCTGCGCCGCCAAGGTCTCAAGTGCACGATGATTGACGGTCGAGTCGTGATCGCTGACGAACAACAGGTCAAGCCCCGCGGCGAGTTGCGAACGCGCCAGATCGGCGGGCGGCGTCACGGCCTCAGCCTGATCGGCGTGATGGTGCAGATCGGCCGAGTACCAATGCTGCGCGGAGGGCGTGAACACCTTGAGGATGGCCACGCTCTTGGTGGTCGTCGCATCCGGCGCCACCGAGACCGCCACCTGCTCCACGCGCGACAAGAACCCACCGCCGGCCGACACCTTGAACACGTACTCGCCGGGCGCCATCGGCATTTCGACTTCACCGGGGTGATCGAGCTCCGTGAAGAAGGTCTTGCGGCCGAGAAACTGCACCACCGGCACTTGTCCCTGCGCGATGCTCACGCGTGCGTCCAAGGGAGCGCCGCTGCGTGCCTCGGTCACGGAGAAGCGGACTGCGCCGGGACTGCGCAATCCTTCGAAATCGAGATTCGGGTTCGCGCCTGCTCGCACCTGCACCCTTACAGGTTCGCTTTGCGAGTAATTTCGAGCCGTGGCATACAAGTCGAATGTACCGACCGGCAAGGTTGCCCGGTATTCGCCTCCTTCTCCGAGTATCCATCCGTAAGGTTTGCCACCCTTCTCGACCACGATGACAGGTCGATCGACGCGCTTGCCGCCGGAACCCCTCACGCCGCCCCTCAAGGTTCCCGAGTCGAGCCGCTTTTCCCGGATGTCCTGCCGCATGACCGGCGCCAGGTCGCCTGTGGCGCCCACCTGCAACGAGGCGTTGAAGACCCGCGCCTCACCCGGCTGCAAAATATGCCGAAGATACAGGTCCATCGAGCCGTCACCGACGGTGTCCGCATACGGTGCATGCAGAGCCACGGTGAAGTCCTCGTCGTACGCCACTACGCGCTGCGCGAGAGCCGCATCTATCGCGCCCTGCGCAACGCCCTCCATTCCCGGAACGGCAAACAGAAAGCCGCGCCGCGGCCACAGCGTCATCCCCGACTTGAGGCCCTCCAGGGGAACCGCGCCGTCATTGCGCATGGTGGTTTGGATCTCGACGGCGTCCGCCTTGGCCTCGAGCGTATAAACCGTTGAAATCGTGACCCTGCCCCAATCGCGCACCACGCGGATAACCGCCCGCTGCGGACCACGTTCGAGTACCGTGACGTGGCGGTACGTGTTCGGCCACGCCGACCAGTCGTTGGGGATGAAATCCGCAAACACCACACAATCGCGGCCGATCTTGCCATGGACCACCGGCGCCAGATCCATGAGCGCGCCCCGCGGCACGCCGTACGGCACCGGTGAATCCACGCCCAACGCAAACGCCAACTTTTCATTGACCACGGTGATGTCGCCCGGCGCCGTGGCGTCACCTTGGGGAATCGACGTCGGTCCGGTGACGACGTGTACGCCCGAACCAGCGGCGGCACGCGCACCCGCGCCGGCGCCCGCGCCGGCGCCCGCACTACCCGCGAACACGAGCAACGGGACCAACAGCAAGCATGACAACAGCGCGTTCGTCTTCATTGCCCGGTCTTGAATTCTTGCCACATTCGCGTGAGCGCGCGGATTTGTTCGGGAGAGTCGCCGAGGAACGGCGCCAGCTTTTCCTGCAGCGCCGGAGGCGAGTAAATGCCGGGATCGTCACGCACAGCGGGCTGCACCAACGGTGTCGCCGCGGCGTTGGCATTCGCAAAGCGCACGTGATTGGTCACGTCGGCAATCACCTGCGGCGTCAGAAGATAATTCAGAAATGCATACGCCGCCTCGGGATCCGGTGCGTCCTTCGGCATCGCCAACATGTCGAACCACAAAACCGAGCCTTCCCGGGGCACCATGTACTTGATGTCTTCGCCGCGGTGAGCTTCGCGGGCGCGATCCCGCGCCTGCAGCATGCCACCGTTGAAGCCTACCGCCAGGCACAGATCGCCGTTCGCCAGCGATTCGACGTATTCCGAGGAATTGATGTTGCGGATGTAGGGCCGGATTTTCATCAGTGTGGCGGCGCCCGCCGCAAAGTCGTCCGCTTGCTGCGAGTTGGGGTCGCGGCCCAGATACGACAGCACCGAGCGCATCATTTCCGCCGGCGCGTCCAGCACATCGATGCCGCAGGCGGCGAGCTTCGAGGCGACGGTGGGATCGAATACCAAGCGCCAGCTGTCGAGCGGCGCATCGGGCAGCAGCGCCTTGATCTTCTTCTCGTTGTAACCGATGCCGATCGTTCCCCACATGTAAATGATGCCATGCGCATTTCCGGGATCATATTGCGCGACCTTGGCCATCAGTTCGGGATTCATGTTGTGGAGATTCGGCAGCTTCGTCTTGTCGAGTTCCTGATAAGCCCCCGCCTTGATCTGACGCTCCAGGAACGGGCCGGTCGGCACCACGATGTCGAAGCCGCTGTGCCCCGTCAGCAGCCGCGTCTCGAGCGTCTCGTTATTGTCGTAGTAGCTGACCGACACCTTGATTCCGGTTTGCTTCTCGAAATTCGCCAACGTATCGGGTGCGAGATAATCGGTCCAAAAAAACAGATTGAGAGATTTTTGCCCGTCCTTCGCGCCCTGCGACACCCCGCCGCCGCACCCAAACACCCCCAATGCTGCCAACATGATCAGCGTGGCGGCGCGCAACCACTGGGGCATCGGCTGGCGGGCGACCCCTCCAGACCGGCCCGAGGCATACTCGTTCATGCCCAAGAGAATGACATTCACCGGGCCGACTGGAAAGGCAAACAAGCACCCGACGAGGGGCGGCGCGCTCGCGGCTGCGTTATTCTCGACAGCTGACAACCTGCGGGAAAATGACCATGAGCGCGACGCAGCCGAATTTCCTCATCTTCATGCTGGATCAGCTGGCACCGCAATTCCTGCCGGCTTATGGCCATAAGATCGTCAAGACCCCGGCATTGTCGGCCTTTGCCGAAGAATCGGTGGTATTCGATGCCGCCTATTGCAACTCACCGCTGTGCGCGCCATCGCGATACGTCTTCATGTCGGGGCGTCTGCCCACCGCCATCGGCGCGTGGGACAACGCCGCTGAATTCGCCGCCGCGACGCCGACCTTCGCGCACCACTTGAGCGCACTCGGTTACGACACGACACTCTCCGGCAAGATGCATTTCTGCGGTCCCGATCAACTGCACGGATTCCATCGCCGGCTGACGACCGACGTGTACCCGGCCGACTTTGCCTGGGTGCCGGACTGGGATCATCCTGAGCAGCGCCTCGACTGGTTCCACACCATGGATGTGGTCCGTCAAGCCGGCGTATGTACGCGCTCGGCCTACCTCGATTATGACGATGAGGTGGTCTTCCAGGCCAAGCGTTACCTGTTCGATCTCGCACGGCGGCGCGCCGTCGCACCTGGCGCACAACCCTTTTGCCTGGTGGTGTCGCTCATCAGCCCGCACGATCCATACCTCGCCCGTCAGGAACATTGGGACCGCTACCGGCATGATGACATCGACATGCCCCAGGTGCGCTGGGGCGACGTGCCGCAAGATCCGCACAGCGCCCGCATCATCAAGGGCATCGGCATGCAAGATCCGCCGCCATCCGACGAGGAGGTACGCAACGCCCGCCACGCCTACTACGGCTCGATCAGCTATATCGACGAGCGCTTTGCGGACCTCATGCAGGCGCTGAACGAGAGCGGCATGGCGGAGGATACGGTCACCATCGTCACGGGCGATCACGGCGATATGCTGGGCGAGCGCGGTCTCTGGTTCAAGATGAACTGGTTCGAAAACTCCGCGCGCGTTCCTTTGCTGGTGCATGCGCCGCGGCGCTTCCGGCCGGGCCGGGTCGCGGCCGCGGTCTCGTTGGTCGACATCATGCCGACGCTGCTCGATCTCGCCGCAGATGGAGAACAGTTGCACGGCGAGGCAAAGTGCGACGGCCACTCGCTGGTCAGGCACCTCGCAGGATCAGTCGGCACCGATGAGGCGATCGGCGAATACACCGCGGAGGGTGCACGAGCACCTCTGGTCATGATCCGCCGCGGCACGCTGAAGTACATCCACTCTCCGGGCGATCCGGACCAGCTCTATGACGTCAAGGCCGACCCACTGGAGCGCCATAATCTCGCTGCCGACCCAACTCATGCGCTTCGAATCGAATCCTTCCGCCAGGAATGCTCGCGACGCTGGCGCACGCAAGAGATTTCCGACGTCGTGATCGCGAGTCAGCGGCAACGGCGCTACTTGAACGGCATTCTGCGGGCGCAGAATATGTCATGGGATTATCAACCTCCGCTCGATGCAAGAAATCAATACATCCGCAATACGGCCCCCATCTTCGAACTCGAGATGCGTTCGCGCTTCCCGCCCCGTTCCCGCTGATGGTGGCAAATGCACCGTGACCAAGCAGCCATGACCCGCCGCAGAATGAATGTCCAGGCTGCCGCCGGCGAAGGCGAGCCTCTCGGTCAGGTGAGCAAGACCAAACCGTGTTCGGCCATCAGGTGTGATGGACGCGGGTTCGAATCCCACGCCATCGTCGCTCACTTCTATGCAAGTCCCGCCCGGACCCGACTCCAACGCCACGTCTACGGAGTCCCGCCGGGAATGTTTGTAAGCATTGAATATGAGTTCGCGTAATGTCTTATAGAGCAGCCCCGAATTGCGGGAGCCCGCGGTCGGATCCCCGGTTACGTACGCATTCACGGTGAATCCATAACGCTGGGAGAAGAACGTGCTGAGCCACGCAAGTACCTCCGGCGGGGTGGCGCCATCGATTTCCGGCGGGCTCAAATCCTCAATGGTGTTGCGAACGGCCGCCTGTGCCTCATTGGATGCGGCTATGGCTTGATCCAGCATTTCGCGCAACGGAGGCTCAGCCACGCGGCGGCGAAGCGCGCTCAGGATCATGTTCTGCCCGGCGATGATCTGCGACACCCCGTCGTGCAGATCGTGAGCGGCGTCGCGGCGGGTGCGATCGACTCCGTCGTCCAAGGCCGTGCAGTACGCAGCCAGCATCGCCTCCTTTTGCTTGGAATCCCTGAGGAGCGCCCGCTCCTTCAACACGATCCGATTGATCAGCACGGTTTCACCGCAGATGATGAGGAGAAACAGCTGGGTGGACACGATCCCATCCCGCCAGCCACCGGCAGAGGCCACGGACGGGAAGGATCCAATCCCATGTGCGCAAGCCACCCCGATGGAGATGGCGGCCGCGGCGCACGCAACGGCGACGGTGCGTTGCGAGCAGCGTAGCGATAACCACAGCATCGGCCCTGCCAGAAACAGCAGCTCGAGGAATCGATCCAGATGCCACGGTATGACGAAGTATAAGAATCCCAGGCCGAAAAAGGTGCCAACGATCAATGCGTGTTCTTTGGCGCCCGCCTGCGCCCGAATGGGCTCCGCGAAGCCACGCAGCAGACCCATGACGACCGGGCAGAGGGATACGGCGGTGAGCGTCGAGGACAAGCACCGGATCACAACATCGAGCGGCTCCAGCGGTTGATGTGCGATTACCGCATGAAAATAGGTACTCAGCAGATCACCCGGCAGCGAACCCAATGCAAGCGCCAAAACCAACAGCGGCGCTATCAGCACGAGTGGCCCATTCTCACGGATCGCAAATCGACAGGCACGGAATGCGAGCACCATGCCGATGCTGTCCAGCGTGGTCGTCGCCGTCAACGCGATGACATACCACAGGGGCGGAACGCTGCCGCTCACCAACCAGATCACCGGGGCCATGACCACCAGATCGATGACCGTGGCGATGCCGGCGATCGCGGGCCACTGCGCCAGCGGCAGAATCAAGTAGACGCTGAGTTCCACCGCCATGGCCGGAAACAGAGCGCTTGGTATCGACCATTCAGGTTTGAGCGCGAGGCCTGCGATGAGCAACAGCGGATAGCAGACAAGCAGCCACACCATCGTCCTGGTGTCCAACCTCGGAACCAGTTCAGCGGAGTCGCCGTAGTACATGGTCATTGGCCTTGAAAGCATCCTCGCCAGCGCGGTGAGTGTGCCGATACAGCGCTCTCAGAGCAAGGTTGATGGAGCGACATCACGCCATGCGCCTTAGGTCGCTCACAAAATTGCACGTCCTTACGGCTGATCGCCAGTCATTCATTGCACACGCGCCATCGTCAGCGCCGCGGCCTGCGTGCGCTCGACCAGTAGCGGCAGCTCCGCCGTCACCAGTCTCCCCTCATCGATGATCTTGCGGCCATTGATGTAGCTGAAGTCGACGCGGTCGGGCTGACACAGAATGATCGCGGCCACCAAATCCCAGGCGCCGGCAAATTGCGGGCGATCAACGTTCAAGGCGATGAAGTCCGCGGACATGCCCGCACTCAGGCACCCGATGTCATCGCGGCCCAGCACCCGCGCCCCGCCGCGGGTCGCCAGTTCCAGCGCGGTACGTGCCTGCAACGCGGCGGCGTCACGCGCACCCACGCGCGCCAGCAGGCACGCCGCGCGTGCTTCGTGCAGCAAATTGCAGCCATCGTTCGAGGCCGCGCCGTCGACCCCCAGCCCCACGGCAATCCCCAATTCCAACATGCGCGGCACCCGCGCAATGCCGCTGCCGAGACGCTGATTGCTGCTCGGACAATGCGCCACCCCCGTACCGGTGCGCGCGAATCGCGCCAGCGCCGGCTCATCGAGATGGACGCAGTGCGCGTGCCACACATCGCTGCCGGTCCAGCCGACATCGTCGGCGAACTCCCCCGGTGCCATGCCGAAGGTCTCACGGCTGAACTTGACGTCCAATTCGGTCTCCGCCAGATGCGTATGCAAGCGCACGCCCGGGAAGCTTCGCGCCAGCGCGGCCGACTCGCGCATCAGATGGCGCGACACCGAAAACGGCGAACACGGCGCCAGCGTCATACGCGTCATCGCGTGGCGCGAATTATCATGATAGCGCTCGATCAACCGCTGGCTGTCCTTGAGGATGTGGGATTCGGACTCGCACAACGCATCGGGCGGCAAGCCCCCCTGGCTCTCCCCGACGCTCATGCTGCCGCGCGACGGGTGGAAGCGCATGCCCAGTTCGCCGAGCGCACGGATCTCCTCATCGAGCGTGCAGTCGTTGGGAAACAAGTACAGGTGGTCGCTGGTGGTGGTGCAGCCGGACAGCAGCAGTTCGGCGGCTGTCATCTGCGCGCTCACGTACACGCCGCGCGCGTCCAGCCGCATCCAAAGGGGATACAAGTGCTTGAGCCAGGCGAACAGCTCGCTCGACTGCGCCTGCGGCACCGCTCGCGTCAGCGTCTGATAGAAATGATGATGCGTGTTGACGAGCCCCGGCAATACGACGTGACGCCCCTTGAGATCCAGCACCTCGTCGGCTTCATCGGCAAGATGCTCGAGATCTGCGCTCGAGCCCACCTGCTCGATGCACGGTCCGCGAATGAATAGGGCGCCATCCGCCAATTCGCGCCGCTGCTCATCCATCGTCAC
>Ga0116228_10001113_pt1 | contig 21989 bp, 12 predicted proteins | sample S1TSphfallax_2_FD_89694 | JGI IMG/M metagenome (GOLD analysis project Ga0116228, IMG submission 89694) | Host-associated microbial communities from peat moss isolated from Minnesota, USA - S1T2_Fc - Sphagnum fallax MG | ecosystem: Host-associated > Plants > Peat moss > Unclassified | place...
GGGGGGGGGGGGGGGTTACATGATTGTAGAAAGCAACTGCAACCAGGTTAAGAATATGGGTACAGTAGTAAGTATGTAGGAGTCGGCCCTCCTTTCTCCAATTTGTCATATAGTTGTCGTTTCCCCGGAAGTCAAGTATTTCAAATCCTTCTTTCTGACAGTTGGTGGGGGCAAAAAAATAAAAATCATTACCTACGGTGCTTGATTGCCTGATGTGGCTTTTCTCATCAGAGGAATGAGGTGAGGTAAGGAAAGGAAAGGAAGGGAGATACAGAAAAGAAGGAAAGAACGGAAGAATCAATGAGTGTACTTAACCTGTATTTCAACCTGGAGGGTTGGGTACATTGGGTGCACCGGCAAAAATAATAATAATTAGAGCTTGCTATATACCATACCATTTGAATTCACTTTCTGTTCAGCCTGACACAATTTTTTTTCCAGACAAATTATTGACAAAATTATGTTTGATAATAATAGTAATAATAATAATGAGTTTGCTATATACCTTACCATTTTATTCACTGTTTGTTCAACCTGGCAGAATTTTCCAGGCCAATTATTAAGAAAATTATTTGTCAAAAGTTCTTGGGCTTCTTGTTCTAGAAAAAAGGATAATTCAAAAATTGTGTGATACTTATTGTTTCTAAAAGCCCAGAGTAATGGGCATCATTGGGGAAGGGGGGGAGATGGAGGGTTGGGGGGGACCCAGAACACACATGAGATGAGATGATGAATTTTAGTACCTAGTTAGACACATGGGGGCCCCTTTCTCAGGAATTCAAGGATTCGGAATTTGTGCTGAGGTGTTAGCCCTTTGTCATGACAAAAACCTGGCCTCCTGATGTGAGTTTCAATCTTTGCATTTACTAAACTCCTTTCTTTCTTTGTGGCTTCAGAACCTATGTTCTAAAAGGGTAGAAACCTAGTTCTAGAACAGTCCAATGTTTCAGGAGGGCAAAAGGCCATTGAAGATGCTAACAATTTTTTTCTCTGCACTTTCAATTGCTGAATGAATCAATGAATGGGGGTTGCCACTTGGATGGGCGGAGGAGGTCAAGAAGCAAAGTAAGTGACATTCTCATTCTTTTTCTTCTTCACTCAAAATCATGTAAGCCATGCTGCTTACTTGACACTGCCTAAATCTATGTCCTTCACCAAATCAACTTTAAGATTTTTAAAATCAGCCCACCACCCTTTGTACATACCTTCTTTTCATGACCTGCTTGTGTGATGAGACTCAAGTACACAAACTTTTCTTTGTTGCAGCTTTATTATCAGTAGGCCATATGAAAAGAAGACCCCCAAAGTTTGATTAAAAGTTTGGATGGCATCTTCTATATTGAAGAAGTAGTGTTTAAAATCAATGTCCATTGGATAGAATATTGATTTTTATGCACCCCAAATATTTTTCAATAAAATCAACCAGTAGTAAACTGAATGTACATGAGAAGAAGTCTTTTTTAAAAAATAAATTTATTATAAATTTGTAATGTAGCAAAGGTGGTGATCATCTGTAAGCTGCTTTAGCCAAATTTAAGCTAAAAATTAAACCCATTCAAAAAATCATTGAATTTATGACAAAAGAATTCCTAAAATTTCAACAGTACGAAATTTCACACATGGAAACCAAAGGCTGATGAAAACCTCTACGATTTATTTTCTTGAAGCAAGCTGCAAACGTTGCCTTCCAAAATTGCTACTCCACACCCCACCCCTTATATATGTACCCACTTTTCACAACTGTATGTGATGAGAAGGACAAATTTCTTGTTGCAGCTTTAATAGAAGGCCATTTGATAAGACTGAAAAGTTGAGTTGCCAAGGCAGCACCTACTATACCCCGAATATGGTGCTAGCATAAAAAACCAAGCATATACATGAGAACCAATAAGGTGAATTTCTTGGAGCAAGCAGCAGCATTGCCTTTTGATTTCTACTGCACACACACACACACACACACACACTTGCATTTCATCACTTTTGCCTTGTTTTGGATTTGAAAAGCAATGGGGAGAGCGTCTGGAATCTTGATGGGTAAATGTAAGCTGTATCATATGTAGCCTCATATATGGATACATATTATACACACATATATTAAACATTTGTATTGCCACCATCTTTAGGGTTTGGGGACAGTTCTGTGTAACATTGCTTGAGGAGGTTCATTTATATCTTTACACTTCTTCATCAACAATTCTATTTGTGTTCTGAGTTCCTCGAGGAGTCTTGCATATGGGTAAGAATTGAGCTGTTCAATATACAAGGAAAAGGAAAAAAAGCATACTCCAAACATGCATTTTGTTAAGAAGAATAATGCACACATCCCATCTATTTTTGTGAAACTGTTTTTATGTAACTTGTTCACAAACCTTGTGTAAGTATTTTAGACTATGTACATGGCTCAGCTCACATGTGTGTTTTGTTGGGAAAAATAATTAGCCCACCACCAGACTACTACTGTGCCCCTTTGGAATATTTGGGAGTGAAATTGTGCTGCCCTTGTCTTTTGCCAAAAAGATTCGCCAAATTAGACACCACCCATTAGGTGGATCTGAATGGACCACTATGAATAGTGGTGTAGGTTACAGAAAAAAGCTGCTGATGGGTAACTAAATTATTGAACGGCTGGATTCTTCAAGTATCTTCTCTCTCCCCCACCCTTCCCCCACACCTGCCTGCATTATGTACCTATCTTTTCTGTTTTCATTTTCAAACCACCTTTTAAAATTTTTATTGCTGCCAAAAGAACACACACCATTATTATCATTATGATCACCCCAACATACATTAGGTGCTTATGACCAGTAAAATTCTCCCTTCTCACTCTGCATATCCCTCTCTCTCTCCAGAGTCCAAAAACCCTCTTCCAGTCCCCCCTTTTTAAAAAACAGCTTCTCTGGTTTCTCACCAACTATTGGGATCAGGGCAGGGCAGGGGGTGGTTTGTAGTTGTCTCGTGTCCTTGCATATCCTTGGTTGGTCCCATTTGTATCCAATAAAATGGTGGAGGGAAGCATATACTGTGATGATAGTGGTGTTATTGCGGGTTTGATTGTTCACCACCCATCTGATTTTCTTTGAGCTCCGAGTTAACTTATGTACACACACACACACACCATGCACACGGAGCATGCAGGAAGAAGAAGACAAGGAGACCAAGACAACAACATGAAGAACAGGACAGGAGTGTTGTGGGATTTTGTCAGCCCCAACCCACCATCTTCACATCCCAGAAAACATGGAGCAAGAAGGAAGAAGTAGGTCACAAAAAGTAGTGGGCAAATCTGCACCTGAAACAACATCCTCCTATGGTGGGTCTTGAATACCAAATTTCAAGCCAGTACATCCTTAAAAATGCAAACACTACTTCAATATGAAGAAATGATGCAAAGTCTGCCGACTATATATCAGTAGCTATTGAGTGGTTTTGTCTCTTCAATCTTTCTAATGAAAAACAACTCTTTTTCCGCTCTTTTCAAAGGCTTGTTGTTGGACACTTTTTAACTACCTTCAAGGAGAGCAATACTTACAACATGGTTGCTCAAATTTTTTCCTCAATCTTCTCCCAAGGAGTCAGAAGTTTGCCACTACTCCTCGGGGATTCAGTACCCGTACCAAGCTGGTATGAATTTTGTTTAAAGATCCAATACCAGTACCAGCTGGAATGTTCAAAAGTTGATACCTGCCCAATACTGGTTTGCACTTTGCAGCACTTGGCTGGCCAGATCCAATACCAGTACTAGGCAGGTATGCATTTTAAAAAAAAAGACCCTATACCAATACCAGCTGGTATGTTCAAAAGTTGACAATCACCCAATACTGGTTTGGGGTTTGGACCACTTTGGCTGGCCAAGGTTACACCATGATAACAACTAGGTTTGAGGGCTAATATGCATAATGTTTTACACCACACACTTAACACATTTGCATGAGAGCTACTGACCACGTTGAACATGGTTTGGTTTGGTTGGGCAACCCTGTCTCAGCAAGTCAAGTTAAAATGGGGAAATATAATGGAAGTGATGTTTTGCACTCTCAAATTCCACACTACCTATAATAATGAGGGATTACCATATTTTAGTAAAGGTGGGTAATGTACTCCCAAGAATGAAGGTGGTTGTGTGAATTAATTCATCTGTTGGCAGGAGTGTGTGAATTTCCAACCATCATTGACGTACCTTATTTGAAAAAAATTGAAAGGTAATCAATCCTCTTCCACAGCTTAGTCATTTGAATTATTTTTCACTTTTTTTCTTTTTCTCTTTGGGGCCCTTCTCACTAGTATTTTTTTGGTAGGAATTTTCTTTTCCAGCCAAAGTGGCAATCATCCATAGGAAGATTTAGAAAAAGTGATTATCATCCCATCCCTAGGAAGATTTAGCCAAATCTGGCAATAAACCGGATATGAAGTATAAATCTTTAATCGTTGTTCTGTATTTTTTGGCTAATCACTGAAAATCAGATATGGAAACCTGGAAAAAAAATCTCACTTCTGACGATTGAAATCCTCCAAAATCACTTCATTTTCTAAATTTTAACAATTAATTTGGATTTCATCCAAAATATTGCCGAGGGAAAAAAAGACTGCAAATTGTCACTCGTCTAGATAAAGAATTTGAGAAAGTGGTCGACCATTAGCTCTGGTATTTTCAGTTATTCTAAAAAGAATTCCCATCAATTAAGGTCATCCCCTAGGAGTACACAAATTAGTGGAACCTAGGCCTCAATACCAGTCTCGCCTAAAATATTTTCAGAAAAATTGTTGGGTTAGTGGGGAGGGTTCAATGCTGATACGGTCGTTGTATGTGAAATGGGTAGTCAATGTCTGTGTGATAATCAAGTAAATATTGCTGTGGTGGAACTCCAAGTAATCAATAATTTGTTTAAGTGGAAGCATTTCCTGTCTTCATTCATGCCTGGATGATATCTTAAAATCTTAAGCTAAACCAAGATTCTACTTGTTCAAAATACTATGAATTTAAAAACATACCTGTACAAGGATTCTTGGAAAATTGCAGGATTGATAGATTGCTATCCAAAATTGTTGGAACAAATATGTTAATAGATATGAAGTTCATTTCTGATATGATTGAAATCAGGCCCAGCTATTCACAAACATCACACCTTGTAACTAACACTAATTATTCAAAAATGAAAGAGAACAAAAAGGGTGTTAAAAATCCAATAAAAATCTGATGGCCGGAACCATCAACTGGAAGACAAAAGGGAAGGCCAAAGAAATGCCAAAAGATACTAGCCCACAAGAACCAAAGAAAGGAGAGAGCTAGTCCCTAATATGGTAGGAAACTATCTCACCCACATACTCTTTAATGTCGCATGCATGCAAATCATGAGATTTAATAGTAATAGAAGGTCTGAAACAAGCATCTCTCGTCAACACAATCTTCCTCTCTATAGCAAAGGCTAAGGCACATTGAAGAGCAATATTAACTTGTTTGAAAAATTGAATGAAAAATGATTAAGATAAATTATCTTCCAATTATCTATCATGGAAAAGATAAGCACATTCCTTGTTGAAACAATTGTCATGCTTGGGTGTGCCATGCACCTCCATGGCCATTGGAATAAAACGGTGCCCCTTCATGAAGCCCTTTATACTTGCGGATCTTAACAATGGTGCTAAGTTCTACAATTGCACCTACTAGTTGATTAATGACATTTGTACCCATCGTCTCCCATGTTGGATGAATAACCATCACATTGGCAACGAAGACCTAGTCTTCACAAGTCATGTAGAGATCAATTCGTAATGAAACTTTCGACGTAAAAACATACCATCGTTCTTTTCATATAATGTGCCCATTCTCTCTCAAGAAGGCATACATGATGTCATTGATGGTGTCATGTGTGTGGTTATCCGTTGACCTCCGAATGGACAACATGCTAGATGTGTTGTGAATGTGGACATGTGTGTTAGATGTGTTTAACTCATGTCCACATTCACAACACATGAAAAAACTAAATGTCAAAGGTTAAATCAAACCAAGATGAAAATGCAATGCTACAATGAAAATAGAATGTGCAATGATAAATAAATAAATAGATGGTTTAGCAATCAACCATAGTCTTGCCCCCTTGTCCAAACAATACCTTCAATGTTAAATTCATGTTACAAATATTTTTGATGTTTGTAGCTAACTAAAGATATACCCTTAACATCCATTTGTTAAATAAGGAAGGTTGTTTGTTTTGATTTGTCACATGAAGGCATTCAAAACCACAATACTCCTTTTGGTATCCTTGGAAAGTTGTTGATGAATGGGGATGCATCAAATGGTTTTGTAATGCAAGAGTTCTTGAATGTTGACTTTTTTCATTTAAAATTAAGTGAAATATTTATAGTAAAAAAAAAACTTGAATGCACTCTTGATATTTTTGAAAAGTCCTCAATGTGTAAGGTTTCAGGGAGGTGATTTTATAATGATTAGTAGACCTAATTTGCGAGAGATATTGGATTTTAAGTTTTTTTTTTGGAAATTTAATAAATCACATACTAAAATCTGTTCTTTTCAAATTTTCAAACTTAGGGCTAAATAAGGTGTATCATTTTCCTTTTTAAATTTCATTCAAGATTATAGTTTGTGCTCAATTGCACATGCCACACTAGTCTTACTATTAACAAATGTAGTTTGTTTGTTTTGTTTGATTGTTTCATAACGTTTAGATCTTTCAAACCGCATGGGGGCAGTGTTTTGATATTGTTGAAAACCCCACAATGACTACCTATGAGTGCATCAACACATTGCAATGTATGAGTTATTGAATTTGAGTATTTTCTTGATTAAAAATTCAATATGAATAAAAAAAGTTCAAAATTTAGAGAATTGGGCGTGTGAAGCTAATGTTGAAAAGCCATAATATTATGTGCTTTCATAATTTTGAGACCTATGCTGCAGGAATGATTGAATTTTAAGTAATTATTTTAATGAAAATTTCAAATAATTTTTTTAAAAATTCAGAAAATTGGATTTCACACAAATGTATATATTTTGTAAAAGTATACAATGTGTGCTCAATGGCAGGGCCATGCTAAGAACATGTAAGTAAGTACATGAGAGGTCTCAAATTTGTATCACCAGTATCACAATTTAGACCTACCACTTTTTAAGAAATTTGACATGTTGAAAATAGAAGAAATTCATTTAAAAACTGTAGTTTTCTTGGTTTTCTAATTATCCAAAAAAACCCCCACATATAATGGGAAGTTGGGAGAGGAAAAAAAAAGAGAAATATTTTTGGTCAGCCACATACTTCATAGGGGGTTTACATCCTAGGCCCAGAGGACCGTTGCAGCTTAGAGTAGGTTCCTAGTCTACATAAGCCCGGCTAGAATAGGCCCCACACAAACCCCTAGTTATAGGTTCCTATCTTAAGGTACCTAGCCGTTCTGGGCCTACCTACTCCTGTCCCCCTTAATACCAGCATCAAATTTTGCATGTCACAATGAAATAAAATAATGCTACGTCCCTCTCTCCCTCCAAGGTAAAATGCTTTTTCTACGTGTATTTTAAAACATTTTCAGCCTCTTTTTAGAGCTAGCTAGTCCTAGCTTCTATAGGAATATATTCTAGTGGGGTTTTATTTGATGAACAGGAAAATATATAAAGAGGATATTGATCTTCTTCCCCAAAATAATGTACCTAAATAAATTGTGAACTATTATTGTGTTTTATTATTATACCTGGTTTTGGGAACCTCGACAAGGAGTTTCAAATCAATCAAGTTTGGGTATTACAAATTCAAATAATGTGAAGTATAAATATTTGGACTTTTTTTTTCCTTAAAGGGGAGGAGCTGGAATTTAAATTTTCACTTTTTGCTTTTGCAAAAAGTGGGAAATGTTTCTGGGAAAAAAATTGGAAAAGTGGGAAAATTTTCCCTGAAAAATCATACAAAGCTGTGAAAAAAAGCATAGAAGGAAGTTATATATTATAATATTTCGTACGAAAATGATTAATTGAACAGATATCAGAAGTCACACTATCACATACCACCTTTCTAGTTCCACAGAAATATAGATTAAAAAAAGAACTGGATATCAAGCATTTGATAATTTCCATTTCATTTTCTAAGCTCAAAAAGCTTTTGAAAGTATTTCCACCACCAAAAATTGGAAAATACATAAACTTCCCCAACTCGACACAAATATTTTCATTTCATTAAATGCTTTGCAATTTATCAAAAAAATAAAAGGGACATTTGTTTGATTCCCAAGTGCCTCCCGCCACTTTTTTTCTTTTCTTTTTTTCAGATTTGGTTCCTTTTACTTATTCAGGTTGAAATGGATTGTCGGAATGATTGGAACCCGACAAGTGCAAGCGAATCGCTGGGCCAAGAATATCCAATGAAACTCATGTGTCTTCACTTCACTTCATATATTTACAAACCATCAGATGTTTTGTCCACCAGTATGACTACAAGGGATATTAGCAATAAACTGGAAATGACCTTGGCTCACAGATTCATTCCCCACAACTAGTGTGCAAACTGCAAACACCTTAAGGGAGCTGGGTTACTCTTCTGAACGATCTGCTTGTAATTTCTTCTCTTGTTTGTGAACCAACACAATGTCTGCTTATAAACAAGCATCCACTGAACACAAGAAGAACTTGTAAGAAGCCAAGTCCAAACTCCAAACTCTAAGGGTGCAGTACTAAACGGTTCTACAAATAGGACCTTCTTCACCTACTAGCAAAGGAAGAGAATCCAACCCAATCCTTGACCTCCCAAGTCATCCGGGGATTGGGGATTTGACATTGCAAATGATAAAATTGGAACCATATTTGAGAATATTTACATACTTATGGGGCCATTTGAATTCCCCAAGACTTTGGAGTTGGAGGTAGTTAACCCATTAATTAGCAGAAAGGATCTGTTTATAGTAACATATGTTGCAATGGGGACAAGGGACATTCAGGTCTATGATCATTCAATGAGGTGTCCTTGCTTGAATATCTTCAGTTAATTCATAATAAGTAGGGTTGGTGATATATTATATCAGGTATATTGGTGATGGATTATGTGTTGTTGTGATGGGGTCCAATGGTCAAGAGAGATTTCTCATATTTAGGGTGGAGAAATCCATGCCCCTCCCCCACCTAACCCCTCCAAAAAAAACCACAAGAAACTACCCTAAGTTATAAAGTACCAAACCTCTAAAATTTTCATGCTGAAACTCCTTTGAGCTTGACCAACTCATGAGCATCTTTGCTTCACAAATTCTCTACTACAGGGTGGTGCTTGGGCAATTCTTGCACGGAATCCTGGAATCATATGGGTAGTAGTCACCTACCCAAGATTTTTTTTTTGATGTCATGGTGCAATGATGAGGCTCTTATTAGCCCTATATAGGATAGATTAGCCACCAATTTCCATTTCCCTAAGCCATAGAATTTAACAAGTACATGGTTGTTGGAACCCTATCGTTTCCAATTCTCCCACAAAGTCAAATTATGATTTTCTAAGGCTTGGAATTGGTAAACAGTTGGATATTGTGGTGGGGTTTTATGTCATTTGTTAAAGTGTAGGGTAAAGCCCAAGGGTAGGGCTTGTGCATAATAAGGGCCTGCGCTAGGCAGGGCAGTTGCATGTGTGATTCCGATGAAGCCTATGTCCATGCGACACCACCCAACCATCCTAGCAAGAATACACTAGATAATTGGTATGCCCTCCAATTGCACTAAAATAAGCGGAGCAGGTCATTACATTATATGTTATGAGTATAAAATAAACTTGGTACAAAATTTGGATTTTGTGAAAGTTGGAGTTGCCTTCTCTTTGTTTACAGTCAAATAAAATTTTCTATAGAATTCTATTTCAATTATCTAAACTTCAATGAAAGTTCTTGAAACCTAATATTTGTTTACAACTCCAATAAATTTTTTAAAAATTCAGAATATGTTTTCAGATGTCCTCTTTTAGGGTTGGTTTTACACATTCTCTGCTGAGTGAAATCGAAAGATGTGCCCCCAAAATTCCAAAGTGCAAATATTTGGACAAAATTGATTAATAAATTAATGTGATGAGGGATGTAAGTTATGGGTACCAAAGTCAAACATATATTCAAATCATGCTTGTTAAATGGCATAATGACATACAAATTTTTGGGGGTTGAATTTGAAGTTTGGTTAGTTTCATGTCAATATTTATGATACATGAAATGGTTAAACACTTAAGACCACAGAATTAAGAATGTAATTCACAAGTCAACTACTTGTCCAATGGCTTTAAAACCTGCAAGTTTTTTTGAATCCAGGCTCATAAGAAGAAGTATGGTGGACAATTTGAATACCCAATGATTTAATTTGTGATATCTGTAGATTGTGAAGTAGGTGGTTAAAAGTGTGGTGTTTTGAACTTGGTTGGTTAAGTAAGATAACTACCAACTACCTATTATGTGTGGCATAATTAGCAAAGAAACATAATTGCATGTTTCAATTGGCATACTTAATTATGTGGAAACGTCTTTAGAGCAAGTCAATAACAACATGGGCACAAATTGATGAAGGATGCTTTTTCTATTGCCTAAAGACCCACACCATGAGAAGCCTTGCATTTGAAGATTCAATTATTTCCTAGGGGCAAGACATCCCTCATTGGCTTGGATTGGATGTTTATGTTACCCATCCATCACCCATCCATTCGCAGAGTGTGCACTATATAGTGGAAAGCGGAAACCCACATTGATGACTTAGTTCTGGATGAACCATTAACTGAGTTACCAGGGTTCAACCATGGTAACTTATCCTGCAAACCCTTTTGTTTTCAGCCTCTCCTACCTAAGTAACTAACTACCGGTGTAAGTGGGTAATGAAAGTGAATGTAGGGAATGTAAGCTGTCGTAATGTAGGCATGTAAGTGGGTAAGGCACTTGATGACCACTAGTAGGTAGATGCATGTGGGTGATTAGTACATAGCTAACCACTATGGTTAGCTTCCATACACCATCCATTCTTTGCATGGTGTGCTGGTGAGTGCCTGGCAAATCTATATCAAAGGGGGGGAAGGAGGGAAGGGTGGGGTTTAGATTAGGGTTAGTTAAGGGTTAAGATAACTAGATTTCAAGGCAAAGTTCCGACCCTACAATCCCCCTCTCCCCCGCCAGCCCCACCCCAAGATAATTATTTAGAAAAACGGACCCCCTATGAGATCTTCTTAGTTGTCAACCTAGGCTACAACAACCCTAACTTCACTTGCCATGCTTTTATTAATTATAATAAATAATAATAATCATATTTGCTACGTGTATAGGTAGGTAGTAAGTAACGGTCCTCACTAGATAGCCTACTTAGTTAGCATAGGTATGTTCAAGCTACGGACGATTTACCTTGTAGTGGGCTTCCTTAAATTTTTTTTACCGCCACAGAAATTCAGGCTTCTTGGTGCGGGCGGACAATGTGGAAAAGCCCTAAACATTGAATTAATGAGAAAATTCACTTCGTCAAATTTTTGAAAAAAATACTTAATTTGTAGAAATTGCACCATTGTGGGGATGGAATGCATACATACATACCTTTTACCTAGCCTAGTCGTCAAAATTTGTCAATGATTTTCTATTGTTTCAGATTTAAGTTTTTTTATTCATGAAAATTGAATTTTTTAAAAAATACAAAATGAGTTGAACTCACTCACAAAGGGCTGGCTTGCTTGCCTGCTCGCTTTGTCAGATACATAACGTGAATATTTTGTCACTTTGGTCAAGGACATATTTATAGGTATACATTTGAATTTTGTGAAAAACAATGCATTTGGGGGTAGGGGGGGGGTTTCCAATGTGTATATAGTCAGTTGTATTTGTGAAAAAGAGAGAAAATCCACTTTTTCAAATTTGTAGGAATATCAGGTGAAATCATCGAAAAACTAATGCCCAGTTTTTTTTTGGGGGGTCAATTATGCTTTTGGCAGAGGTACCTAGAAGGTACATAGGCTTTTTTTGTTTTTTGTTAACTACCCACCACCATAAATTATGAATAGGTGAAAGTTGAAAGAGGGATTTTTTTTTGGTGTGTTTTTATCTCCCAGGACCAAAAATGAAAAAAACAAACTCACAAAGCAAGATGAATGAATGTGGCAGTGTGTACTTTTAATGTGAAAAATATGATTTTGACTCTTACAAAGGATTGCCACTAATTCGCCATATTTTAACAGCCGGTTTAAGCAGGTAGCCAAAAATATGAAAGAAATTATTTCTGAATGACTTTCATATCAAATCTATAGCTAAATTTGGCTAAATCTTCCTGTGAATGATTGCCTGTTTCGCTACATCACAAAATGAATTTTTTTTAAAAAAACCCTGCCCGGAAGGAAGTGAGTTTGGCTCATTTTCAACAGGTAGGTAGGTAGGTAAATTGTAGCACCACTGAATGAAGTGGGTAGGTAGGTAGTGTTTTTTCTTTCAATTTTTCTTAACACACCACCATTCATTCCTTCCTTCCATCAAATTTTTTTATTTAATTACCGCAGTGGTGTCGTGTTTCTGGGCATTGCATTTTCTTTCTTTCTGCGCCGAGAAAGACAAACACAGAAAGAAAGAAAGAAAGAAATACAGAAAGAAAGAGAGAGAGAGAGAACAAGAGACAGAAAGAGAGTTTTGTGTGTGTGCTTGTGTGAGCGCGCGCGCGCGCTGGTGCGCGTGTTGTTTTTTTGGCAATTTTGGTGGAGATTTTCGTTGCTGTTGTTGTGGCTCGTAGCAGTGTTTTTATTGTCTATCATGGGTTGCAAATATTGAGGCTAAATAGAACAAAATCGGCCACTATTCAACCTGATTTGCACTTGGGGGGCAAACAAAAGGTTCCAAAGTTTGCTCTTGTTGAGGAAGGGAGGAGAAAAGAACGGTCATTTGTTTATTTGTTTGTTTGCTTCTTGTTGTGGGGAATTGTTCTAAAAGGAAGGGTGAATGGTGCATCATCATCATCATCCTCATCATTAGCTTTGTTGTTGTTGCTTTTAGATTTTATTTTTTTCGCAAGATGGATTTTTGTGTGTGCGATTTCGGGGTTAGGTAGTGCATTGCGCAGAGAATAATAGCATCAGCTTGAAAGGCTTTTTGAGCTTGCTTTCGAGTTTATTTTCTTTCTTTTCGATAATCTTGTTTCGGTTTTTCGTTTGTTTGCTTCTTTGAGTAGGGTTGTTGGAGGATGTGTTGGGTTTGAAGCTATTGTGGATTTGGATTTGGAGAGGTTTTTTTTCCTTGGGTGGGGGAGCTTTGGTGGATTCCCAGACCCTCTTTATCTCGGAAGTGGCTTTTGGTGAGTGTGGCTGGTGGTGGGTGCTTTTTTTTCTGGGCTTCCTTGAGCTGCTCAAGCGAGAGAGGTCTCAGGAAGAAGCGGTGCAGAGCGGAATACAAGAGTTGTTCTGGCCATGGTGTTGGTGAGCAGGCTTTGTTGCTGCGGGGGGGCTAGTGGCTAGAAGGAGAGGTGAATTGCATGTCTGGTAGTTAGGTGGTCGGTATTTTGCTTTGAAGGAAAAGGAATTGTGAGGGTTGAGTTGACATACCCAAAACCATCACAGTACGTTCCTGTGATGCTCAACGAAGGAAGCAAGCAAGCAGACAGACAGACAAGAGAGGTGAAAGAACGAAAGAAAGCATGATTGTTTGATTGTAGAGGAGTGTATTTGGGTGTGAGCATTTCTTTGGTGTCTGAGGAATGCATTATCCGTTTGGGTGAGGAGGATGATACAGGGCTAGGAACACAAGATAAGACAAGCCATACAACGAAAAAAATGTGGGGACAACAAAGCAAACTAAGGTAATGCGGGGGGTCTTTGCGGGAAGAACAACAACAAGAAGGGTGGTGCATGCTGATGCTGCTGCCTACTACTACTACTAGTACTACTTTGTTTTTGTCGCTAGCTGAGAACAACAAGATCTTGGGTCTAAGAAGAAGCGCACTTTTGCATTCCCACCAATTTGGAAGCCGTTTGCGAGAGAAAACAATCGGTCGTCATAAGAAAAACACCCAAACGAAAAGTGGCGATATGATGGCGCAACAGTACCGATGCTGATGAACTTCTTCTTCTGTTGGTTGGGTCGTCCTTGAAGTGTTGCCCCACAGATAGGGCGAAGTGTGGAAGTGCAAGTCCAGAGCTGGTGCTGCTATTTCCTCCTGTGCTTTACCAACAAGAGGTAGAGTCCATCTGCACAAACTCGCTGTGGTTCATGATGAAGTTCTCTGGTTTTTCAGCAGGTGCCCGAAGTCATGGTGAGATTAGATGTCTTATGTAGGGAATTTTGGGTAATGGGTGCCCCCTGTGATTCCGTCTTTCTGTGAGAATCAGGTTGAGGAAGCTCATGTAGCACAGTAGCAGTCAGTTCTCCTTGTGCAGCACCAGCAGCAGGCAGGAAATAAAATAAGCTCTGTTTTTTCTAGGGTCCTTTCCTTCAGCTATAGGTCACAAGAGTGCTTCTCCCAAGTCTTGGCCACGATAAAAAAAAATTGGAAAGAAAAAGAAGAAACAATTCTAACTTTGAGAGCATTGCATTGTACTGAGAGCTTTAGGGCTCCATCCCTTGTTCTTTATACTATATGTCTTTCAAGCAGGTTATTATACCAACTTGGAAAGACGCAGAGAAGGATCTCTGCAGTTGTTAAAGGCCAGACAGAGAGAGCACTGACTTTGGGCCACCCACCCACCATTACCCCCGTTTTCATCTGTACAGGAGTATTATCACCCGGCCAACGAGGCAGTAACATAGGAGTCTTGTAGCCACAACGCCAGCCAGGGATAGGAGAAAGAGACTGGGGGGTCAACACAAGAGAAACACAGAAGGATAGCTAGCGAGTCTATGCATGGAAGGCAGGGAAGCAGCGGGTGCTGGACCCGGTGGTAGCATGCAGGTATGAGTCTTAAGACTGTTCCATCCAGTCCCATGCCAGTTGGGCAGCATTGCCCTAAAGCCCTAGTAAATCATCCAACCCCCCCTGAGCTTTGTGTGCTTTTCCGTTTCTTCATGACCAGTCCCTGTTTTCCACATGGTTTTTGAGGTGCCTTCTTTTGCATAGTATTAACACTAGTAGTTGTTGTGGTGTTCATCAAAGCAACTCAGCTATCTGAAGCATGATGAAGGGTCAGTCAATTTACCTTCTGTTCCATTACAGCTTAAGGGGAGGAAGAAGAAGACATGTTGTTTCATACTCCTGTTTAGTATTCAGTGCTTGATCTATCTTTATATATCCAGACCAGCAGTGAATTGTTGGGTGGTCTAGCACTTGCAGTTTCTGCATAGGTTGAAAAACTGTGTAGTTGGGTCCTATTTTTTTCTGGTATGTCTTCTGGATTCTTGTCTTATCCAATGTCATATCTTCCTCACAAGTCATGGCATAGCTCACAGGGATGGCATTTCTCTCCAGTCCTTGAAGAATCTTGTGAAGGATTGTGGTAGGCTTGGGAGCTGATGAGACTACACATTGTGCATAGTTGAAACACCATGAGCATTGTCTAGTATTGGTTGTGCAGGTCCCCTATGGCATTATGCAGCCACGGAGTGCAGGAATGGGAACCCCCCCAGGTGGTGGCATGGGTGCCACAGGCTCACCACAAGGCCTGCATGCACCAGCTGCCACACGGCCAGTGACCTCTATTTCAGGGATGACCCTTGGAACTACCAGTCCTTCAATGGAAAGCGGGCCCTCTGGTGCTGTTCCAGGCATGACTATGCCTCCTGGCACAGGAATGAGTGGAAGCATGAGTGGAGGGCCCTTGGGTGGGAGTGAGCCTGTAAAGCGAAAGAGAGGAAGACCTCGCAAGTATACTGGTACTGATGCTGAAGGTAATATAATTCCACTTGCTACTCCACTTTCTGGATCATCCCCACTAGTGGCTGGATCACCATCAACCCCCTCAGAGAGGCGAAGTAGAGGTCGACCTCCAGGTTCAGGCAAGAAGCAGCAGTTGGCAGCCCTTGGTATGTACCTGGCTTTAGTAAATTGTAATGTTGCTGTTCCTTCTGTGTTGATTGGTTCTGTTTCCTGCATGAATAAGGTAATGTAATGCAGGATACTGTAATGTGATGCCAGTGTCTGTACAACTGAGCAAGAGCTCTGTTGCCAGCAGTTGATAATGTTTCTGATTTACAGTTTTTGCACTGGCTAACTTGTCATTCAAGAATTTTAAGGTTGACTGATGCTTGGAAGCTCACACTGCTCTTATGCTGATGCCCAATTCTCCCAACCAGGGGTGGTGCTGGCAGGTTCAGCTGGCCAAGGCTTCACACCTCATATCATAACAATTGCAGCTGGGGAGGTTAGTATTTTATATTCCTTTCAGGTTTGTTAGACTTTTAGGCAGTAAGTTTGAATGCTTTCAATACTATAGCTGCATCTGCTGTCATGTGTCTAAACTTATTAAAATAGTGACTAAGTTGATTCACAAGCACCTGCAGGATGTTGCTTCAAGGATTATGTCGTTTGTACAGCATGGACCACGAGCAGTTTGCGTTATGTCCGCGACTGGTGCCATCTCCAATGTCACACTACGCCAGCAATCCTCATCAGGAGGCACTGTCACCTATGAGGTATTGTACATGCAGGAGATACACCTTCTGGGAAACATTTGTGAAAACCATTTCCATCTTCACAAAAAATAGCCACAAGCACAATGTTGAAGCCCTTTCCCATTTGTATTAGGCACATCAACTAGTCCTGACTCATAATATTGTTGGATATCTCATTTGAAACCTCTTTTTTCAACAGGTAGCTAGATGACTACTTGCTCAATTACAGATAAAGATTATGTATTTGTGTACATGTCGTGCTGGAAGACATAGATAGAGCTTGATGCCAATTGGTCTGTGCAATTCCATCAGATTTTTCCCTTGTGCTCTTGGAATTCATGCTACCATTTTTGTAACAGGTAATTGTTGTGTCTGCACTTACATCAAGAAGTGATATTCCATTGTGCTGGCAGGGTCGGTATGAAATTCTCTCTTTGTCAGGCTCATATCTTCTACAAGACACTGGAGGTGGAGCTCGACAGCGAACAGGTGGGCTCAGTGTTTCTTTGGCAGCAACTGACGGCCGTGTCATCGGGGGCAGTGTTGCAGGCCTCCTTGTTGCAGCTTCCCCTATACAGGTATCTAGGCAGGTGGATGAGAATGCTTGCAGTTGGGGTAGCTGTATGTATAAAACTGTGCTTGCCTTAGTCTCATTGTGGAGTACCCCAATTTCTGTTTCCATGTAACTGGACTTTTCTATCTGTGTAAGTCAGTCAATTGAATTATGATTTCTAGAAATGAATTTGATTCCCAAGTTGCCTTTTTTTTTGTGCCCTGATACAGCAAATAGACCAGCACGGGAAATCACTCTTTCTGTTGCTGTTAATGCAGGTTGTAGTTGGCACATTTATTTCTGATCCTGGTAAAAGCATCTCAAAGCCTAGAGTTGAGCAAGAAGCCTTTGTTGGGTTGTCACCAGCATCTGGATCTGGGGTTGCTACTTCATCTGGAACCCCAAGACCACCTAAACTTCCAACACCAGGTCTGGTTCAGCTCTCTTAGTAGTCATTGACTATATCTTCTTCTGCCCATGGTCATCCTCTTTGCAAGTCTGTGTGTTGTCCAGAAGGATATGAGGAACATGATTTTGTTGCAATTTGGTATGTTGTTAAGTCATATGTTCAAAGTTTTGAAACTTTTAGGGTAGGTTAAGAAATGGTTCTTAGTTCTTACTTCATAGCATTGACTACTGGTTGAAGAGGCTTCAATGTAAGGAGATATCGACTTAGGCCAAGGGACTAATTTTTCTGAGTTGGTTGGGGAGTCATCATGAGGCATCCATCTGCTGTGCCAAGGATCTCATGGGTATGCTCTGATGATGTATCAATGGGGCAGGAGGGTATCAAGGAGTTGGAGCATCAGCTCCCAGCAGTCAGTCTGGAGGGCAGACAAGCCCAAGTATGGGCATGTACCAATCTATGGGGGCTTGGACAAGTTCACAGCCATCTGCGGAGGTCCAGCGGGCTGACATCAATGCTCTTCCAGGTGGATAATATGGCTCCAGTGGCAAAAACATGCTAGCCTTGCTGTTTCAGACGGAACCCATATTGAATGTCATCCTTCTCTTGTCTTTCCTACTTCTCTGAAAAAAAAAATGCCAGGCTGGGGGACAAGAGGAGGATAGCAGACAATGAGACTCCATTAGTGGAAACACATGGTTTTGCAGCTTAGACTGGGGTGATTGTCATTAGTGTGCAATCAAGCTCACATTTTTACCAATTCTCAGACACTCTCATTGCACTAGCCTTCAGTGGGTTCCATGAGCAGATGCTTTTCTACCTGCGTGGGTGAAATTTTACAAGTATGGGGCCCTGTCTACCAAGTTATCCTTTGGCAGGGGTGCATGTGCTGGCTGCAGATGTAGAGAGGTCAATCTCTGAAGGTGGAAAGGCTGTATTTTGAAGAGTATTTTGCTTTTTCTGCCTTGACTTCACATTTCTCGGAAATTTTGACTAGTTCTTGCCAGTTTTTAAATTCATGCTGGCCTCAATGGGTTGTTGCACTGGGGCTTTCTGTTGCACTGAGAGTTCCTGGCTGTCCTGTAGGACAAAGGATAGTTATGGGATACTTCAACTACTGTAATCAAGGGTTCCAGTGTTGGTGGGGTGGCCAGTTGCATTTGCCTAAGACCCTAGCCTCATAATCTCTTCCACATGTCCGGATATAGCACATGATTACCAGAAGAACTGGTCCTCATTTGCCATTTTAGAGGGGCCTTAGATAGCCCAATTTTTCATCATTTTTCTGTCGTTACTCCTAGGCTTATTTTGTCGCTGGTGCAGCAGAAGAGAGTAACTACAGACATGTTTAGTGAGGAGCTAGGAGCTTGGTGGACTGTTTTTTCCATTGGCTTACAGCAAGGAACATTGCAATCCATGGGGAATGAATATGAAGATTTGGTTGTCTGTTATCTGTTTGGTTGCCATATTGTTGTGTCTTGTGTTCTGCAGGGGCTAACTAACCATTTGTTGTTAAAGTCTGAAACAATTTTGACAATTTTTTGCTATCTCTCTCAGTTGCAAATTACAGTGCCCCATTTTATGAATCCCAACAGATTACACTGACCACCCAAGAGTAGTAAAATTGTACAGGGCTATGCCAATTTTGAGAGTCTACCAGGTTTTCTTGTGCAAAGCTTTTCTTGTGCCCCAATCATCTGAGGCGGACTTAGCTTCAAGACAGTACAACTTCAATGAAAGTTTCATTTATCTTCAATATTTTCTTACTATTATCAAAGTGACTCCAATGCAAGAGGCTTGCATTGTGAGCTAATTGCACCCATTGAAGATTGTTCATATGGTGAGGCTGATCAGAACAAAAGAGAATTCTTTCTCATAATTGACAAAAGTGGTTATGAATTGTAAAACTGGAATTGGTGTAATCAAATACCTGCCCAACACTGATATTGAGCCACAGACCATTATTGGTCATGTTGAGAAACTGTGTACTCTGGTCAAATGGTGGATGTGGTGGACAAATGAACTACTAGCAAGTGGAAAAGGTATATGTCAGCTTTTGTGGAAAGGAAACAAGTGCCATTTCTTTTTCTTTGCATCAATGACCAAGTTTAGTTGAACTTCTGCGGAGGTAGAAGTTTATGATGGACTAGATTGCTCTTGGACATGTATGTCAATCTCAACATTCAAGTCTGACACATTTCAATTCCATTGGTTGCTTTGCTTCTTATGTTTTCTCATTTAATGAAATCTTTGTTCTCTTAAGATACAAGTTTGATGTTTACAGGTCAAGGGAATGTGAATTTCAATTTGGTGGAATTGATACCGTGTTTATTTTGGTCTCTTTGTGCTTGTTTCATTGTTGTGAGGCTACAAGCTAGGTACATAGGTTAAAACACTTTTTTGAAATATCCATAGATTTTGCTACTAGGCTACACATGTTGTCAACACTTTTCTCTTATTTTTTATCCTATCAATATTCTTAATTGCTTGTAATTGGCTTCTAAACTTGTTTATATTGTGTAGGAAGCATGCACATACCATGTTCTCAAGTGTAACATTGTGTTAATGCCTAATATTTGCATGTAAATCAGTTCAAGGGTCTATGCAACTATGTCTTTTTGGCATCAATCTAACACCGAGTTAGCAAGTACTCATCAATACTTTCAAATTCACATTTATAAGGTAACTATATCGTGCAAGAGCCAAGATTAGGGTATGTTCCCAGTTTCACCCGATGCCTTAATAACACTAGATTGTTTTGTAATAGGATCTGATTACTGATAACGCATCATATATTAATTCCCCATAAGTCCTAGTTAGTAAATAGTCTTCAATACTTCAGAATTTGCCTATGTAAAATGACAAATTTGTGCAAGTAATTTTGGACTATTTTCCTAATTTCAAATTATTTTTTAAATACTTTATTTGTTTTATCTTGTCCCATTGACATCTCCCAAACCATAGTGCTTTTTGCATGCTCTTGGTACTATTTGAAAGTGTTCAATAGGTAAGAGTGCATCAAGGTGGTTTCATAATGTATAGACTATACTGCAAGAATTATTGATCATTGAACAATTGAAATTTCAATAAATTCATGATTTAAAATTAGAAAATAAAGCACATTTTTGCTATTGTTGAAAAGCTTTCAATGAGTAGGATGTTATGGTGGTGATTTTGTAATTTTTAGACCTAAGAAGCAAGAAATATTGAATTTGAATCAATTTTCTAATTCAAAACTCAATAAAAAATTCTAACTCAAATGTTTAATGAAAACTAGATTTTAGACTCAAGTTGAAGTACATGTACTAATTGGATTGGTCAAGAAAATTTGACCTCGCCTTGAAACTAAAGAGTTTTTTTTTTTTAAGAATATTTTTAAACTCAAAATTACCAAGTATTCCATATTACAAAAAGCTTTTAACCTTGACCCAATGGATTTTCTAAAAACCAAGAATTGGCCAACATTGTTTGAAATGTCTCATGACTTTCTATTCCTAAATGAGAATCCAGGTGGGAGTGTGTTAGGACTTATTCCTTTCCATTTTGCCACACATAGGAGTGCATGTGATCAATCACCTCATTCTTGATTAGTTTTCCTTGTTTCTTCATAACCTAGTCAAGAGCCCAAGGCTAGTGTTGTAACACCCAATATGTTGGTCACAAAGTCTAAGGTCAAAAGCAAAAGTACTCATGTTCAACAAATAATAAAAGGCACAAAAATTTCCATGAAGAAATGAAAGGATTTGCATAAGAATGGTTGTTGGTGTTTATTTATTTTGAAATTAAATAACAATATTTGTATAGATGTCATGTATTTGAAACAAACAATAAAAAAAAATACAAATGCATTATATATTCACTTGGGTCCAACCATGTTAATAGGAACTACATTCAAGCATAATTACTAATATTTTCTTGAGATATTTACAAGTTTCATAACTTAGGTTAATTTTTAAAATGTGCATTCTGTTTGTATAATAATGATTGTAATATATTAATTTAGCATTTAGATAAGTTTGAAAGTAAATTTTAGCATTTTTTAAAGAATGTAACCAATTTTTTTTTTAACACAATGAACGAGTGTAAAAGGATTATGTAAGAATTGTTATTCAACATTGTTTCAAAACTTTTCAATCAATTTTATGTAGCCACATCAATATGTTAGGACTATGGAACTACTTTAGGAAGCATGGCTCCTATTATTGTGTTTACACACATCTATGTTTTGTTTCCCATAATTTTTGGTAGTCATGTACTAGTTAACATGGTGTCTTGAGGTAACATATTGTTTTGTGCACAACATGACGGTGCTTAATGAATGGCAAAATGGTGTCCCCTATGGCATACATATATCATCACATTGTTTGGTACAAGCAACTTGACCTAGCCCCTTAGATGTTAACAAATAGGAGATCTACTCAAGTGCAAACATAAATCTTTATTGAAAGGAAACTACAACATAATACTCACAACACAAAACACAACATCAAGAACTCTCCAAGGTTCTTGTCACAAGAA
>Ga0116228_10001115_pt1 | contig 21958 bp, 9 predicted proteins | sample S1TSphfallax_2_FD_89694 | JGI IMG/M metagenome (GOLD analysis project Ga0116228, IMG submission 89694) | Host-associated microbial communities from peat moss isolated from Minnesota, USA - S1T2_Fc - Sphagnum fallax MG | ecosystem: Host-associated > Plants > Peat moss > Unclassified | place: USA...
CAACTAATTGACCATCCAAGTTTGTAGGACCTTGTCTTCATTATTATAATGATTGAGTTTTATAAGTGGTTTGTTTTTACCAATTTCAATATATGTTGGTTGTAAATATAAGGTCAACATTTCCTTTGGGAACTCTTACACACATTATGTTGGCAAGGGGATCAATTTGTATGTTCGCTTTAAAAATACTACAAATACATGTTATAATATAGTTATGATGCATTATAGAGAGTCAAAAAGTGCACAAGTACAATGTTCAATACATTTTGGTTAACTTTGAAACCTATTATGGTTGTTGGGCTTTGATTATGAGTATAAAAAGTAATTGATTATCTTTATGCCACCCTAATGGATCATATTTATGATTTAATGTTTCTTTCATTCATTCATCTTCCATTTCATGTGGAAGGTCACACCATGCAATTGTTTGTGGGTTAGAATGAACAAATTTAATTTAAATGTATAAGATGCACTTGTTAGTTACATCCATTGAATTGGCAATAACAACTATTAATAGTGGTTGGTGTTGTTGTTGATAGGTTTATTATGCATTATTATTGTTTATTGATGAAATAATGAAATATGAACAATTAATTTCATTAGTCCAAAAGTGGGGTGTAATTCAATAGCTTAAATCATTATGAGACTTTTAAAATGAAATAAGTTCACTTCACTTTAATCATTTCACATTTTGTCTAAATTATGTCATTATAAGGTCATTATATAATCATTGTGTTTCATTATTATTTGACATCACTATGCTAAAATAAAAAATCCATGATTAGTCCTTTTCAACTAAGTTAATCATTTATGTCATTTCTAATTGAATCGAACCTATCACTTATGCCATTTTTAGTCATTTATGCCATGTGTAGTTGTATTAGCCTAGTTATGGATGCCATGTTTTGGTGTAGTGCATAATTCACTATACTAATTGAAATAATCAATAATAATATATGTATATAATATTTTTTAAAAAAAATTTAAGTTATTATATTTAAAAATATTCTAGGTTATTTACCTTAAAGTTTATTTGGTTATTCTAAATTATTTCGCATGTGGTCATTATGTTCACTATTTTTGGTTATTTTAAATTATTATGCCCTAGGTTACTTTCAATTATTATTAGTTATTATAGGTTATTACACCATAGATTATTATATTATAAGTTATTTCACCTTAGTTTATTATAAGTTATTTTAATTTAGGTTATTTTATTATTTATAATGTGTTAAATTATTATTGGTTAATCTACCTTAGGTTATTTCAATTTTTCAAAAACATTACCTTAAATTATATTTAAGTTATTATAGTTTATACTTTATTATAAACTAAGGAATAATTTAAAATTATAGCTTATAAAAACCTAAGATTACATGATCTACAATAATTTACATTATAATAACAAAAAATAACCTAGGGTGGAATAACTTAAATTAATCAAAATTACTATAAAATAGAATAATAAAAAATATGTTAACATAGAATAACCTAAAATAAGATAAGGTGGAATCACCTATAATAATTAATAATAATTGCAAGTAAAATAGTGAAAAATAATTTAAAATAAAATAATATATAATCACTTAAGGTGAAATGATTTAGAATAATTGAAAATAACATACCCTAAAATAATATAGGGTGGATTAACCAAGATAACCTAGGGTGAAATAAAATAGAATAACAAAAAATAACTTAATATAAAATAACCTAAGGTGAAATAATTTGAAATAATTTAAAATTAACCTAAAATTTTAACATATGGTAATTTATAAATAATTTAAGGTAACCTACACATAGATTAGGAACAAAATGTGCATAATAATACATGTTAACAAATCATTCCATTTATTTGAATAATGGTCCAATGGTTAAATATTTGCTATTTAAACATGGATGTTGCAACCCTAGCCTTGGGTTCACGACCAAAGCAAAGGCTTACAAGGTTGCAGGCTAAAAAGGAAGCCTGGGAATCACACTTCATGTTCTTAGGAGTGTAGGAAAGTGTGAGGGAATGCATCCTCACACTCCCAAGGGAGCTTCCACTTTGGGAGTTGGAGTCCTAGTGGACTTCCCAATTTTTAGAGAATGACTATAGGGGTCAAAATTCAATGAATTGAAGACTTTTTCATATCATTGGAAAGATCTTTGAACGTAGATGTTTAAAATGGGCTCACATGACCCATTTGGACACTTCAAACACAAGTTATAGCCAAAAGAAAGGCCGGTAGTTAAATTGGGTCGAAAGGTAACTTGACTCCTGACCATTAAAAGACAGGAATCGCCGTGATTTCCTCACATGCAGGTGGCGTGCGACATAGTGTTAGAAAGCTTTCGACGAGGGCTATAATTGTGCTTTGGACCTCATCTCAATCAGAGGTCTGCACGCAAAGTTATGGACCCCCAAAGTTGCGGGAGTCCTAATTGTGGGAATTTTGGGACTCCATTTGGGAGTCCCGGACAAAATGACATTTGGGTGCTAGTCCCGTGACCAGGCACATAGTATACTATAAGGAGGAAGGTGGTGGCTTCCCCCAAGTCCAGGCCGTGGTGAGTCTTGTGAATCCGAGTTTGCCCGTGGCTCATCCTAACACCAAAAGTGTTCCAACTATGCACTAACCAACTTGTTGTTTAGTTTTGTGTAGGCTTCTGTGACTGAGTGATTGATTGTCATTCTTCTTAGTCCCATCTTGGAGCTCTAGCATGCCCTTCTACCCCCAAGTTATTGCGAGCTAGGGAGCGTGCCCCAACTCCTTATTTTTTCGTTATTTTCACCTCAAACTCACATTTGAATCTGTTAAGGAGCTTGCGAACACGTGAATGGAGGTGAATGGTTCAAACTTTCACACTTGCACCCTGAATTGATGGGCTAAATGGCCTAGGTTTTAAACTTAACTTGTAAAATATTGTGAAATGTACACCATATTATCTTCACCCAAAGTAAAAATCTTCAAATTTGATAATGTGAAAAATTTATGAACATGGAATAATCACAAATATTTATTTTTAAAAAATATAACTAAATCAGAAAATTATTTTCATATTATTTTCCTCCTATAAAACTTCTAATATTAATTACTTGGAGTGGGTCTACTTTTCAAAATATTGTATTCATGTGATATTTGAGTAGTTTTTTAGATTTGAAATCAACCTCTTTTATTTTCAATCTCATAAATAATTTTTTACAAAGAAAAAAATTATGAATCTAGAATAATTTACAAAAGGATTGTAAATATTTACATCAACAACCATTTGTTTGGATGGATTGAGTACATGTGGTTTGAACTTTTTTTGGGGATTTACATTTTGATTTACATAGATCTTTGCATCATTTTTTTAAGTGATTGTGTAAACATGATATATCAAATTTACATTTTCCTTACATTTTTTGACAATTTGGGGTTTGTTGAATTATGAACAATTAAAGTTGATGGTACCATTTTCTAATTGTTTTGTACATTTGTCTTTCATGTTTACCAATAGTTTACTAATTGATTCCTATTTCAAGTCCCCCCACAAGTTTGGATATGTGTCACGACCTTAACCTTGGGCTAATGACCAAAGCAAGGCTGTGGAAAGGTGCAGATTGAGAGTGTAACTCAAGAATCACACTCACACTTTCAAGAATGTGAGAGAATGTGAAGGACTGAACCCACACACTTTTATGTGGATTTTGATTTTGGGAGTTGGAGTCCCTATGGACTTTCGAATATTCAAAGAACAATTTGAAAGGTCAAAACTCATTAGATTAAGGACCTCCTTATATCATTGGTAATTTCTTCAGATTTAGATTTCTAAAATGGGTTCACATCATCCATTTGAATATTTACAACACAAGTTATGGTCAAAAGAAAAACCATGAGTTAAAGTGTCAATTTGACTTTCGACTACTAAAAGTCGAAAATCGCATTGAATTACATGCATGCAAATGGTGTACCACATATCATTGGAAAGCTTTCGACAAAAGATACAACTAAGCTTTAAACCTCACTTCAATTAGAGGTTTGCATAAAAAGTGATGGGCTTAAAAGTGAAAGTAGTCTTAATTTCAAGAATTCCAAGACTTTTGACTTGGGAGTCCCGAGAAAAATGACATTTGGGTGTAACCCTTGTGGCCAATCATAAAAAATATTATAAGGGGGAAAGTGGTGGCTTTCCCCCCCAAGTTCGAGCCGTGATGAGTTTTGTGAATCCATGTATGTTTGTGATTCGTCCATGCACAAAAAATGTTCCAATTATGCATTAACTAGCTTATTATTTAGTTTCTTTAGTTCGATATGAATAATTGACCCACTTGTCACTCGTCCTAATCCCCATCCCAGAGCTCTAACACGCCCCTCTTACCCCCAAAATGTTGCAAGGTAAGGAAAATACCCCAACTCCTTCTTCTTTCGTTATTTTCACTTTTGGGCTCACATTTGAATATTTCAAGGAGTTTGGGGGTGTGTCAATATGTATGCCATATGTGAAATACAACAAGTTCATTTGAAAAGGTGCTAAATTATTAGGTTTTACATTTTTCAAAAACTTTATTGCTTTTGAGTCAATCATATTTTTCACATCTCCAACATCAACTTCAAAAACTTCCGTAATAATTAGATATTATCATGTATCACAGCAACACGTCTTAGGAACTTTGTGACTAATTTAAAAATGACTATTGTTCTTTTCAACTATGTTTATAACTACTTCATCACAAAAATTATTATGTAGTTTAAAGGACATGAAGATGCCATGTGACATCATGGTTTTGCAACTATAGTCAATATGATAACTTTTTCAATTTTTGGGCAAATATATTATTATTTTTGAATTTATATTAATATATTTTGATGATTTAAAATTGGGAATTGAAAAATACCATTTATTTTTGTGACTAATAGTAATTAATAATGATTGAATTTTTATTGATCATGATGTGGCATGCCATGTGTTAACAACACGTTACAACTAGTAATCAACCTCATGATTCATGACACCAATTTCAATAAAATTGCATTTATTGATTGGTAAAAAATGTTCATAATGCTAAGACATGTTTTTTATGACTTGTCCTATGCAACTATAATTTCCAACATGATTAAAGAAATGACTAAAAATATCTTTAACAACTAATAGTCAACCTAATGATTCATGGTTCATTAAACTCAATAAAATTACATTTAATGATTAGTAGAAAATGTTCATAATGTCAAAACATGTTTTTTATGACTTGTCTTATGTAACTACAATGTTCAACATGATTAAGGAAACAACTAAAAATGCCTTTAACAATTAGTAGTTTACTTCATGACTCATGTAATTAACTACAATTGCATAGGACTAATCATTTTATTAGCCAAGTTTACTTTATAATTTTATCACAATTTAGGTAAAAAAAGGTTAAAAAGTAATTAGGTCTTACTTTCCTAAACTGATTACCTACTAATATAGGTAGGTATTTAAGCAAGTAGGTACATAAGTCGACCTAGGTAGTTAGGTCAAACTAGGTATTTAACTAGCTACGTAGATAAATAGGTTGAAGAGGTCAGTAATTTATAATTGTGCACACTTTTATTTTTGTTTTGAGTTAAGCCTTTTGATTGGTTCATCCCATGTACATTAATTTGTATTGGATGACCACACCCTTTTATTTATATAGTGTTCAAAAAAAGATTGTAGAATAAACAATATGGGATAAGTTTTGAAGTTATAATTTATTCATAAATTAAATTGCAAATCCACAACTTTCATCATGCCTTTTGTCCCTAATGTTTTTTTTTAATAATACAAATTTTCAAGTACGTGCTTCATTAGATAATTAAATAAAATCTAATTAATAATAATAAAATTTAACATAAATTTAAAGTATAAAGTATAAACTACAATTATTCATTATTCATTATTAACCACTTAAATAATTAATAAATTCTTAATATTTAACTAACTAGCTATTTAATTATTCACAAATTATTAATACGTAATTTATAGATAAATAAATAAATAAATCATTTTCAAATATTTTTTAACTTTTAAAATTATGGTCACAAAATAAATAATATAGTTAATGTAAAGATAATTTAATAACTAAAATAACCATTATAAATATATATATTTCAAATTATAAATAATGAATTAACAATTGACATTAAAAAAATTATTACACGAATTATTTGTATTAAAAGTAATTATTCTATAATTACTTTAAAGTATTTTTCATAGATAAGTCATTATATAATAAAAAAATAAAAATATTGTAAAATAGGTCATGCAATTACAAATATTACAATAATTATATTCATTTCATTATAAATTTTCCAACATTGTAGTTTAAATTTAAAGTTATAGATTGCAAATTTTGAATATTCATATTCAATTAAAGAATAATTATGCATATATTATAATTAATTCTTAACTAAAATAATTAAAAGAATTAAAATAAATCTAATTTTAATTATATTAATTAAAAATTTTGGGTGTAAAAATATAAATTATATAACGAAAAAATCTATGTTGTAACAATAATTATTTAGTATAACTTATAATTGATAAATATAATTATTTTAATTATTTATAAAAAATATTTATTATGCATAATTTTTTTTGATTTATTATATTACAATTTATGTCGTTATTTTCATTGCATTAATTATTTTTATTAAATTAATATTTTTCTAGAAATTTAAATAAGAACTAAAGTCATAAAATAAAAATTATAGATTTTGACTAACTAAGTTCAATTATATACTAATTATCCAAGTATTGTAATTTTAAATTACAAATAAATTAAGTAATTACAATAATTTTACAATGATTTTATGTTGATGTAGAAAAAATATTATTAATATAAAAGTGTATGTTTATGTATTAACAATTTATCGTTAATTAGTATAAAATGAATAATACATATTATTATTTAATACATATAATTTTCTTAAATATAGGAAATACATCAATTTTGCTCATTATGTTAGAATTATTATGAAATTCTGAAAAAAATCCTAATTATAGGGCATAACTTCTCAATTATGGATATGAAATTTAGTTAATATTATTAAAATATAATTATTGTAATCACAATAGTTACTTTCTATGATTGGGAAATATTAAGCAATAATTGATAATAAGTAAACTTTTTCAATGTGTACTAAAATTATTGTAAAAGTTTATGATGTAATTAAACTTATTTATTGTAAAGAAATAGTTAAATATTCTAGTATATTGGAATATAAACCTTAAATTTATAGAAAATAAACTAATTCATGTAATTATAGTGGGAATATTTCAGGTTTTTAAATATTCAGAAGTTAAAATGATGTATAGTTAAGCTGAATTATAAATTATGTCCTTAATATAATTAATGTAAAATTATAATTATCATATTTGTTCTATAATAATTTTACATCAATTGTGGTAATGCTATTTTTATTCAATAAAGAAAATTAATTAGTATAATAATCTACGCTGGAATATATTTGATTTACTTGAAATTATAAGTAAGTTATAAAGTAATTTAATGTTTTGAAATTAATGTAATTACAATAATTACATCAATGAAATTAATTACAATAAAATTAACATTAAATTTTTGAATATTAATTTGGAATATAAATTAAAAATTAAGAATATTAAGTGCAATCATAAATCAAATATTTATTGTAATTATTGTATAATTACTGTAATTATAATGATTTTGCGACAATTGTACATTATTTACAATATGTGTTTTGGATTGCTAGAATTTTTTGATGATTGTAAAATTAACAATAGTTTGTGTATAAAATATAATTTACATATAACTTGAATACAATCAATATGTATAACCCATATTATACACATGTATTTCCAAATATGTCTTCACTATTAATGGGCAAATTACATTTAATACAACATTGTATTTACACATACACCTTAAAATACACATAATACACATTCAATACTAAGAGGGGACAACTCATTTAGGCACATTTGCAACTAATGGTACATAAATGGGTATTTTTTGATGAAAAACATGTTGAAAATTATCCAAATGAAAAGATGGAAAAAAAAAATTGTCACAACTAAATTGGAACATAGTTGCAAGCATGACCAAATTCAAAAATAGTTATAGAAATAACCAACATTAGTTGTTAGCAACAATTAGTTGCAAATAGTCACAAATTGATTGGTTAAAAAAAAACCTAATTTTCTTCTAGTGATATAACTAAAAGCCCAAATAATCCTAGCTAAGCTAAACTATGTTAATTTATTTTTAGCATAGGGAGGCCTAAGTTCACCTAGGTTAGGTTGGTAGGTGGTAGATAGGTTGACCTATATTAATCTAGAGTGGCTTAATTTAATTTGAAGGTTAAATGTTTTATTTTTATAATTTTGTGTTTGATAGATTCAATATTAAAAAATGTGGTAGTGCAATGGATGAGGATTTGAACCCGAAAGTGGAGGTGAAGGGTTCAAGTCCTTGTCCTTGTAACTTATGATACCTAAGCCATTTAACCGAGGTTAGGTAGTTTAGTCTAGGCTACCTAGGTTAGGAGGCTGAAATTTGCTTTTAACCTACCTCACTTAACCTAGGTTAAATAATTTAAGTTGACTAACCTAGGCTATGTCAACTTTTTGCTAGGCTAGCTACCTAAGTTACTTAACCTAAACTAAGTTGATTTTTGGTCATGTGTGATGACTCATAATTGAAGATGTGTTTATAGATTTTTGACACATGTCATCCATCTATCAAAGCATCATTTGCAACTCTTAGTTGAGTAAAATGACTAGGTTGGCATGGCATGCACTTTACACATTAAACCAAGGTCAATTTCAATATTATAAGAAAACTTTTAAAACTTAGTTGATAAAACTACTAAGCTTTGCGACTATATGTCCTTTGTGACTAAATGAATGAAACAACATGGGTTTAACAATTCAATACTCACTAGTTACAAATGTCCTTTTTAACTAATACATAATCATAAAGGCAAGTTGCAAAACCCAAAATGTGTTCTTGTTTATATAAAAGAAATAAACTAATTAAAAAATATTATTGGAACAAATATGATTATAATTTTATGTACAATTTCAATGAATGATGTGAAAAGAAATTTGGCAATGAATGTTAAAAGAATGCATTTACTATTAATAGGGTCAACACCATGTTTGAGCTTGAAATCTTGTCTTTTGGTTACAATTTGTTGACAAACTCATCGTAATTTTCAAACGTTGTAAATTCAAAAGGATTGTTGTAATGTTTGAAACCAACATACATTAAAAGGTTTTTTGCCTTATAATAAGAATACTTTTGTACATGGATTAAGTTTCTTCTTTGTTTCCTTCATAGGCAATTCTTTTTGTATAACGTAGTTTCAAAAATTGTGTAGAAAACATTATGGTAGACATGATGGTGAACCTCGAATGCTCAAAGTGTACTTGCAATTTCCATTGGAATTTTTTTCAATTATTAATGTCTTTAAACAAGCCAAAAACAAAAACATTTGTGTTATGTTTTGGTTCAAATAATATGTTAAAATTGTAGAAAATCAATAGATGTGTATTTTGTTCACTTGTCACTAATTGATCAATAGGATGTAAATAATAACAATAATGGACAATACATTTACCAACAACACCACCATTTCTTATGAGGAGTTGTTTTTTCTAGCCCAATGGATGTAACTCATGAATCAATCCTAACATGTTAATAGAATTTGTTAGTCAAATAGAAAATAAACATTTTTTATTTGTTTTGTAGTTTCAATAAACATTTAACAACAACATAATCATGTTTTCCAAGCATAATGAACATGGCAAGTCTTTCATGATTTATTTCTTTAAATTTTAATATTATAAATTGATTTAAGAATTTGTAAATCCAAGGTGGTCAATGGCATTAGCTAGGTGAAATTTGCCCAAGTTTTGAGAAGTACACCTAAATGTCAAATTTAAGATGAAGCTTTGGATATTCACTTACATCTTTGACATAAAGTTATCATTTTGAAAAATGAAATTGCTCAAAGTAAGCTTTTGCAAGAAGTTTTTTAAAGAACTTTGAATAACATACCAATCCGAGTGGTTTATAATATTATGGTCTTCTAGTGAGAATAACTTCAAGAATCATAGTGCAATTGCTAACTTTATAAAATGTTTGCAACAAAATAGTTGAAGGGCCCACAAGCATGTTAAAGTAAACCAATTTGTGATCCTTGCTCAAAAAATAAGAAAAATGGAAAATAGATTTTGAAAATTTGAATTTTAAGCCTTTTACCAATGTTATAAAAGTTGGGGTGTACTAGCCATATTAAATAAACCATATATGGTCATCCCGAATTTATATTATTATTCAAAGTATTTTATTTATTTATTGTAAGTTTATATGTGGTTATTTTCTTAAATGAAACTATTCAAATGATGTGTTATTAATGTTTGAGCCATCAACATATAGATAGACATTTTTTGAAACTTAAATATTTCAATTATGAGAATGTTAAGCCTTTCAAAAATAAGGATTTCCTTATGTAGGTTTAGAGTGTTGAAAACCTAATTTTCAATATGAATTATAAATGCATTTTGTATTTATAACATGGTAAAACATGCATTGAACATTCTTTGAAGGAACCATAAGAATGAATTTCAAATATAAAAGGTCATGATTATATTGTTAAAGGTAGAAAATAATGTCCTATGTTGGTGAAACACCATGGGTGTTAAGAGATGGTAATACCATTAGTAGATGGTAGTTATTGTCAAATGGCAAAACAATCACATGAGAATTATAAATTCAAAGTAATTTTTGGCGGTAATACTATCAATACAACAAACTACTTTCATTGGGTAGAATAATCAAAAGTTAATTCTTCGAAATTTTTTAATAAAAATAACATTAGTTATTAAAAATATTATCTTAGTCTAATGAATGCTTAGAAGGGCATCTTAGTAACTATTTATTTATTAATGATAAATATCCTATTTACCATCTTTTATTTAATAGGGGGTGAAACTATTTAGGTTAATTAGTCCAAGTGGATAAAGGATGGATGGATTTCCTTTAATTAGGATGTGTGGAAGGGATTAGGATAAGGAGATTTAAAAGAATAAAAAAATATAGGAGGATAAGAATTCAACCTTTGTGTGGTGAACATCATTCTTGGGTTCCTTATTCATTTGTTGGGAGGAGTGAAAGATTTGAAAGAAAAGATTAAATCATTAATTTTCATTTTTCATGTGGCATTAGACATTAGATCACTAAGGAGATGTTTGTGTGTGATACTTTTGTGTGAAAAAAAAGAGAAAAAAACATGTGAGAAAGTTGTATTTGTCCTTATGTAATGGAAAATGGTTTAAGGTTATATGGATTCTAATGTTTCTTTTTAGTCAACAACCCTTTCTTTGTTGGTTAGTTAACCTACAAAGTTGACAATTTTGTTTTCCTTCATAATTGAAATTTTTTTTGGCCTACTTTAGCATGTTTATGCCTTTAAAGTGTATGGGACAATGTTTTACAAATAATTTAAATAAACGAAATCATCTTAACAAAACCAAATGTCAACACAAAATGTTTCACATACATGATTTTACAATTTGATCTCATAAAAATGAAGAAAGTACCTTGAATCAAATAGACTATGGATGAACACACAACATTTGTTTATTATATATAACCATTTAAAAATATATATTACAAAAAAATGGTTAAGGATTGAGGAATCTCATTTGTGTAAATTATGACTTGTTTAGGCTAAATAGATCAAAAGCATAATTGCACATGAAAAAGTCCCAAAACGATTAGAAGAAATTTGCATTGCTATAAATAATATTTCAAAATATAGGTAGAATAAATTTGAAACATGGCTTTGACAAAGAAATCATGGGGAAAAGTGTTTAATTAGCTTTGACAAAAAAATCATGAGAGGAAATTATTTTACTCTTTTGGGAGTTCTCCAATGAAGTATTTTGGAATGTCAAACTTGTCTTGTAGATCTTCAAGAAGGTATACTTTGGTATATAGGTGTTTAAGCTTGATAACTATGAAATGGACAGTGCTACTATGATTCCAAGACCAAAAGTTGAAGAGGGTTTCTTAAACACTGAATAACAACATAACAAATAGACAAATTACAACAAGGTAAAAGTTAAATATGTTTGTTTAGTCAATGGAAGTGACATGCTACATACAATCATTTGATGTATATTTCCTTGCATGTGAAGTTTACTTCAATCTACAATTAGATTTTTATTTAATCCATATTTGCTTACATGTACAATGTGGTCTTTGCAATTGTGAAATTCTTATTGTGACCTTCAAAGGATTGTTCGTAATGTTTTCACCAATCATGATGTACTATAATTAAACCTTAATGATTTGTAGTTGCAATTCGATGCCACTAAATGCTATATGTAAAAATAACATGCAAGAAATTTGTCATCCAACATGATTAACATTACTACAAATATTAAATTGGAAATACAAGTATGAAGTTTTAATGCACTATAGAAAGTTGAAGAGTGTGCAACTATAATGGTTGCAAAGTTCATGGTCATTGTAACTTCAAGATTACTAATTGATCTAAAAAAGGTATTAGTGATGTATAAAATGCACGGGTTTAAATTATATTTAATCATATTTGAATAAACAAACAAAACAAAAATATATGTATATTGTCAGTAGATGTTGTTAAAAACATACTTGAAAACCATAGTAACCATAAAGATTTTCAATCCATACACATAAATGAACAATTTCAAAGTTTGTCATTATCATTTAATATGTAAGGAATTTCATCACCACCTCCAAAGAAGGATTTTTTCATAATTGAATGTTTGTCAAAAAGAAATATCACATATTTAATTACAACCCACGAACAACTTAAGGTACATATTGAAGGCTTACAAAGAAATATTCCTTTCATAACTTTGGAAACTACCTTTTCCATTTTTATTTCCTCAAGGTGAAGGTGCATATGGTGGGAGAATTTCATTACACAATTATCTTATAAAATATCACATGAGTATGTTAATTTCTTTCTTTCTTTTATATGAACTTTACTTATTATTTAAGTATGATTTACATTAATCAATTCAATTTTTATAACATACTTCAAAAATATGTCTTGAAAAAAATATTGGAAAATATTAAATGACAAGAACCAACAATGGTAAAAAAACACATAATTAATCATATAATGAAGTTTCATTTGCCATCTAAAATATAAGACTCATCTAGATGACATGAATCATATTTACAATACTTATTGACAATGGTAGCAGAGTTTGGTATGCTTCATTTTTTTTAACTTTCACATTTTATGGGATGTTGTCATTAAGATGGGTAGAAATTAATCAAAGTGGTAGACTATTTGCCTAATTGTTTTCTACTTATTTTAAAATGATTATTTGTCACTAAACATTATTAGATTTGAAGTGTTCAAGTCTATACTAATTTTCAATCAAATATCCAAAAGCACCTGGGAATTCATCTGGTGGGCTTAACATTTGGCAACCATACCATAGATACATAACCAAGATTTTTGGTTTAGTAACTTTCTTGTTGAGAGATTCAATAAAGACTATTTGTTTTCACTAGAAAAATGAGTATTACTTTTTGCTAAAGTTTCATTGTTTGTGCAATTCATTCTTTTGTTCAAAATTGAAAAAATTATTAAAAATCTTCATTGTACATGTAAACCACTTTTGTTTGTGAAAGATGACAACTTTGTTGACAACAAGTATGAGGAAGCAAATGAACAAGGTGTTGTAGCAAGAAGGTGGGGAGGTATTTTTTAGTAGTGAAGGAGGTCAATTTTATGAAATGGATTGGTAAGGCCTTGCTACCCTACACGTGGCGGAACATCATAAGGCCGAAATCAACATTGAAAGAGGAAAACTGGAATCTCTTAAGGAAAACAAATAAAATCAATAAAATAACTCAACATCATCTCCAAAGTTGGTAGTCAAAACAATAAGTGGGATAAACAACTTCAACACACTTTGTGAAGCAAAAAATTGAGCAAAAACAAAACTCAATCCATGTGAAAAACTTCAAAGTGCAAAAAATACATTATAGAAACAAAGATAAAAAAAAACCCCTTGAACTTCCCTAAGAAAATATTTCAAGTCCATCATAAAATGGTGGGGATCTTTATAAAATGAAAAATCCTTTGAAATCTTCTGAAACTCCAAGTTATCCAACCTTATCCTACATTTAGAACCTGGAACTAAAGTTAGAGGCGACAACTGATTTTTCAATTATATTAATAAACAACTTCTCAAAATTAGTAATAACTTAAAATCGGTAGCGACCTAAAATTGAAAGTAACCTAAAATTGGTTCTAACTTATAATCGATAATAAAATTAGTTCTAACCTAAAACAAGTAAAAAAGTAAAATCAATAAATATGTAAAATTGGTTTATATCTCAAAATCGATAAAGTTTGATTTTCAATACAACTCTTCAAAATTGGCCTATAAAACTTTCTAGCCTTAATAGGCATCATATTGTTTTACAAAGTGGTGTGGTGGTTTGATGGCCAAGACATTGGTGTGAAGCTAAAGAAACCAAGGTTCAATACCTTTTACCAAGTTCCAATATATATTATGTGGAGTATGTATATTTGTATATATATTTTATACATGTGTGTAATTGTATAATATGTAGGTGGGTTGTGGATAGGTAGGTAGGAGGCCATGGTGGGTGGGTACTTATTATTTATTTATTTATTACACTATTATATTTTTAAATTGATTTTTTTTAGTTGCCCAATTTTTAAATCCAATTTGACTAGTCAACAAGACCATTTTATGGTCAATAAAAAAAACCACTAGTCAAGTTGGACATGTTCAAATTGATTTGTCCAATATGACTAATTGATTAAATTGACCAAATGTCAAAATGACTAATTTTTGGTCTAGTTTTCTAGTAAAATAAACCATGATTTCTTACATAGTGATGGATTCTAATAGCATGACAATGAACTTCAAATGGATTTTAAAAAAAATCTGAAATGGCAATTATAATGGTTTATAGTGTGCACAACACCACCATCATTAGGTTTGGTTTTCAGAAAACATAACCAAAAATGGAATGATGATGTTGATTTGTGGTAATGGCAAGGACTATTGGGATGGTGATGGATGCATTACAAAGTGCATGCAACACATGAACCCAATGATCAGCTTACAAAATTGGTGAAAAACTTCAAACTTCAAATATGACCATGTGAATTAATGGGTTGTTATTGGGTTGTTGTGGCATTGGGTGATCATTGATCACTTATGACAATGGATAGTTGCACGACAACTAGGCTATTGTTTGGGTGATCATAATGGATGTTTGTTGCCTAGTGATGAATCATGAACTATTGTGGCAATGCTTACATGAAATGAGATAATGAACATGATAAAAAAAATTATGGCCACCTACAACTATTGCACCATGATGATGATTAATGTTACTTACATAAAAACAAAACCATGAACATGAAAAAAAAAAAATTATGTGCACCTACCACCATTGCCCACCATTTTACCTACATAAAATGAAACCACAAATAGAAGGAAAAACAATTATGGGCACTTGCCACAGTGTGACTATTGCACCACAATGAAGATATATATTATGCCGACACAACTGAGACCATGAACAAAAGGAAAAAAAATCACATGGGCACTTACCACCACATGACCATTGCACCACAATGATGATCGATTCTACTAATGCCTACACAAAATGAAAACATGAACAAGAAGGAAAAAATTATGGGCACCTATTGCAATCACACCATGGTCAATGTTGCCTTGTCATTAGTGCCTACACAAAATTAGACCATGAACATGAACATGAACATGATCAAGAAAATTTTTGGGCACTTATAAATGTGTGACTGCCACACCACAATGATGATTTAACACAACTTAGTGCCTACACAAAAGGAAAATCAAGACCTACCATGAACACACAAAAAACCAATGGCAATGGATTATGACATGTAGGATCAAGACCAACCAAAAAATAAAATGGACTATAATAGCTATGTAGCATGAGAAAGCCGAACCATAATATGATAAGAAAAAATATAATTGAAAATGAGCAATGAAAAGTTGCAGTTTTATAAAGGTGAAAACATGGTCAAATTAGGAACCAAGGGTGCTAAGGTAAAAGTCTTTTTCTAAGGATTACACATGACACATGTCATCTCTATGTTAGTTTATAACTTAAAATTTGGTATTTTGGGTACTCAGTTTAACACTTCATGTTAAATATAAATTTTTTTGAGTACAAATTGATTTTATATCATATATATTATGCATTCATGCCCTCTATCACGTGAATATGAACAATTTTTGTTAAGGTCACATTTTCAAAATCCATAATTTTCAAGGTCAAAAACATGTTTGAACCAAATGTGCTCAAATCAATTATAATTTCTTTTCATTAGTTCAAGTCCTTTTGCCTTTCAAATTAGTAATGGTTATGTTGGCATTGGCATACAAAATTGAAACAAAAAATAGATGTCATAATATATATCAAGAAGTGAAAACATGTAGAAGGACATGCAATATTAATGTTATAATGCTAAGACATTGTTAAACATATGTAATGCATTTAATTGCATTACATTTTTAAATAGTACCCATGCCCTAATATCGTACCTAAAATATATACAAGTAATACTTATGTTCCAATTTTGACTACATGTTATGTAATACCTATTATATCATTATTACAACCATTACATATTATTGAAACATTTTCAAAACAATGTAATACCTATGATTTTAGTATTCCCAAGAAAAGATTACATCAAACATGTGTTTAGATGAAGATTATCAAATGGTGATCAAATATCAAGAAAACTCAACGATCAAAACAAACCATTTAATTATTGTTGAAAATTGTAATGAATGGGGTTTATTTAGTAGTCATTATTTGGTGAAAGATTAACCCATACTACTTTAATTGACAAGTTGTTATGTAATTAATGTAAATCATGGCTTTCATGTCAATATTAATTCTTTAATAATTCATATTGTTGATGTCTATGCATTTTGATTTTGACACTCATGGACCTCTTTATGTTTGGCCACTTTCAATACCTATATTTGTGTGCTATGTAATAATGTCAACACCTAAGATGTCATAATGTCATATGTAATTTAGCTTAAAAATTAAGTTATTTGTTATATTACTTATCAACATGAAAAATAAAACAACAATCATGAATGAAGTGAAAGAGGGTTTAATGGTACCTCAAAATGCAAAGTTTTCAAATGTCATACTTTCATATTGCATTCACTCCTTTATATTCTTCCTTAATAAACCCTAGCCACCTTGCCCATAATAATGTCTAAACCCTAAACATATTAACAACCTAACAACCCCATGTTGATTTTATTGATCTAATACAAAAAAGGCCTCATGTTTCTAGATGGGCAATTTTAGTGGGCCCATGTTTTGGGGCCAAGGGGAGGAATTCCGTTGTTTTTATGGAAATATATAGGGGAGGAAAGAATCCCAAAAGTGGAGGGAAATCATGGTCCACACTTCCCTACTTTGAAATGGTGGACCCACACATCCTTACTTTAAAAAAGTGGGACCGAATTGAAGATGTTTTTCATTTGTTGTCTTCATCATGGTAATTGGTACCATTTTAGTGGGCCCATGCTTTGGGGCTAGGGGGAGGAAATTAGTTATTCTTATGGAAATAATAGGGGAGGAAGGAATCCTAAAAATGAAAGGACATAAAGGCCCACACTTCCCTACTTTGAAATGGTGGACCCACACATCACGATTTGAAAACATTGGGACTAAACTGAAGACATTCTTCATCCATTTGTCTTCATTGTGGTAAATGTATTTTTTTCCAAATTTTAATTTTAGCTAGTTTGCTACTTGCCAATCTTTATTGACTAAAATTGCCACATGGACACATGGAGTGTCTATTTTTCCAACTACATGCTTAGTAAATTTGTAGTTTATTTTAAATAAAGGAAATAAAATGATTAAGTTTGATTTGTTATTTATAAGTTTTTAAAGTAAAATTTGTAGCTACAATCCATCATCCTTATTAATGTTTTGCTAATGATTATTATTTTAAATCTATTCTAAAACTAATAATTATATGGGGTCAAACCCCAACCAAAAAAGGCCCTACCCATTGTAGCATAAAGCCTAACTTTCAAAAAAAATTATTAGTTGATAATTATATTGAATGCAAAAAGAAGCCGAAACAAAGAGGTTGGATGTAGATTAGCCTCAAGCCTCAACTTTCTACACCATACCAAATTTTGTTGTCATTTTAGTTTTGAATTGTTACACCAAAAGGGAAGATCTTCAAAGTGAAAAACTTTTAGCTGACCATGTGAATCACATGTTCCAAATGCATGGTTAATCTATTACACATAGTTTAGTTTTCATGAAAGTTAGTGTAGAAAAACAATGTTCATCTTCAACAAAAGCAATAATTTACACAATAACAAGTTCAATTAGCTTGATGTACTTCAGGATTTTGACTTCAAGAAATTGTGAAAAAGTAAAGGTTCTCCATAACTTGGTTACTGGGTTGACATCAAAAGGTTTTTACATTACCAACTTAACATTCTTTGTCATGGTGAGAACAAATAAATATCTTTGAAAGTCAAGAAACAAGCCTGGAACCCATACTTCATTAGTCTTACCTTTTTAGGTTGACATAGGGTTTAAGGTTGCCTTGACGATTGCAAAATGAACATTGAACCTTTTTTCAAGTTTTAATTCTAGCCAATATTGTGGGTAAACAATTCCCAATGCATCCATAAGATCTTAGGCAAGGAACCTACCTTGTAATTTTGTAATAAGCTGAGTGGTAGCTTTTTGACATTGTCGTTTCATAAATGTAACAACGTCTCCATATATGTCCCTTTTAACAAAAACATGTGCACCAATTGGATATGTAGATGTGGTCCAAATGTGTTGGCCAACAAATTCAAAAGCCACATGATCAATGCCTATGTTCAGATTTGTAATCTAGCATAGACTAATGTTGTCATGGGTTGTGTTGATCAAAGCTTTGAAATTAGTGAACACATCACCTTCAAAAGAGGACTTACTATCATAGAACATGCAGTACACATCCCCTTCACAAATTTTCATTGCTACTATGAAATCATAAATAAAAACATCTTTTAATTATGCAAACTTAATCTTGAGGAATGTATTGCTTCTAACAATGGCATCATTGCATTCAACCCCAACAAAGTTTCCACATTAGTGAATAACTTGATAGATTAAATTGAGTAGAAGGTATTGTGGCAGCATCTAATGTCATTTTCATGAGAGAGTGTTGTATTCAAACAACACCCATTTAACAGGATTAATCAAAGAGATCCATCTAGTTTTGATGTTGCACAAAATTTTGTTGTTTTTAATTTCCATTATCTTTGCTAACTTGATAAACTCTAAATGCCTTTTGGGGCTATGATTGAAGTAACCATATAAGCATTGTAACAAATTTTCAATGTGAAAAACCAAAGGTAGGTTGGAGAGGGTTTGTATTCTAAGGTTCGTTTAATGAACCATGTAATGCACATCGACTACAAATGGAACATACTACTTTTGGATTTGGATTGTCACCTTGGATCTTAAGCCTTGGAAGGTGCTAACCCCATTAGCACCGAACCAAACCAACCTTGAAGCAATGTCTTCTTGTTTTAGGTCCCCTTGTGTCATTAAGGAATTCATGATTAGTAAAGTTAGGCTATTAGCCCCAAATCTAGAAAACATTTGTTGCACATTCAACAACAATGGTATTCAACAATAGTCTTGCACAATGTAACCATGAACATTTGCCCAACTTGCATTATCCATGGTTATAACCTCATCACAAATAAGAGAAATAAAATTGGAATTTTGGATAACAACTTTAGTAACCTTCAAGACTTTAGTTCGTATGTATTTTGTAATCTTCCAACTAGCCCCATTAGACTAATGTTTTTCGTGGAGAGATTGAAACTTCAAAAACTCATACAAAGGTTGAAAATCCTCATAATGAATCATTGATTTACCTTTGTTCAACAAGTTGAAAATAATTGCAAACTAAACAAGCTTTTGTTTACCCTCCACTGCTTGACCATTACTTAGTTGTTGGAGGACAATGGTTGTAAAAAGTTGAACATAAAAAATCTCATTTTTCACATGCATACCTTTTGGATCCATGATCCACTTACCATTTGAACTTTTTTTTTACCTACACGTTTCTCAATAAAATCCCACTTTGCAACAAAAATTTCCTCCTTCCTTTCAATTTTGGTACAAACATTATCACATTTCATTGTAGAAACCACCCCAACTTCATTAAAATTGAGCTTTGCCCATGGCATTTTTACAACCCAAATTTCTTAAAACTTGTAGTTTACATCAATTTCAACCTTCTTATGTGTTTTGGGAACAAGGGCCCATTCATCATCAACATTAATAATAATAGTTTCTAGCATAACATCTAAATTTATTTCAAAGATTTGAGGTGAAGAAGAGTGCAATTCAAGGTCATGGAAAATGTTTCTTTGTTCATCTGTGTTGGATTTAGATACATTACAAGAATTAGGAATGGAAGGGACATGATTTTTTGCTAGAATTTGAGCACTGAAAAAGTATTTAAACTTGAAGTTGTTTGGCAACACTAGAGGAGCCATGGCAAAAACCACCAAGTGCAGATAGTGCACACTAGCAAATGCATGTTAACAAGTGTAAACAATGCACACCAGCAAGTTCAAAGTTTAGATAGTGCCAATTCAATGAATTAAACTTTAATTTGAAAATGTTTTAAAATTCAAGACGAGAAAACTTACTTGAAGGCTGAGACACTTGAATAGATCGTAAATTCACTAACAACTTGCACAACTTGTAAGTGTAAAGGGTACAAGCAAGATATTTTGTACATACTTGTTACCTTGCTTTCTACTTGAAAACACACAAAAAATAGTTTTTCAAACTTCTAACATTCCTTTAACATTTCAAAACAAATTAAACTTTTATTTTTTTTCATGGGTATATTTTTTCTCCCTCTAATTTTTAAAAGCAATTTGTGTAATATCATTTGGATTTGAAAAAATACCCCAAAAGTATCCCCCATTTTTTAAGGGTTGGGGATGATTTTAGTTATGAAAACAAATTCGATTAACCAAAAACATTATATTAGAATGTTCACCACATCAATATTGAGGTGTTTGAAAAAAAAACCAAACACTTGCAAAAACATTTCATTTACTTTCAAATATTTGAACTTTATTTTTCAAATTGCCACAAATTTTAGGTTCAATTCAAGTATTTGCAAGTAGCTTAAAAAAATGTGATTATAACAATTTAACTTTGAGGTCCATGCAAACAAGGGTTAAGAAATAATGTACCCAAAAAGAAATTTATTATCCCCATAAAATTATTTACTTGTTAGTATTTTTCTTTAAGGACCCTAATATTTTGTTGTTTACACTATTTTTTGTGTATACTTTACCATGCTTTCACCCCAAAGTGCACACTAGCGAATTCACACCAAAAAATGCAAACAATAAGGTGCACATTACAAATTTAGTGAACTAAACCTTAATTGAAAACCTCTTATGGTTTAAAACTAAAAAACCTACCTTACAAACTTGAGTAGATCAACGATTTACTAGCCCCATGCAAATCACAGCAATGGTATTAATTTAGATTCCAAACTCCAAGTCGATGAAACAATTTACATCACGGACTCATGTCGATGAGTCATGATTCATGATCTACATAATGCGAACTATGCATGGCAACAAAAACAAAGAATAAATAATGCACACATCAAAAGTCATGAATCATTCATGATTCTGAAATCTTAATAAAAAGATAGTAGCATAAACATAAGAGGTTGAAACATTTGGAGTTTGGACAATTTAATTAAAAGCAAGAAAACAAGAACCTAGATAATCGAAATGAAATGAAGAACATAGTAAGCTATTAAGGGTTTTAGTTCATGAACTTTTTGATTCATGA
>Ga0116228_10001116_pt1 | contig 21955 bp, 21 predicted proteins | sample S1TSphfallax_2_FD_89694 | JGI IMG/M metagenome (GOLD analysis project Ga0116228, IMG submission 89694) | Host-associated microbial communities from peat moss isolated from Minnesota, USA - S1T2_Fc - Sphagnum fallax MG | ecosystem: Host-associated > Plants > Peat moss > Unclassified | place...
GTGCTATCAATGGCCTAAAATTCTTAGAAATTTTACTTTTTGAAACTTTGTACATTACAATCTAGAGCACTTGGCTCTTGTCACACTTGAAAATTTTATATACATTAGGAGCTAAAGTGTTTATGGTAAGAATTTTGGAAGAAATAAGTTTTTAAAACGTTCATTATGAATCCTTGAACTTTTTTTTTCCATGAAATAAAGTCCTAGAAAGTTTTTCAAGACTTGTTAGGAATCTTTAAACTTGTTCAAATTTGAAATATTATGCATAAAATAGTACTTTAATTAGTAATGTATGTATCTATGAAAAAAACACATTTTTATATGAATGTGCAATTAAGTTTCAATGACATGTTCAAGTGAAGGAATCCACTATATATTTAATAAGACAATCCTTTTTGGTACCCTGATCATGCTTTGACCCACCATACAAATAGTGAACCTTTCAATTATAAATACGACTTAGTGGCCATTAGGTTGTTAACCATAACAATGTTTTTTGAAAAATTAACAAAATGCAGCTTACATCATTCATGTGCAAATTAAACCTTGTAAACACCAAGTTGTTAACAATGCAAAAAAATGAAAAAATGAAATTTACATAGATCAAGAAAATTATTGAATATTTCAAATACAAATAGAACCTTGAGATGTGGTGCCCACTAAGTTGTTAAAACACCAAAAAGGATTTCACCAAAAATCTTCATACAAAATTCAAAAACAATAAACCTATCATAAATCCATTATCTATATAAAACAGAAACTTAGAATTACCAATTGTAAACAAAAGTTAGTACTAAAAATGAATGCATATGAAAACATATAACAATGTATATCAAAGTTATAACATAAAAAATGACTTGAAAAATGAAAAAATGGAAATAGATGAAATGATTTAAAGTGCATACCTAAAGGGGGTTAGTTATTGCAAACATTTTCATGTTGTCATTATTCATATATTGTAAAAACCGAAAATAACTTTGTGAAGAAGAATTTAAATGAAGCTTAGAATACTTGATTGTAATAACCTAGTGAATTTGAACCATTTTTGCCAATGGCAATCCAATCACTTAGGTTGGTCACAAATGAAATGGCAAGTTCAACCATTACACCTTATTCTTTGACAACATCTCCCTTAAAGGACTCAAAAGAAAAACCACTCCACATTGGATTCCAAAGCACCTTGTTAGGTTCATCATCAGTCAATAATGTTTAATCTTCCTTCCCATAAAGTAGTCCACGACAAGCATAATACATATGTTTCAAATCCTTTATATAATAATAATACCTAGGTGTAATTTCATTAGACATCTTGGAGCATTATTCACATCCCCAAATGAAAATGAACTAATCCAAAAAAACATTTGGCATCAACTTTAAAAGAACTTCCAACACATCCTCAAGTTTCATACAAAATTAGATTACGACATAAAACTTTTGAAATGTTGTAGCAAGAAAAAATTTCACTCTAGCTCTAACTTTCATTTTGTTCTTGTTAGTATTTCTTCCAAACACTTGAACATTCCCTTGCAAAACAACACAATGCAGGGAATAACATAACATTGATCTATTGATCCTAAGAATTAACAATTTTTTAAGTCTAGTAGCTTGCAAACATAAACATGAATGCATTGAACTGCCTTTGATCATAGTAGTTAGCCTCAAGGAAACATTGAATTAAAATGAAATCAAAATGTGTTGGCAAAAGGCAATACAAAAGCATGATAACATAATGTGTTATGCACACCTAAAAAAATCAATTGATGATCAAACGATAATGTGTTATCAACAATTAATGTTATTTTGTTATACAAGACATTGAGTCACCATGAAAATCCATTAATGTTTCCAACAAGCACCTAACAACCACTATGTTGTTATGATATTTCAAACAAGTCATTGACTTACAATGAAAATCCTAATTTATTTGTAAAAGGAATCTAGTGGTGATTAATCCACATGTATACAATTAAAACAATGGATTATGTCTAACAATAACCTTGTCAATCCACAATTTTCAAATTAAAACCCCATAGTATTTGGTGGCACCAAGTTGTCACTACAAGAAAAGTTGTTTTTTGCGACTTGATTTATGACTAAATTGTTAGTCATGGAAGACATTTATGATTACATGACTATGTAGTGAAATAGGATATGTTGTTTAGGACACTTAGTTGCTAGTGTGGCTTAGTCATAAGTCAATTTGTGATTGTGACTTTTGCAACTATAAAGTCATGGAGGTCATCAGTGCTTGATGAGATTCATAAATTATGGCCATTGGATATAATTCATTAAATATGAAATAAATATGTTCTCCACCCATGCCATGTAAACATGTGCCATGTAAAGACATGGTATAAAAGCTAAGACCTTGCTTATATGTTAAGAATGTACGCCTTAACCTACCTAGGAATGTACATTAACTTAGCTAGAAAATTAAGCTAATTAGGCTAGTTCACTAAGTTGCAAGTGTGAAGACTTGAACCCTTCACCTCCACATTGAGGGAAGAAGTCCTTAACCACCATTTAACCATTGCACCACATGATTTTTACATGACAAAAATTATTGCCATATTTTATAAACATTCTTTTCTAATTTACTTTATAAGTTAGGTACCTATGTACTTACATAACAACTTAGAACCTACCTAATAACCTAGTAGGTACCTAGCTTAGTAGGTAATAGGTAAGTAGTACCTAGAGGTAGTAATAAGTAGGTAGTAGGTAGGTACTTGTGAGTAAGGAGCACTAGAAGAAAAATATACTCGTTTGACAAATCCCTATGACTATTTTCTAGTTGCAAGCGACATCTATAATTAAAAGTTGTGTAGTCATGTTGGACAAGTTGCAATCGTCCTTAGTTACAAACGACAAGAGGGTTGGATGGAAACTGTTGAGCATACAAATACCAGTTAATGACAAAATGTGAGTATATGTACGTGGTGCAAATATTCAACAATTATTTTGGTTATTATTTTCCACTAATGCCCAAACACCATGTGGTATATTGGATATTTGATTTAAAATTTTTTCATGACATCTAATAATACTACATGTCTAATTCAAGCATTAGGGTTATGACATGTGGATTTTAATATGGTATTTATTATATTATTAAATAATTACAACATATATGGATCGTTCGATTTTACTCGTAACAATTATGACATGTGGCATCCTAGTAGGCATGGATGGACACCATGTGGAAATTTGTGGGTCCTCCATATTTTCATCTTGTGTGTGTTTTAGTGTGAGGTTTGGCTAACCAAATTGTGACATGTGGCAAGGTAATAGACAATATTATTTACAAATTTTCTAATTATTAAAATAACGTGAACCCTCCATTATGATTGTTTGAATTCGGACACATGGCATCTAAAGTTTAAGTTACATGTTGCCATGTGTCTACTGTTGATATGGAATTGCCCAATCTTGTGCAATGTGTGATCCATCATTGGATTATGACACATGGAAACATCACGACTAGTCTTTAGATTTTAATTTTAAATAATGCATGATTTTCTTTATCGTCCAATTTCATGTTGCACATAATAGATCCTAAGTGTTTATGGCTTGCTTAATATTTATGATAAACACAATATATACTTTAGTTGAGATTTGAAACCTAATGGTAGGAGCATTTATAAATTGCCTACAAAAAATTAAGCACCCAAGGTAAAATTACTTAAGAATTTGGTAGTTTAGGTTTGACATGCCAATTTGCTTGGCCTCCCACCAAAACTAGGCTGGAAACTATCACTATGGCAATGGGTTTCAAGTTTTTGCACTCATTAATCTAATTACACATGAACTATTCCAAGCATTTGAACATCCCACATGGGCTTATTAGGGAAAAATTGAACGTACATAACATTAAGTTCACCTTTCTACCTGCAAGGTCCCTGGTGCAGCAACCCAATTTCAGCCCACATCTTCCAATGTAAGTAAGTATATTTAAAACCTGGCAGTGCTTAGACTGCTACATTTGGCTGCAACCACATCCACACCCTCATGGGTCCTGTTGTTGCCACCAAATGCTCCTTGACATGCACCATTTTTGCCATGATCAACAATATTCCAAACAACATTCCTGTTGCTTAACATCAAACAGACCAACTAGGGTCCGGTGCCATCATCCATTCCTGCGCAAATTGCCACAAATCACATGTTTATGCCCAACATTGAAAGAATTTTCTTAGTACAAATCTACGGGAAGTAAATAGTCAACCCACCCAATGACTAGATTTAGATGCAAACTCTATAATAAGGCTACTCCTTCCGGGTGTCCCATCATAACATGTGTCACTGTATGCAACCTCGTGATGGTGTTAGCTAAATACAAATACAAATTATGCCACAAGATCAAAAATAGAACCTAATCTACCTAACAGACCTACCATGCCAAATCACACCCATCATCAAACACACTTTAGGCTTGGGACTACTTAGTCTAATGGTTGTTATAAAGTTGTGATACCATCTCATGATGAAAGCACCTCTACTATAGGTCCACAAGCTCTGATGTGTTTATGGGTCAAGTCTTACAACACATCACACCCCAAGTTGCCCAACTACAAATAAATTTCGTACACAAAACAATCATGGTTCTAGCTTTTTGGTTCCAACACTAAGTAGTTCACTTGGAATTTGTTGTAGTTCACACAAATATGCATGAAAAGTCATCACCACATGTTATTAGTGACTCAATGAAATCACATCACCTGTTGAGGTCTAGGTCAGTTTTCCACTGATAGGGTTTTAAAGAACCATAAACCATTTTAAATGCTAGTCATGAATGTATTGCAACTTTGTAGTTAGTATTAGCATTCTTACTCTGCACATTGGATAGATATCTCTCATAGGAATTGAGAAAAATTCATTCTCATTATTAAAAAAAAATAGCAAGGTCAAACTTCTTTGTCTAGGCATAGAAACTTCTAGAATTTTACTCAATTTTTAAATCTAAATATTGAGTCAGTATGTTGCTAATTATGTCACAAGATGCATAACATAACTAGCCAGTCAAGGACCAATTACAAAACTAACTCAGTTCTATAACCATTGAATGGAGCTTGGCCATGTTGTTGTTATAACACAATACTCAATCTAATAACTAATGAAACAAATGAGAGTACACATGCAGTGGTTTAGAAATAAACTGTTTATGTAGAGATTTTTTCAAACAAAACTAGCCAAAATTCCTTACTTGTTTTTTCCTCCTCTTTATAATTGTTTCTTCCTTAGCAACAATTACAAGCCCAACATTCACTACATCCACTACACCCCCTGCCTCCACCAGAATTGACGACATTAGTTTTGCACATTGGAAAGAACCCAAAACATTGGGGCTAAGGGTATCATATAGTTGCCTTGCCATGTGAAAAAAAACACAATCTATGTGATCACCACAAAACACCCATTTGTGTTTCTTTTGAGTCAACCTAACAACAAGTTGGTAGTTGTACATTATGCATAGGAAAACTATAAAGTAATGTTTGAATAATATTTTTTACATACTGTAGCAATGTTACAGTATGACATTAAAGCAAAATTATGAAAAAATGATTTTTCCCCTTGTCCACAAGACCTAACAGATGATGTCAAGATTGACTTCAAGAAGATCCTTGTACCTAGATTTGATTACAAGATCTTTTTTTTTGTTTGTTTTATGCATATTATTGAATAACACTGTCACAAAACTCCTCCTATGCACCAACTATCCCAATACAAGAGTCTCAGAAAGCTAATAGTTCCAAAAACATAATGGTGGGCATGTGAACAATGAAGACAAGGTTAACCTTTCCTTTGAACAACTTGTTCATTGATTTTGCAACATTAATCTTCCCTTGACAGTCAATGGTGTGTTTTTCCCAAGGCTCAAGCTTAGTGCACACTATTGCATGTTGCTCATGGAACTTTAAAATCTTAACTAGAAACAATGTGCTTTGCTTATCAAACTTCACATGGAATTAGTCTAATGTTTAAGAATCTACCATTCACAACAACAAAAATCGAACACAAAGGTTGAGAATCCAATGTTCAACTTCAAATGAAATAAAAAGCTAGATTTAACTAGGGAAAATAAGTTTAGCGATTTTGCACCTTTGCAATTCTCTTCTATTGCTTCAAGCACTTTCTCTTCCTCCCCAAGTTTCTTTGTGGGCTTGACGGTTTTTATCCCCATCTTGGGTATCACTGTTGTGGCCTCCTCAGTTTCCTTTTCCATCTCCTAAATCTTTGTAGTATTTCTATCTCAACACAACATATACTTGGATTGAGATGGCACTCGAATTGATGAAGATTCATCCAGACATGAATTGCTACAATTCACATGGATGTAGGAAGGAAATAACCTTTGCAATATTTTCTTCCACCTTTTTGAGCTTTTGCTTCAGGTGCTTTACATCCTCTTAGGATTTCAAGTCTTCGCACTCGTAGCCATGGAATTGATTTAAAGAACTCTTCAGCTCTCCTTCTATTACTTGCATTTGAAGCCACTCAATACAATGTCAATAAAATGAAAATGCATGGATTTACATTGATACTTGTTCTTAGTAGTTGCCTTCATACATATTAAAGCTAAAGTGCACTATTTAAGCCCAATGCATATTCTACTAGTTGTAAAGTAGCACCCACATTAAAAATTACTTTTATGCCATCTAACCTCATGATGTTTGGTCTTTCTATCTAAAAGGTCTTTTCCAACTCTACGATTTCCACTAAATGGGTTGCACTTTTTTTATTGCTAGATTCTCAAACATCCTGATTGAGGGCCTTCTAAAATAATTAGGAGCAAGTATCCTGAACTTTTATTTATGTCTAACATTTGTCTAAAAGCTTGAGAAACTTTGAAAAAATCAACATGGCTCGATCACCATACATTAGGGCTATTTCACATTCCTAAAAAAACTCTCTTTTAGGACAAAAAAAACAACACCAAACCCAACAAAAGATAAACTAGAAAGGATAAGGTCTAAGAATGAACATTCCCAAACATATGGTGTTCCATTGACATGGTGTTTTCCAACTCCACAACCTTTTCTTTGAGTTTCTGCCCATCCCTATTTGTCTCCTCTAAAGCAAGCTTAATTCCAATATTCCACCAATTTAAGACCTTTTCTTCCTTGAGTGTATAATTCATAACTTCATATTGGCACTCTAAGCACATTTGAAACAAAGCATCCATCAAAATCATCATGACAAAACCTCCATATAGTCCATGGAATGTGTTTGCATGTAGTTGCATGAATATTGACAGAGATGACAAAGATGTAAGCTAAATGTCTCAATCTACAAACCTCTCTCAATTGTCCTTTCATTTTATCCTAACTATGCTTCCAAGCAATATTGTGCAAGCATGTATTTTCTTATTCCTAATTCCCTGAATCTTGCTATAGTTCACAAATCCTTGACTTGCTAAAAAACTTGCATAGGACTTTAGTGAATTTTGTTTTTTTTTCCATAGTTACACTACCATGTTATCTGGGGTGTCCAATACTTGATAAAAGATTTTGCATGGTGATAGGAGGTGGCCAACATTCCAAGTCCTTGTGCATTAGCTTTAAGTAAAAAGTAGTCAAGACAAAATTTTGGAGGAAGACACTCAAGGCTACTCCCTAGATGTTTTTAAGCTTTTGACAATTAAAATATCAAATCATCTTTAACAAAGATGTTGCAAGTTTGAAGCATTTTACTTACCTCAAGAGTATCCTTCTCCTTTTCTGTTACTTTTACCCACTACACCATACCATCCCATTTTTCATTAAAAGAATCTAGCCTATACAATCCACACCACAAACAATTAACCACCAATTTGCTTGTTTTGATGATCATTTTCCTTTAATAGTTTTTTCCTGTAAATGAAAACTTTTTGAAGTAGTCAAACTAATGCATAAAGTTGACTACCTACAAGATTTTTCTATTGAACCTAAAATTCAATATAAATCCTTGAAGTGTAGGGTTTGCCATTAGCTCATATAATTCTAGGAAGACACAAAAGTGGTCAATTGTTTATGATAAACAAACTTGCACAATGGGATGTCGGGGTCATTATCTTGCAAGATGACTTTCAATGTCTCTCCTTCCATTAGCTCCTAATATTCTTTCAGTTTATATGTAGACACCTAGTCACTTGTTCCTCTGGTAATGTCCTTAACACACCAACATTTGCAGGATGTGCCATAGGCTAGACACTTGATCCCATCCTACACCAACACCTATGAAATCACATTAATAACCATGAACACCCAGGGCTTGTACCCCTTATCGACCTTGCAAAAAATGGGATACATATAGCTAACTCCACTTGGAACTACAAATTAAATAGCTAATTATCTATGGTCAATTCATATTCATTACCATTATTACCATTGAAGTGGACTGTAATATGAAAGTAGATACTCCATGAAGCAATATCACAAAAAATACATATCTCACTACCATATAAATTATGGTTTGAAATATAAATGACCTCCCACATCAAGATGCATATCACATGATCATTGAAGGTCTTAAACTTAGTCCGTTCAAACTAATACTCATATCAACTAAAATGCAATTTGCATTTAGGAAGCATACAATGCATGCTAGATTATTCCCGAAAATTCTCCATGGTATGGAGACATCTCATTGTTTTTATGCAAAGTGGGTGAGGAGACCAATGATGAGTTCTTTGTGGGCCATTATGGAAATACGCTATACTTGTTTCCTACTCACTGCCTTATGCATGAATTGACCCTTCCATACCAAATTGCTACCCATTGTATCCTTCAACTGCAATTGAGGTAGATCATCATTGTCATTTGTTATGAATAGGGGAGTATTGCCAAAACCCTCCATTATTTCTACAAGTTGCACCCGATACCACCCAGTGTCAACTTGGGTGCAATGGTGCACACCTTGTTGCCCACCAATAGATGTCCTCACACTCGTTGCAATTACGTCCAACTTGGTAGAGCTAATCAATTCAACTTTATCCCCCATCTAAAACTATGCACCCACAACATCCCACTATACATCTTAAGCCAATATTGGTCCACAACATATTTGGCCTTATTCTTGATTGTAATGTTTGTTTCCATGCATCTAACTCACCACACATAGTCCCCCAAGGCACCTTCAATCTCACCTCTTCTTCTGCAACTAGCACCTTGCACATTTTAATGTGTGCCCTTGTTTTCACACCCTCCCTTAGCTCTAGCCTAGTCTTCTTCTTGCTCTGCCATCCCACCAGATTTTGGTCAACCCTAGTTCCAACATGTGCTATTGTTCAATGTATCATGTTGTTAAACTTAGTACAGATTACATGCCATGGTGCTAAGGCCTTAACATACCTTACTAACATGGGCTAGACCCTCTTGTCTAGTAGTGGCCTTGTCTTCAGATCCATTCCCCACCCCAAGCTCAATAGGGTTAGAGCCTATGTGCAACTATACAATGTATGCCCCAACTACTATGGTAGGGAACGTCACCATTGTTACAGTGTGAATAATAGTTATCACACATGTTTTCCCTATAGCATGCACCATAGCATTTGCCTATGCTAAAACCTTGCCATGGTAGATTCCATTATTGCATGAAGTTGTTCAATGATTCTTACAATAGTTGTTTCAAGCATTTTTTCTACTTGCCCAACCATTTCTATGAGCTTGGTTTTGATTTCTTTAATTCGTGATGAAAGATAAACTGAATTGGACTCCTACCATAGTAAGCCACCACTCCACACCAACTTGTGTCAAATACACAACACCCAATGCTTAGTCTTTATAGTATTGGATCCAAGGGTTCATAATAGTCAATGTTTATACCTATATGGATAGTTCAAATAACATACCCAATATATATTTTCTACTTGCCCAAATTACAAGGGCTAACAGTAGCTAAATAAATCTTGCTACCCCTAATAAGTATGCATATATTGTTATGCAATGTAACTTGGGCTCCACTTTGATTGTCATTTTGTATCAACTTTGGAAACCTTACATTGTCATGTAATAATTCAACAACATGGCTATACTTGATTTGCATGTAAAAGTGAATATTCAAGGTGTTTGGGATGGACTTGGATGTTATGTTTTCAACTATTTAATTTGCAAACTACACACATGAAGTTTTGGCCTTTTGTTAGCCCTATGTACAATGTAAGCACCAACACAACATCTTGATGTAGACCCCAAAAGATTCACAATATCGACGTGCCATGAACAAATTAGTATCTACTAGAATATGCAATTTGGATCGATTAAATTTGTGTCAATGATGGCTAGACGTCTATATCCACATTTAGACTAGGTGCTTAACCACATCCCCTTCCACATTTGAATATAAGCAATATATGGGCACTTACTAGATCTGGGTTGCCAACATAATTAAGATCTGCAACTGCCATTTCAGACAACAATGGGCTTCAATGGGATGCCAATTTCTGCAACACACCAAACTTTAGGCATAGGTCTACAGCTAATAGATTGCAACACAAATTGCCCATTGCACCAAACATCCCGTAACATAGTAAGTTGAAGACAATGTGTTACCAATTTCTATTCGGCCATTGCTTTTCCCCCCCGTCCATATTTGTTGACCTTCATTACTGCACCTCTTGCACCCGTAAGTTAGTTAGTTCTCTTCTTTGTTGCATGTTCAGGTTAATATGCCACAAGGGTGTCCCACTAGGATGTTTCCACACCCATATGGCAAGTTGTGTGCCCATGCTTAATCCATCACTTTTTGAGCCAAGACCGTTTAAATTTCATGAATCGTCTAACACAATTTCTAAACCCATGGTCACTCAACTCATGTTAAAGATATTCAAACTCAATGTCCATTACCTTATGGAGTTCACCCATGTCCACAACATTTTGGTCCCCCACCTTCACAATCGCCATGTTGAAGTGGTGTGGTGCAAAACCTTGAATCTTGTCATCCCATATATTCTTGCCATCACATGCCCCATCTATTTTCCCATTTTTTGTCACCTCACCTTGATGAGGTGGCACACCTTTTTGGTGTCATTCTATGATCTCAATCTCTAAGGTCCTTTTTGAGGATCGTTGTTGTGCCCTAATTACAGCCTATGAAGGGGAGAGAGGTTCCTCCACCCCAACTCTCTGCATCTGTAGCATGCCACCATTTGTTGCAATGCTCGCAGCCTAGTGCTTTGCAAACCCTTGAGCACTTGTTTCATAGACCCCATTCCCACCCCCATTAGTTGGTTGCATCGACCCCCCACAATGCAAATTCCCACACCCAACCCAATTCTAGGTAGTGTTGGTATTGATGCACATACCTTGACAACAATTTTCCTAGCGTCCTTGCCAACCTAATTGTTGGCTTGTGTGTCCACAATGCCTAGAATGTGGCATAGATTATGCACCACATTTTGTCCCTCCACAAGTTATCCCTCTACAAGCTGGCTTCCAAGGTTACCCATCACATCTTGGGCCTAGGCCACCTTGTGTATAACTAGCTTGTTCATGTATTGGGTGAAGAACGCAAGCTACCTGCACCCCCGCTTTGAGATGGGCCAGTGCTATAAATTCTCTTTGATGTGCCTAGAAGCCTTCACCAACCCCACATATATGTCAGTGGGAACATTAGGTAGTTTTAAACATCATGCCTTCTCATTCTTGAGATAAATACTTCATGTGCAAGTCCCACTGCAAGCAACCAAGGAAATATATTTCATAAGAATAGAGAAATTTCCATTCTCACAATGAAGAAGAAACAACAAGGATAGTACTTCCTCAAGAAGCCACATAAAGAACCAAACAAGGGGAGACAAAAAAACAAATACACACCCACTAACTTCATCAACTCCCTACAATGGGTAAAGGCTAATGACAAGCACCATCCTACGAACTAAGTTTTTGTTGCAATTCTAGAAGTAATGGGAAGATTCAACCATATTATTGGCTAGCAATAGACCCCACAACAAAATCAGACAAAGAAACAAAGAAAGACAAAAAAGGAAAAGAACAAGGAAAGACTAAGAACAATGAAGGAAATACTTACATTGGGATTTGATTGTGTTACACCTATCTTGGAAATCCATTTAGGAAACACAATGACATAGTTTTTATGGGGATCTAACTTGTTTTGGTGACTTAATAAGCATTTGTTTACTTTGAATCAACTTGGGCATCTTCTTTATTGTTGACGATGCAACTTGAACATCGCCAACTTTTGTTTGTATACAAACCTTGTTGTTTGTTTTCTTGGACTCATTGTTTGGGTTGGCCAAGCTACTATTGGAGGTGTCGTATTTGATTTTGGACCCTTCCATTGACTAGCACATTTCCTCAGCCATACTATGACACGGAGTTGTTGTGATGCGCAAGCTTTTCCGATAGGGGAGTGGATTGTAGGCTTGTTTTTCAATGTGTCATTTGGGCTTCTTCGTATGCCTCACTTGTGCACTCATGAACTCGCCTACATCGAGTGCAAACATTCAACAAAACAAGTGCATGTAGTTAGGCTAAGGTTCAAGGTCTAAGCATGTGATTAGGGGTCTAAATTGTTCGCCTCCACAAGCATGAGGTTCTAAACTATGCATAAAACTATGATTTTTGGCACCAAAACACCCAACATGAGGCTCTTAATGGCTTGGTTAAAAATCACTAATTTTATGGTTGCTTCCTTAAACTTTCACGACCAAATGATCTTTTGGAAATAGACCATGCCACCTTTTTGAAAAGATGGGGGGGCTACTTCATTCCATTCCTGATGCAATAAAAAGATTATGGGTGAGTACATCATCATTCTAGTGTTATTGCATATTATTAGTCCAGTAGTCAAATAGTTGTGGATTTGTCTAGATGTGTCAAACATTAGTTGAAGATAATTATTGCTGACCAATTGTGGAGATTTTGGTGTACTTCAAGTTCACCTGTCTATTTTTAGTTTTGAGCTTTATAGGTTTTGATTTCCAGAGTTCCATCAAAAGCTTTCAACAATCTTCCCAAAGAGCACCAAGTGGGATTTGACTTCTTGTTGTTTCAAATAGAGGATTTTTGTCCATGTTCCAATAAGAGATGTGTGTGTTAAGGTTACAATTCTTGAGCTTTCAATTCAAATTACCTCTCTTGGTGTTTCTCAAGGAAGATTTTTGTTGTTGCATTGGGGCTTTATATGTTTTGTAAAGTAGAAATGTAATTCATTAATTCAAATTCAGGTGATTTCATATACTAGCAGGATGTTTATCTAGGAGATGGAGACATGTATGTTTATTATGTTTGATGATGTTCACCCTTTGTTGACCACCACACAAAATAACAGCCAATATGCTAAACTTGTTGAAGAGAAGGTTGGTCAATTCTTTTATGCTACCCACTATATCACAAAAGGTGTGGTGGGTCTAGGCATTTCCTTTGAAGGTATTGCAGTACTTTTTTTACCACATCAACGTTTCATGGTTTTCTTACACATAACGTCTTCTATTTTACAATCAGTAATGGAGGTTTTTGTGTTTGATCATTTTCCCAATGAAGAAGTGATGCAATCTATTTGTTGACAAGCATGATTTGGTGAAAGAAGTGTGGCTAATGGGAGTCAAGTAGCAATGTTCATTCAGCAACAACTATTAGCTATATAATGGAAGACCTGAAGGGTTAGAAAAGATGGTGCAATAATAAGGTTTTCTTCTTTTATAAATGTTTTTTTGGATTGTTTTTGGAAAGAAAAACCCACATGAAAGGTGGAGAGGCTAAAAAGGTGATGGTAGAGGAGGGCATGGGAGTTACGAAACAATTGACTAGGGTTGGAAAGAACAACTTTTAATAGCTTGGAGTTTTGTTGGAAGGAATTGACAATACTACTATTGCCGATGTAGATCAAGTGGTGGTAAATGGAGGTGATAACACAACCACTAAAGGTAGATGAGCCATATGTGTCTCCATAGCAAAAGAGTGTTAAGGTCAATAAGGGGGACACCTATATGGAGGGAGCTCCTCCTGTGGAAATGAAAGAACTAGAAATGGTCTTCCATGGCAATGTTTCGCAATTTTGGTGTTGACACTTGAAACCTTTGATCCTTGTTTGCTTGTATTGCTTCGGGAAAAGAGAGCCATTCAATAGTGGGTTGCAAACAGAGAAAGACGTGCCAACTTGCATTTGATGAATATCCTTTCTTTTCTTATAACAAATGAATAATAATTTTTTGTTCACCCCCTTCCATCTCCAAATCCATCAATAGGGTCAACGTTTTTTTGTATAAATAGGTTGACTATTTTGGTGGTAAGATAGGCAATATAGTTACTCAAAGTACATACATGTTTGCAATTGGAAATTGACCTTTACTAACTAGACACATATGTGAGGTTTTCACAAATAAGGTTGAAAAAGGAACAAGGAGAAGGTAAGGAAAAGGAAGGAGAAGGTGAAAGCACATCTCTACATTATCATCAAGATAGATTTTTTAGATCCCTATGAAATTCACAACATTTAGTAGTGGGTTTGTTTTGTAATGTGTTGATGGGTTACAATCTTCTATGATATTGGCTACGATTAGGGAACAAAAAGTAGTGTTGTTGCCATGTGCATCCCACAACCTATCAAGTATTGGGGTGTTGAGCATTTGACTAATATGTTCATTCACTATATCCAAGTATTTACAATAGTTTTTTTGGAGACAAATGTTGTTTTATCCACATATGTAGACATTTTCACCCTAGTTGGACATAAGTTATAGGGTGGCAAGGAGATAAGTTGAAGTTTGGGGGGATCATCAATCACAATTCTGTTGTGTGGATTGTGTTGTTGTGTGCTAGAGGCTACATAAACATCAAACGTGCAATAGCAGCCCATTTTATTTCAAATGGTCCCAACTAAAGAAATCAATGCTAATCATCGAGTCACAAACATAATTAGTTGTAGCTAGATTGATCCAATCTATAGAGTTTATAAATCTAGTCAAATGGTGATTTGAGTTTTTTTATTTTCAAGTTTGAATTTTAAACTTTATGGGGAATTTTCCATATTTAATGTTAATTGTATTTGAATTAGGGCATGTAATAAACACTTTGCGCCCCAGTCTATTTGGGAATTTTTCCAGGATTCTGGGATTTTTTTTTATTTCAAAATTTTGTGAAAAAACACATTGGTGACTAGTGATTTTTAAGTGAATCTTTTTGCTTTAAAAATTTTGTGAATTTTCCCACCTTGATTGTATTTTCATCAGATTTAGGCCATTTTCCAATATTTTCAAAATTATCCAACATAAAAAGTGATGTTGGTCACCATCCACAAAAAAAATTAGCCGATTTTGGCAACACATGCATGATTAAGTAGAAAACTAATGATGTGAGTTAAATATTCCACCTTGTTTGGCTATTTGTATATGGCCATCAAGGGATAAAACAAAATATATGGCTTGTTGGAAAAAGCCAGGTAAATGATTAATTTAATCCACAAACCACATTTCCACTAAATTCAAGGAATTTAATTTTAATTTATTGTATGGATACTATGAATATGTACAAATTTATATTTTACCCCTTTGTATAGCACTCTCATTGAAAAATCATACAATACGATATTTTACATATAGACATATGTCGACTATGACTAAGCACCACTTTGTTTATGACTAATGGGACTTTAAATGGTTGCTCTTGGATGATAAATCCAACCCATATATAGATGTAAATCAAATTAGTCGCAAACTAGACGTAGGTTAGTCGAAGACAACTTGACTCATGTTAACATGATGTCCCAATAGTCGTAGATAGCAAAAATTTAATTGCATAGACCAAATAGTTGCAGGTAGTTGTAAATGTAATGGTCACATATTGGCCTTTTCTATTCTAGTGTAGGTACCTAGGTAGTAGGTAGATATGTATGTACTACCTACCTAGTAGGTAGGTAAGTAGGTAAGTAGGTAAATACATACTACCTATTTAGTAGGTAGGGAAATATATACCTAATAATAAATAGTAGGTAGTTAGGTAAGTAAGTAGGTATAAAGGTACCTACATAGTAGGTAAATAGAAAATAGTAATACTAGCGATAAGTACTAGCTACTTTATAGGCAACTAGTAAATAGCTAGTAGGTAGCTAACACCTAATTAAACTATTAACATAGGTAGATTATTAGTGTATGTAGGCTAGTCATGTAATCACAAAATAGTCCTAATCTAATCATGTAGTCATAATGCAATTACAATGTAGTCACAAATTTGAGTAAAAGTATATGACTAAGGACATATGACTACGTGATTAGATTAGGACATTAGTTGTAAATGTCCAAGTCATTTGGACATTGTGTCTATGGCATAATGGATCACACTGAATTCAAGTCAAAGCTAGACATGAAATAATCATGTTAAATCATCCATGCATCATAATTCATAAATAATTAAATAAAGTATTTCACTTTTTAAAATTTGAAAATCTCAATCTGACCTTGTTATTAAAATGTTAAAGAGCAACATGCAATTTTGCATTCAAATGGTCACTAAACAGAATGTGCATAATGCTACCCAAAGGATTAAATTTTACAAATTTATAAACTCACATCCCACATTCCAGATGAATGCAAGGATTCCAAGTAAAGGATAATAGTTTAAAACAAATAATTATTATCTATGTTGACCCATAAAAAATTTCTCAAGGAAGATGGCATTGAAAGGAAGATTAAACATACTCATGTGAGGTATGTCATCTATAAGCAATGTATTTCAAAGTTCCTTTTCATTGGCAAAGACCAAATGTACACCATGAATTTCTTTATACGTTTGGAGAAGAACTCTTTCAACCCAATCCTTAAAACCACTAGCAAGATTTAGTAATTTGACCCTCTCTAATTGCCATAAGTACACCATTCAAGTCGAAAATTAAATGATATTCACTCACCTCCATTGCAGGTTGAATTTCTTTTGGGAATTTAAAAATCATTACAATTTTTTGCAAAGCTAATTACTCAATATGTGAACCACAATGAAATGAGCCCACATCATCCACAATATATGTGCAAACATTTTCAATTAATCACATCATTTGATTCATTAATGACGAGGACATAGTACAAAAACATGGGCCTAAGATTTCAACCAATATAAGCATTTGGAACGAACATTTCAAAGGATACAATACATACAACTAAATTATCTTGATTGATCATTAACATTTTGGATTATAAACCATAGAGGGTTTTTTGAACTCAACATCTAGGGTTATTGTTCTTTGAACCCAAAAAAATGTGAGGATGAACTCCAATTGGATAATTACAACTTACATGTTGTCATGTTCAATGTAATTGACATGTTTTTAGTAAGGTGTTGTAATGCTATTAACATTTTTGATAGAAATTATCTTCAAACATGTTATTTGTTATCCTATCATAAAATTCAAAAGTTTCTTTCAAATCACAAATAATCATTTGATCTCATTGTACAAAAGGTAGCATTATATGGTGATTACTACAAGGTTCTAACAACTTTCAAAATTTTGTATCTACCATAGTGATATGTTGCATCCTACTAAAAGGATTCCATTGCACAAATATATGTATACACAAACTCTCCTATGGAATGAAGAGCCTCCAAGTACAAGAGGACTACCCACATTAATAGTGCAAAAAACCTCTACTTTACAATTGCACTTTTTAATAAGCATGACATTATTGATTGGGTTCATAATCATTTTGGTTAGATTATGCTTTATATTTATTGGCATTTCCAATGTGCATACCCAAGACTTTATCAAAATACTTTGTAAGTCATTTATGGAAAACCAATGTCTTTGGTTTATTAAAAAGAAAATGATTATTCATCTAACAAAACTCATGCCCAAATATCTACAAATGCTTGATATTTGTGATCATTTCACTCAAAAAAATCAATATCTTGTAGGGCTTGTACACTTAATCCAAATATGCATTCCTACAAATATGTGTTTTTAAGTTGGTTTTTCTAATTGAATTTACATAAAATTTTGGTCACATCAAACAATGAACAAAATTGGATGTAGTCAAAATAAACCAATCATTTTTTACACAGATTGTTACTAAAATTATATGACTAACATGACTAAAGATGATTGTTTGGAATGACTACAATGGTTGTTCAACATGACTAAATGAGTCTTAGGCTATTAGGTGATGTGGCATTACTACTTGTTATGTTTACAAGAAAGATATCATCATTCTACTAGAGCATAGATCCACAAATTTCAAATGTGTAAAGAGGATATATTCTCAAATTTCAAATATGATTACACATGATAACATGATTCCTTGACACAATCTGCAAATCTAACAAATGCCATTTTTTAGAGATCATGTAAATTACACCAAATTTCATATGGAGAAACTATAAACTATCTATGGTTGCCTTTGATAACATTCATCAAGTGTAGTCCAATTATATGGAGGCCCCATCAATGTGTGCATGACATGTTGAATAGTTTTTGTGGAACACCTTCCCAAATGAGATCTTGGTTGAATTGTTTACAAAATATTTTGCATCCCAATCTTCAGCCCATATGACATTTCCTAGCTTGCCCATTGAATATGCTTTAGACTTCACAATTTTTTGGTGTTGTTTCACCATTTGTCAAAGGGAATTTGAAGTTCATGGTTTGTTGTAAACATAAAATAATTATGGGACCACCCACCAATGCACTTTCCTTGCATTGGTGGCATCTTATTCCTTGGCAAATCTATGCAATGATGACATCACACTACTACATATATGTGTTTTTTACACTAGTTTTTTTACTAAGTTTAATCATAATTGGTTGTAGTCATTACAAGCTAATTATTTTTTACACAAATGTGACTTAAAATGTATAATTAACATGATTAAACATGCTTGTCCAAAATGACTAAAGCTACTAGTTGATAGGGCAATATTAATTTGATATAAAATTAAAAGTTATATTATTTATATGAATATATAATGACATTATAGAACTTTAATATTTTTGAACTATAGGTGAATCCAAAACGCTACCACCACTATGCCAAAAGATGGAAAATATGATTGCATGACATCTTAAATGGCCAAAATTTAATTTTAAAGTATAATTATAATTTACTTTAATTAATGTCTTGCTACCACATGGTAGCCTAGAATGGATTCAAAATTTTATTAACCATTTATAAATGGATAGGTGGCAATTTAGAATAATGAAATAACTAGTATTGTGTAACTTTATAGACTATTGTTGAATGATCAATGATAGAATCCAAATTGATTTCTTTAATTAAAGAAATTCATTTGATTCTTGTATCTTATGCTTTCGGTTGACTAAAAACATTCTATTTCAAGATCAATAAAAACCATGGAAACATTGAATTTCAAAAATCTAGTTGATTTGTGGGAGTCATGGGACGATCGTGGAAAACTTCATGTCAGCTACAATGTTTGTGTAGACGCATCTACTTTTTTTATCTATGGGACCTAGGGACCTAAGGAGTGCATCATTGTTTCAGCGGAGATTGTTTTCGTTTCATATCACAAACGGGCACTTTATAGCTTGACTCCAATGTTGTGGAATTTCATATTAGTGGCAAGAAAAACATGCTTTTGGCTAATAAACCAAATGACTATTAAATTGGAACATATTGGAAATGAGATTAGTAATAATCTTACTTCAAGAAAGGTGTTTTGTTTGAATGCGGTCCGAAATGTTGGCAAAGCCGAAAAACACTAAAATGATCAAGCTTTTACCCAAGAGCTCCCTATGTTTTTGGGGGGTGAGTACAATGAAAGCAATGAGTTTCTTGGTGCTAGTGAAAATGATGTGACAAGTTCGCCTAATTTAAAAAACATGCGCCAAAGAGAAGCTCTGCCAATAAGGCGTAATAGTTAGTGTGAAACGTAATGCAATTTTTTAATTCCTAAAGGTGTTTTCTTCATGAGAGGTTGTGTTATGGTGTGTGATTTAAGAGAAGTAATTTTGGATGACATTCTTGGAGATGGTCATGTTAGTTTGACCATTCTCAACTATCCTAGAAACATCTCAATAGTAATGATTATTTGGAAATGGCCATTAACTCAAACAACTATGGAGGGATTTTTGTTGAAGGAGTCGTTCTTTTCATACGATGGAAACTATGTACCTTAAATGGATGTAGAAGGAATGATTGGTGTGAAGGAAAAAAAAACTTTAGTGAAAGAAAACAAAAGGAGAATCGTCTCCTTAAATTTCATCTCAAGGATGAAGAAGGTGTTGAGTGAGGAATCATGTCGTGGTGTCGGGGCGGTGCTTTGTTATTCCTTAAACTACCATTAACATTTCCTTCACAAAATGACGAGATTGCTTAAACACGAATTTTAGAACAAGTTGTTTGAGGAAAGATTCGCCCACACATTGGATATTCTAAGAAGGTTGCATTGAAGAGGAGATTGCAACCATGCAAAATTTGTGACGTTTCAAGAGAGGGATGTTTGTAAAACTACACGGTACAAAATCATGGGGATTTCTAGGTCAACTTACATGAGTTACAAGCAGGAAAGCAAAAGAGGGTGTAGGATTCTACCACATCGAAATAAGGGGAGTTAGAAGCAACAAGCCCTGGTGATATAGGCTAAACCAAACATTTAGTCTTTGATTGAACAATGTGTTGATGTAATGTGCATCAAATGAAGGGCATTGGAGATGGGAGAAAAGATGTCCATCTCTTTCTTCTAGATACCTAGAAGACAATGTGGGAGCATAGTGACCAAGTAAATGTGGGATGATTCATTTTCATTGTGTTGTATACTTCTCAATTAATGTTTCATCTGGTGGCCACCAAATCAAATAATTATGTGGCTATTATTTCGTACAAGTTGATTATTCACAAAGACTTGGACTCCTATAATCTCTTGATGGTTTGTTGACCTAGTGGCCACTAGGTCTATAAAATAACATGGCCTTAATTGAAGTTGCAATAAACATTGAATGTTCTTGGTTGTTTTTATGATAGTTGGTTTCTTCTACACACTTTCAAATTGGCAAAAAATTGTAAATTAGAAGTATCTTGTAGTATGCTATGAACTGGTTGAAAAAAGAAAACATCTAAATTTGGATGTGTGTAAAAGAGGATTTGTTTTTTCTAAGTGTATTGTTTGTGAATCCTTGAAGGATTTTATATCCAAAGTAGGAAAAAATAACCCTAGTGTGAAGGAACATGAGTTTAAATTGAAGAAACATAACATTCACCAAGAATCTTGTCAATGTCTATATCAAACTTGGAAAGCTGAATATGTGCAATCTAAAGAAGATTTCTTATGTGTAATTCAGAAGAAAACTGTGTATTTTCGACTAGTGTTTGTAATTAAATTTTAGTCGCAAAAGACATTTTGCAACTAAAATCCCTGTAGTCACCTAAGACAAGTTGCATGTGATAAATTAGTCGCAAATGACAAAAGGTATTGTACGAAAAAAAAGTCAACAAATACATTTCATCCTTTGACTACATTGTATACGTATTGTCACATGCGACTAAGATGCAACTATTTTGCTAACAATTAAGGGCAAATGATGTGTTGCCACGTGTTTTAATATTTGAATATTTAAAACATTATCAATATTATTTTGAAATAATCTAGGACGTTTAATTCTAATACTTGGATGATCTTATATTATGACATGTGGCCAATGTAAGTATGCCACGTGGCATTAAGAAAAAAAATATTAAAATATTAATATTAAGTTGGTAGGTACCTAGGTAGGTACACAAATATGTGCCTACAAACCTAGGTTATATACCAACCTACCTATTTAGGTTAAAAAAATAAATAGGTAGGTACATAGGTCAACCTAGGTGGGTAGGTCAAACTAAATACCTACCTAGCTAGGTAAATAAGTAGGTTGGGAAGGTATGCACTTTTAAAATGTGCATAATTTTTATTTCATTTTTTTGGGTTGACCTTTTTTATTAGTTCATCCCATGTGCACAAATTTCTTAATGTGAAATTGGATGACCACACCCCCTTGTTTATATAATGTTCAAAATAGGAATGAAGAACAAACAATA
>Ga0116228_10001118_pt1 | contig 21943 bp, 20 predicted proteins | sample S1TSphfallax_2_FD_89694 | JGI IMG/M metagenome (GOLD analysis project Ga0116228, IMG submission 89694) | Host-associated microbial communities from peat moss isolated from Minnesota, USA - S1T2_Fc - Sphagnum fallax MG | ecosystem: Host-associated > Plants > Peat moss > Unclassified | place...
AATATTAATAGAAACATTATAAATCATAACAACAATAATCAAACAAAACACATACTACCAAAATGGATTAATACATACATGTTGTACATGTCAAAGTTTAAACGATCTATTTGAAGTGTTTTCTTTATGTATAAACTCCAAAATTTAACTTGTTACAACACATTAGTTTAACCAAACTTTTACATAAAATATAACCAAATACAACACATAAACATTAGACATTTAATCACAAAAACCACGAAACATCCAAAATAAAATAAAATAAAAATAGTACACAAATACACAAACAAAACATTTCATAAAAAACTAAACATATTTATCATGTACTCACCTTTAACACATGAAGCACAAAAAATCTATGACACATAAATAAAATAACAATTACATAACTAGTTAAATATATTGAAAAATATGTATGTAAATGAATAAATGATTAAGTAAGTGGATAAATACATAAATAAGTAAATAAGTAAATAGGTACTTAACTAAATGAATAAATGGGTAATATATAAATAAGCAAGTGCATAAGTACATAGACAAATATGAAAATAAATAGGTAAGCATATACATATATAAATACATACATACATACATAGGTAGGTCAAGAGAAACAAGGAGGCAAGGCTTGTGTGTCATGATGCCTCGTTGAAGTTAACTTTTCAAAAAAATTCAAAGCTCGCATTCCAACATTTGGTTGGCCATATAAACTTTGTTTTCATCCCTAGGCACAAGCCTATTCCATAGACCCCATATAGTTGTGCATATTTTCCTACACTAATAATCATATAACCCTTGTTTGTATATTTATATAGACATGGTTAAAAAGCAAGTCTTAGAAAATTGAAATCAGCTTTCGATATTTTCCAAATCTTGATTGCTATCCAAAATATGATTAGTAATGTTTCATTTGTATCACACATATTTAATACACTTATTTAAGACTAAGTAAAATTTGAATACCAACCGTAACCAAATAGTTGATAACTTGTGTATATGAATGAACATTCAACAAGTTTGTGCATAATACATGGCATCAAGCCCATCACTAAATAGGTAGTGAGTTTGCAACAAATGTGTTCATGTGCAAATTCAAATGCGATCCCCATTTTCATGATGTTTGAAGGTGAAATTGTTGTGGAGTAAACATTTCAACCCTCTTATTTACCCTAAACGATTTGATTATAACTGTGATTCTATTGTTACAACTTGTAAGAACAAATCCAAACACCAAAGCCAAACAAAAACCATTTAACATCACATAAGCCATATGAATTTCATATCTTGTCACACAATTCCAGCATTTGAGAGACACACACAAACCCACATTCAATAATAAGAAATGCATGAAGCAAATTGAAGCACCAGCTTGTCCAAGTCTTGGATTTATGCTATTTCTGATATCATGGCATTGCTAGTTAGGTGTTTTCTGCAGATTACTAGTTTTCTGTAATCGTTTGTTGGTGAAACCCAGTTCAGTGTGAATGTATTTCCAACATATTTGTGTTTGGAAAGGTTTATTCCAAAGGATGTCTTTGAAGTCTTATATTTTAGCACTAAATGAACTCCCCTGCAACTGTGAGAATCCAAACCCCAAAAGCGAACTGGAAAAATAGACTTTGACTTCTGCGCATGTTTCTATGTGAGCAACTTTTTTGGTTTCAATAATGTTGCATGACACACTAATTGATGCTCAAAATTTTTAACAATTTACTTAGGCAATTCCACGACAAGTTGCAAGGGGAATTTGACCAATTCTATGTCATAATAGTTCCCAAAAAGAAAACAACAAATGCATATGAAGAGATTGCAAAATGAACTCCACAACAACACTCTGAAGGCAACTATCATATTAAGTACAGTGACACCAAAACAGACAGGAGAAAGATAAGTGCAGTCATTAAATCTTGTGAGTCACTTCGATCATCACCTTCACCAGTATCAGACCATCACCTTCATCACAAATGGCAGCTACTCCCCCACCAACTTCATGAGCTTCCAATGCTAGCTGTAAATAAGAATAAAATGATCTATTCAAATTCTCGTGCAGAAATTCATACAAAAGTCTGTGTCCTGAGAAATTAACATTGTCATTCAAGCTTGTGATGTGTTACCTTCATTTTATTTTAGCTTGCCTTTGTACAAAACAAGCATCTAAGATTTCTAAAGGGATAGAGAGGCTTACAAATAGGGTAGTAGTTGCAGCATCCTGTCAATTGAACATATCCTTCAAGCACACCACAATAGCCAAATGCATCATTAATCATGTGCATCTCCTTTTGTTTCCTTGTTGGTCTAATACACCAAATCCCATTTGAACTTTGAAGTTAAATACCTTGGGCTTATAAATAGGTCTGGCTTCTAGAAGCTTGTACTAAACTTACGTGCTAGCAATTGGGTCATGATCACAACTAACAATTGGGTGATTGAGGTATGACCAACAGAAAGGTCTGGAGCTCAAACCAAATGCTATTATCAATCTGCAACCATTATTCCACTGACATCTCATATGAGGTCTGCAAGGCCCGCATGCATCAAACTTGACTTGACAGTTGGCATTGCTTAAACTCACCACTATCTCCATGCCAGAGCTGTGACAGCTGCTTTGTGGAGATTTGCACTCCCTGCTGCAATCACTTCAAATACTTTACTTCCTGTCATCACACTCCAAGGGAAAGAAGTTCAATAAAGGGAAGGACCATTGTGCCTGGATTAGCAGAAGATGATCATCAAAGAGCAACAATATTTGTTTCCTTCCAGGCTGTTTCAGACAATCCTCACAACAGAGCTGATGTGAAAGAATGAGTTCAGCCAGTGTCAAGGCTAGATATCTCAATGCCTAAATTCCCTCAAATTCACCACAAAAAAGAATATATACTTGAAAAGGAGCCAAAAAACATGACTTCCATTTGGCAGTGACATTTTGTACTCCATTTCAGCAAACTGTGGTTTCAGTTTGGTGACAATGGGTGCAGGCACTCCACCTGTTCAACAACTAGAGAGAGTAGGTGCAGAAAGAAATTGTACCAGCAGAAGGCAGGTCTGTATCAGGAAACCATTGAAGTCTTTGGCCGTGCCAGTCAGTGATCACCCCGCCTGCTCCTTCAACAACAGGTACTAGGGCCAGAAAATCATACGGCTGAAAAGACAAGCATGATGGACACCAATTTAACAATTACCATAAATTTTCTTGTTACTATGCTCTCTCTGTTTCTCTAGCTCTATCTCTCCAGTGCAGCTGGTTCTGCTTTGCATTCACTATCTAGGGATATGAGTTGTAAATGAGACACATACACTCAAAAGGGAAGTTCAAGCAAGGAAACCGAAAACAGTGACACTAGCTCCATAGGGCAAGTGTGCTGAGAACCACTTCCCCTTTGACACTGAGGGTACTGCCTCGTCTTGGAGGAGGGGTATATGCATCATTGCAGCACTATAATCTAGAGAGGTCACCATTCCAACACTCTTTCCAGACTAGGGTGCTTATCTCTGGGTTTTTATGAGATCCTCTGTGTGAACTCTAGCCAGGGTGTACCTGGCAAGGAAACAGACTAATTGAAATGACAATGGCATGTGTGCCCATAAGATCTTTCCTTGAAAATGTATCAATCATGCAAGAAGGAAATTCTAAGCAGTCATCTGCACTAGAGTTCATCTTCTTCCCCATTCCAACCCCACCTTGTCCTGAAAACCCTAAGCCGTAACATCAGCAAAGCAGCCAACATTTGGCTCAGTTGTTCTGCAAAGTGGGGTCAAGATGGTAAATGATTTCAGAGCACAAGAAGAATGTCAAGGCAGTGGATCTCTCTCCTACAAGAACATTATATGCATCTCAAGCACCATCTTATGGGATGGTAAACATATGACTACAAATAAGCATATGACACTGCATTTGTCATTTTCTTGCAGCTTGGTTCAGTGTAAAATGTAGAGTGATATAGGTACACAGCTCTAGTACATAAAGGGTGACATGTAGTGTACCTTCAACCCAGATTCAACCACAAGGTCCACGAATCCAGCTGCCAGAAGTCCATATGCATAACAATCACACCCATACAATGGTATTTTCACCTGGTAGACAGTTTCACCATTTTGTAATATCAAAGTAGTTTAAAGACCCAGTCCTCTACGTAAAAAATATCCAGATAGCATGCAACAGCACATCAGATGATTTGACCACACTCCCCAAATGACTTTGCCATTCATAGGTGTCTTGTCTCCAAACAAGCACTGCAAGACCTAATTTCTGTGAGGCACACAAGTTGCTTGGAGGATGCATTAACTAATAATTCCCAAAGATAATCTCCTGGTGACTACACAGCTGACTAAAAACTCAAAGAAACCCTCAAGAACTACCTGTCTATCAGCAATACCTGGTTCCGGACCCGTATGAAAGCCTCCTCTGCAGAATTGCCAAATAGATGTGGACTAGTCGTATACCTGGATCAAACACACAAATCAGATTGAGGACATCCCTTCAAGTGACTTGCTACTTTTAGATTTCCTGATTACTATCAGTCACCAATTGGATATTTTCTGGATGCAACAACACAATCTTACAGGATACCATTCCCAGCCATTCCATGTAACAAGAGTGAAAGTTTTCAGATTAGGAGAAGCAAGAAAAGATCAGGATGGAGATAGCAGCAAGTGATTGCAGCAGATAATATGGGGAAGGTTCAATGAGACTGAAGTGCAACGTGGAAGAACATACAGGTAAGCATTCTTAAGGGCAGTACAAGATGAACGTGAATGGATGTTGTTGCCATTCATAGTGGTAGCATGCCCTTGTCTTCCAATCCATCGCTCCCGCAGGACTGGTTGGTCTATGACCCCAAGCACCTGAGCATCACTCCATCAAAGCAAAAGCCTAAGATCACCTCTTCAAAGCAGCCATGATAGATAATAACAAACAGGCAGAAAAAGGACATAGAATCTGTCACAAAGAAGTTCAATTCTGGATGACAAGAGAAAGCAACAAATTTATAAAGAAGGAAGTGTGAAGTGTGACATATTACAGCAACCTAAGAAATTGCTGCCAATGCTAACTGGATGATCCTCACCGGTACTCCTTCCCGTACTAGAGCAATAAGGGTGCCAAAAACTGGTTTCCCTGCCATTCACATTCCTCTTGCAATCAGTTCATGTTACATAGAGAAGTTTATGGAGCTTCAAGTCCTCCAAACATGCACTGCTCTTTTACAATCTCTGCTTGAGCAGATACTAAAAGCTGACAGAAAGATGATTGCTGCACAATTCTCTAACAAATTTGCCATCACCCAGAAGTAAAAACACAAACCTGTAATGAAGCTCTTGGTGCCATCAATGGGGTCTAACACCCATGTATACTTTGCACCTCCTTCAGGCATCTTCAATCCTCCTTCCTCACCATATCTGCACAGTAAGCATGTAGTCACAAAACTCCTCTCTCTCTCTCTCTTTCTCTGTCCCTCTAAACCCTAAACCCTGGGCTCTTTCATGTGTGTCTGTCTCTCTATCTCTCCCTCAAATGCTCATAAGCTCTTTCAGATCGCTGCCACATTCAAACAGATGTGATGCAATGCCAACTACTGAATCTTAAGATGGGGGTTTCAGAGATCTAAACATGTTGATCTAGTGATGGGATGGACAGGGAGTGTTGTTGTTGTTGTTGTTACAATACATTGCATGTGTCGGGAAGCACTCGGCAAGAATCGTCCTCATGGCTTCCTCTGCAGCTCGATCAGCAATTGTAACAGGACCTAGAAAACACACACAAGAGTCAGCAGCAGCAGCAGCAAGCTTGAAAAAAATCCCTTCACAGACATGTCGATCATCATCATCTTCTTCTTCCTCTTCTCTACCATCGCACAGCATGAGGTGATGATACTACAGGCGATCTCAAGACCGATCCTTTCCCTCGCAACACGAAGGTTTAGCAGCATGGAAGAGGGACTGCACCTACTCGTGTCCGCTTTGTCAATGATGTCGAATCGCGTCCGGAAGTATTTCCTGATGATTGTTCCCGCAGCATCCGCCAGCTTGTTTGCCACTTCCACAAATTCCTCCATTTCTTCTCTGGTAGATTCCTCCTTGTTCTTGTTGTTCTTGTCCTCCTCCTCTCGATCTACCATAGCTGCCGACAAATGCTCAGCTTCCGCACCCACTCGAACCGATTTCGCCCCCCTGATCTTCTTCTCAACAGCAGACTTGCTGCTCCAACATTTTCCTGAATGAGTTACGGGCATTATTGCATCCTGAATCTTCTTCTTCTTCGTCGTCGTCATCACAAAAACAGATCCTGATTGTGTTAAGGCGGACATTGGAGCTTGAGTTCTCGGCTTGCTCAATGCGAGCTCCTCGTCACGACAGGAGCAAATGCAACAATCCCGAGCAATCTCTGACTTTCCTAAACATCCCAGCGATCTCGCAGCTAGGAGTGCTGCCGCTGTTGTTGTTGTTCTATTCTTATTTGCCGATACTTGCACTGGACAACACGACGAGAACTCGCAATGGGAGTGCAGAAGCACCGCGGGACATGACGAACTACGGATGTCCGCCAGAGCTACGCTGCAGCCGGAGACGAGAGCAAGCGCCATAACTGCAATAGCCTCCTGGTGTGGCTCTTCTCTCTTCTCTCTGGATGCTCTTACTCGCACACTCGCGCTCGTCTCGAGTTCTGGTCTGGTTGCTCTGCTCTTCTCTCTCTCGTCTGGACGCCGCTCTTCTCTCGAGCTTGTTTGTTGCCTTAGGGTTTACGAACAACACACACAGGTGAATAGGAAACCTTCACAGAGGTGTTGTCTCTAGTGCTGGAATTGCACTATTTGCAATTTGATGGCATCATGGAAGGAGAGAGTTAGAAAGGCAGTGGTGCGGATTGCTACAACAACACGACGTGATGAAGAAGAAGAAGATGTGACAAGAATAATAGGAGGAGGTTTGCCGTTGTTAGAGCGCTCCCTGCTTCCCATTCTCACGCTCGCAAGCGCTGTGCATACCTGCGGTATCTTCATACGACGCCTGCTGTACCAATTCCATGTTCTGCATCAAACAAGGTAAATGTATTGTACCTTCTTCTTCCTTCTCCCTGAAATCTGATTCTTCTTTTTCTGAATCCCTAAACCCTGATCATCACTGAACTCAGAATTCTCTGTATTGGGTCTGTGTCTGCTCTGAGTTTTGTCGAGGAATAAGCTAGACAGACAGACAGACAGAGAGCTTTTGTGTTCATATTTTGGTTGTGGTTTAGAAGTTTGGAGAGGAAGAACAAGAGTTTGAGTTTCCATTGTCATCCCACATACGATGCACTACTGCATCACATGAGGTATTTCTGTTCTGCATTGCCGACACAATCTTGATGAGCTTTTTCCATCAAATGCTAGATGTTCAGCTCTACATACATACATTCCCTGCTTCAGGAGTTCATGTTCTGATCAAGTTCTTTGTTGCATTTGTTTTGAGGCGACAGACTTCCCATCCCAGTCATGAGTGTAGGGAACATGACGTGGGGTGGGACTGGAAAGACACCCATGGTGGAGTATTTGGCACACCACTTCCTCAGTGCAGGACTCTCTCCTCTCATTCTCACTCGAGTAAGTTTGGACCCACTCCCTCTCAATCACACCCAATTTCCAAAATCAATGTGTATGTGTTACATTGCAGGGATGGATGATGGATCAGGCAGTGAAAGTTTTTTCAAGGTTCTGCATGCAAGTTTATATGCAGAACCTTGAGTCTGGATGTTTCATTGATTTACTGCTCATAAAATGCAGTGAGCGGGTGAAGCAAACTCCATGCTATGTCTGAATGGAGTTTGCAATTGTGTATATATGTATCATAGCATGGATGTCGGTTGCATTGGAAAGTGGGTTATTGGGTGTCTCATAATCTCATCAGTCAGCAGAATGCATCGGTATTTGTAAGCATATATGATGACATTTGTAAGCATGAGTGATGATCATCACATTTTATATACAGTGGTGTCTCATTATCTAAGGTAGCAGAATGCAGGGATATGGAGGTGGAGATGAGGTTCGATTGCTTCAAAAGCACTTGCAAGGCACTTCAGCAAAGTTTGGGGTTGGTCCCAATCGAGCATTGCTTGCACTGTCCATACTGCACCAACAGGCTGTGCAAAATGGCAGCACCTTTGGGGCAGACTGGAGCAAGCAGAACAAGTCAAAAGAAGCTGGGGAGGATGTTGGGATTGTTATCCTTGATGATGGTATGCAGGTCTGTAGTCTCATCTTCTTGTCACATTTAGACACCAACCTTAAGTTTTGCTCTTTCTGGGGGTGAGATTGCAGCTTCTGACTGGGGGATCTCTTTACAACATTACTTCTCTAGTTTCTTCTTCTCCATGTGACAGAATTGAAAGCTTGATAAAATGTTGGGTCATCTTTGTCTATGCAGAAATAGTTGCCAAAATGTGGGGTGTGGTAACATGAAATAATTGCTTTGGCATGTTGCTGTGTGTCAGTTAGTCATGAGCTTTGAAATCAAATGGTTTTTTTATCTATCTTGCAGCACTTGTCAATGGCAAGAGACATAGACATTGTGATGGTGAATGTGGTCTCGGGCTTGGGAAATGGGAGAATTGTGCCACGAGGGCCCTTACGTGAGCCCCTGCAAGGTTTTAAACGAGCACAGGTGGTGGTTCTCCATCATGCAGATCTGGTATATTTCCCCCCCACCAAAGTAATAGGAGTAAATAAATATTTTGATCACTTCTAGCTCAGTTCTTTACCCTGAATCTCAATATAGAAGAACTGAAAACTGTGGGAACTGTGCTTCCCCAAAGAAGGATTGACCTCAAGAATGTAGAGATTGCCTTAGGTGGGAAGGTTTCTTGGCAAATGCTGAAACATCAGAGTGATTACTGTGCACTTCTGAGCATTATTTATCAGGAGTGCTTTGGTCTTCAGAAATTCATGGGAAGCTTCAAGATATTGATCCAATTGTCACTGGACAATGCAGTGTTGTGCAGTTTCTCTTACTGGGAATCATGATGTGGATGCTTTGGTAAGTTCCAAGCTTTAACCTGTGTACTTTGTATTGGGGTAGGTGACAGAGCAGCGGTTGAGGAGTTTGAGAGGTATGCTTGACCATGTGCTAGGATCTGGAACAATTGTTATAGGCAGCCGAATGCGTCCACATAACTTTTACAAGGTGGATGGCAACTCAAATTTGAAGATTTCCCTTGAAGCAATGCGAGATGCTGTGGTGCTCTGTGTGTCTGGGATTGGTTGTCCAGAATCTCTTGCCTTAATTCTCCAGCAGGTTGGCATCCCATTCTGCTGCAGACTTCTGTATAGACTATGCAGGTGAACTTTTGTGCAGCAACAGTGTTATGCCCTGTTTGTAGTGGTCGGTTGCAGAGGTCATATCATAATGTGGGTGAGTCTACTGTGCTTTGAACCACAGGAAGGAGCGTTGCATGTAGAGCGTTTGGATTTTAGTGACCACCATTGGTTTGATGCAGAGGTATATTAGTTCTTTCCACTTTCCAACAGCTGCTTCTAGTTTACAAGTTGCTGTCAAGAAAGAAGCCCAAGAAAGTTCATTAGTTAGAAGCAAGGAGTTAGTCCTGTCTTGCATAGTGTGTTGCCACCTCTTGGGTTCTGTAGTGAGGAGAATTGATATTGCTTGAGGTGGGTGGGATGCACACAGGATCTGGAGGAAATTCGTACTAGGCTGTGGCAATTGCATTGCAGATTCAAGGAGCACAATGTGCTTCTTGTTATGACTGAGAAGGTAAATTGTTCACAGCACACACAGATTTTGAACTGTTCAGAAATTCAACTGTGGAACCAAAGATAAGAAGTGGAAAATTTTATTATTGCCTCATGGGTTCTGTCAGCCATTCTTTTTACTTGCACTATCTGATCTGTCTAGTTTATGTATGTTGCTGTGAAGGACTATATGAGGGATTCAGCTACAATGGCACAGCTGTCTGATGTGGGTGCCCTGGTACTCCAATCAAGCCTAGAGATTATAAGTGGCTATGGTGATGAATATGCCTTTGATGAGTTGCTGGTGTCTGTTGCAGCCAGACGTGTCAGTGTTGTGACAAAGACTCATGAACCTGTCCACATCTGCTCAGACTTGAAAGCAATTATTCTTCAGTTCATCAGCAAATGTTTCCAAAGAGTACAGATACAAGTCTCATAGTGGGGTTTATGGTCTGCCAGAATTTGCACTTTTCACCATTCGGTTGAGCCAATTGAGGCAGGATATCTTGCTAGATTTAGGGTTTAGGGTTTAGACCACAAGAACATTATAGTTGGTGCAGGGTCAGGACATCCCAATATTTGCATGTATTTCCATATAGAGTGGTCATTAATTGGTGACATGGAATGGTTGGATGCAAGAGCAACATCATGGGGCAAGAGGATACATGAGGCCACTAGGGAACAATAGATGAAATGTGATGCAGTTTACTTTCAATGTACAGCAGTCGCATTAACAATTGTTAGGAGTTTCCTCACCTCTGCCTGGAGAGAATGCAGAAAGGATATGTATGGACCACCTCACCAGGTCAGAGCGTCAGCTCTCTTGAAATCCTCATGGCCAGAAAGCCACAGATGCAAGCAATTGCGAGGCCCAAGTACTCTTGCTACAAAGGACCTAAGGTTCCCAATTCCAACACCTAACTGAATTATGCCATTCTTGTCAAGCATAGGATGACAGGTGACTTACTGATTTATCCTGCTGAGGAGGCCCTTGACAAACTTGGAGCTCACGTCATCCATATTCATACACTTCTGCTGAGTTAGTCTTCACAAAATTTTCAATTATATACTAGAATTGTTCTTCCAAGATGAGTTTCGTTATTGATGAAATGCAGTCAATTCCAGGATGGTACTTGCTTCTATTTCAGTTGATCCTGGGTGCAGAATCAAAGATCAGAGTTTGAACCAAGAGTTGCAATTGAGCAAATTACGACAATAACAGCTGCAAACTATCAAGACAATACATGAAGCTTAAGGGCAAGACTGGAAAGCTTGGTGGTTGCTGTTCCATAACACAAGGAGGTGCATCAGGACTCATCCCATTCCCAGCACTGCCTCCATGGCTCCACACCCCTCCCTTTCTTTCTTGTAAAGGAGACAAAGGGTTTAGGGGTTCAGGGTTTTTCCAGCAACAGCAGATTTGGTGTTCAACACTCATAGACACTCCCCATCACCACACCACAATTTGTAAAGTTATCCATTGTTTTCTGGTTGAGATCACATGGTGCTGGTCTTAAGTGCCATGTGAACCTACCTTGAATTGAATACAACACCATAAGCAACATAGGCACGGGTTGTGCAGCAAATAATTGAGTGCCTGTTGCCAGTACAAGGGTTTGGGGTTTCAGAGGGTTATTTTTCACATTTGGTACATTGAACTAATATGGGTAATGTTCCATAAAATTCCAATTCAATTTCCAGCTGTGCTAATTCTTCCCATAAACAAACAACCATATCAATTCTAGGAAAATTTTGATTTTCATCAATTTCTTCTCTGTTTCCTCCCCCCTTTTAACTACAGAAAGCTCATTTGTAATCATGTTGCAGGTGCTGAAATGGCTTTAGTCATGTCAAGGTTTGAAAGCCTGCAGGTTCCCAGAATATTCTCAGGAAGTTCTTCCTCTGTGTTCGCCTGATTTCAAATGACAACACAAACCCAAAATCATGTAAATCACCCATTCTCTTACCACATCTTTTCCTGATTTGGGTATATATGCCGTGGCACTTTGTAGTATTTTGCTTGCTATTGATCACTGGATTTGAATGTCTTGGTGGGGCATACATTTCTGGCATGACAGAAACCCTAAACCCTAAGAATATGGTCGCAAGAACTGTTGATAAAAATTGACACTGTTACTTTTATCTTGGCACAGAATTGACAAGACTCTTCAGGTCAACATTGGAAGATAACAAGCAGCACACTTTGTGAGTGATTGGGTGTACAAGATACCTGAATGAGAAAGGCCATTTCAATGACCAATTTACTTAGGTAACCAATCACCAAGTTTACAACTCCTTTGGCAACTGATGATGATCCAATGTCCACATCCAGCTGCATCCAGTAATTCGAACACAATCCACAATTCATTCAACACTCCTGGTATGTTTTCATCCAGAAAAGAAAAAAGAAAGCTCTCTCCATTGAATTACCCATCATCAAAGAGTTGAAACAGTTGGTTAGTAGTAACACCTCCAAGTAGTTGTGACCCGAGAAGTAAGTAATTTCCAAAGCTTCACCAACCAAGCAGGCTGTCTTCCCAACACTTTGCTTCACAATCCACGATCCCTACAATTGCATCACCAAAGTAGTGTACCCACATACCCACTCCCTAACGCTCAACAATTTTATTTGAACAAAATTCAATCCTTCCCCCAAAAAACCAAACCCCAACAGAGGTTTTGCAGCATCAACAACAGACATACAAACCTAGAATGGATGTGCTTTGTGAAGAAAGTGCACAGATTGAAATCACCAAAGTGTGACTTTCTTTACCTTTGCAATATGTGGGATAAGCTTGAAGCGGCTGTTTCGATATCTGTCGTCTTCATGAACAAAACTTTCCAGGAGTGGAAACCTTGAGAGAGGCTGGCTAACCATGTAGTAGAGAACCAGGGAGTGCGTAGGAGTTCCAGGAACCTGTAGTACAAACAAGACACATGACATGTTTCTTAAATAAATGGGTGTGCTTCATGTGTATGTATTTAAGCACCCAGGTTCAAGAGATTTAAAACAGTCTTCAAAATGCCATGCAAAACTTTTGATGCCAAGCTCTGGATTTGTTGATAAAATTGCATATTTCAGCAGAGAATGGTAATACAGGTTTCCAGCTAGAATCTGTGTGATTTGCAACTCACTTGAAGATTGATGACAAAGAAGAAAAGATCCCCCACTTCAGCAGCACTCTTCTGCATCCATCCAGTGGTAGCAGTTGATTTATCTTAGTATGACAGAATGATGAACATATGATACAAACATGAAGAGAGCTTCAAATCCAAATTCATGGAGGAACCAGGTGCATGATCTGGATTCCCATTCACCACAGATTTTCCTGGGGAACACGGAACTGGGTGCAAGATCTGGACTCCCATTGACCAACAATTTTTTTCCCAGGATCATGTAATCAATGCAATTCCATATGCTTTGATGTACCCAAAGATAGAGCAACAAAAGCTTGGATTAATAAAGTATCTTAGTGAAACCATTTGAGTCAGATTCATATTCATATGGACCTGTTGAGCTTCTAGTTTCTGAAGGACGCAACCAGATCGACTGGCAACATGGTCCTCACGCTTGTCAGATTTGAACCAATCAGCTGCTACAAACTGCATAATTGGATTTCCAGCCTTCACCTGCAACAACCCATATGTAGAACTATCAAAACACTAGCCACTCTGAACCACATTTATTTATCTCACACAATTTGGTTGGTTGGTTTGTATCACAGAATCGGAAGTTGTTGTAATAATAGGTTTTGAAATCACTGCAATTTCCTTCACAGTAGTCGTTCTTGGGTGGTGGGCAGAAGTTACAAGTTGCCATGCATGTCAAATGTGAATGGGGAGCCAATAAAAAAAAACTGATGACATGATGAACACAATCATGAAGGAAAAGAACACACCCACCTTTTTCTGATTTTTCAAATATTGCTTTCCCCGAATGAGGAAGGTACTTGCATCCGCTGTGCTCCAAGAGTTGTAAGAATTTGAGCTTGTACCCATTGGCAATGATCCTTCTTGATTCAAAAAGGTGACAGCATCTAGGTCAGTTCCACGATGTGATCGTTGCCTTTGAGTCTCTCTTTGAGCTGGCAAAAAAGCAAAAAATCACCAAAAGAAACAGTCAGCAATTTGCCTAAAGCCTTCACATTGAGTGTAGGAAATCTTTTGATCTCTAAAGAAGATACTCTAGTCCACTCTCAAGTCTGCAACATGATGGATAGATAGCTTGCAACATAATAGGTGAGTCTAGAAATCCTTCAAATCTATAGAGATTGGACTCTGTCTATTCTACAATTACATTCCAGAGCTACTGCTGCTACTGATCCCATTTACAATATACTCAAAGAAGCTACTACAAAGCACAATTGATAGAGAATGGATGCTGGAAAAAAGACAGCTTGCTTTTACACAATACCAGAAGCAAGATCATGAAGACGCTTCCTGAAGGTTGCAGCTGCAAGTATCTTCTGACTTCCGCCTCCAACCTAGGTTCAGAATCAAAGAGAGTTTTGCATCAGTTTTAGTGTCCAGAATGAAGTGGAAACTAAACCCTAAACCCAGATAACATCTCAAAGGCTGGGAGGCAGAGAGAAAGAGAGAGCAACCTGCTTTTTCTGGTCAGTTTCATCAAAAGTTCCTTCACTCTCCGAAGAGTATTGCAATTCCGAATCCACCTCATGTTCCCGTGAAGATTCCTCCGCATCAAAGAACTCATCATCAGCCCCCTGAAGAAATGTGCTCTGGCTCTCTTCTATCGATGGTTGTGGTCCTTTCCCCTCCTGCTGCTGCAAGCTGCTAACCTTGCTGACATCCCTACTCTCGGCCTGTACAACTGTGCCGAGGCTTTCATCATTCAATTCTGTTGATTCTTGGTTGATGACCGGCTTTTCCTTCACCTTGTACAATTCTCTGATTGCTGCAACATGATGATGGGCAGCAATTGTCTCAGATCTACTACTACAGTTCCACTTCTTCAAAACCAAACACAATGTACAAATCAAAATTCTCGAATAACCCATTCATTACCTGCAACACGCTCCAGCATACAAAGTGTCATGTCTCTGTTCCGAGTAGGAACCCAGAATGCCTTCCAGTCCTTCCAGTCTACCATCAGCATATGCTTTACAAGAGACCGTTCGTGGAAACCTCCTTGTGGCTGCAAAGGCGAAATCACATAACCTCCACCTGCACAACAATGATGCCGACGATGGTGCCACCCACCATCTCTTGTCAATCTTATCATCACCTTCCTACCATCAAAATGCCACAACACCTGCCGCAGATGGAACATCATTCCTAGAGAGTGTTTAATTTTGTTCTATTTTTCAAAACCAGGATATCTCTAAACATCCACAGAGACACACAATGACTCTTTTTGGAGGCGGATTTTCTTATGGCCAAACACAATACACTAAGGAAAGAAGAGAATCCAACAAGAGATACTAACATTCTAGCTGGCACACTTGAAGAAATTCTCACTTTTTAGCCAAGCACGCCGGAAACCTGAACGTGTCGGACACTTCTCATGAGTCACTGAGTGATAGAGTATCACTGCAAGAGAAAGACCACAAAGTGAAAGCTAAGAGCATGGTGAAGAAATTACAAAACACCAGTGTGAAATCTCCATGAATCCAACAGAACATTTGCATGGAAAAACCAAACCCAATTGCAGATTATGTCTCTTTGCCTTCTCAAACAAACTATAGCAAATGCATGACATACCATAAGATCCATCATCCTCACGGCGCCAGTAACGATGCAATAGCAAATCCCGTGGATTCATACGCCTGCACTACATCATACACAAACTTTTACATCTGCTGGTAGATGAGTATCATCAAATCTACAAAATCACAGACAAAATTCTCCACATCAACACTTTGAGTGAATGTTTTAACATGAAGACCAAAATGAGTGGCGGTTGGTCATAACCTTGAGAGAGTTTTTCTTTCTCAAAAAAGAATCAGACCATGCCCGCCTTCATCACAAAAATTAGCAGTCCATGAGCTGCCATGACTGACTGCACACTTTGACTTCATCAGCACCCCAACACTGGATGTAGATAAGAATAGAAAATAGAAAATGCACGCACGCACACACACACACTCACACACACACACACACACACACACACAATGTCTCTTGAGGTTGTGTTGCAATGGGAGGGAAAAAGAATACTCAACAGGAAGAAGACAAAGTCATGATGTTGGCTAGTACTCAAGAGAAATAACTGCGTTTATATAGGGTTTAGGGTTTAGGGTACCAAGGGAGCCAATGTGTATGTAACTGTTTGTGGACAACATCCGTATGTCCATCCACATGCTCAATCACTCTCCCCTTCCAAAAGCAAAAATCCCACCTGCATCCACAGAGCTTTGGAAGATGTAAGAGTCTGGATGGGTGAGCATACCTGGCCATCAACTGAAATGCATGAATTTTGTGATACAGAGAGAGAGTGGGTGAGCTTTTTGTCATGGATTCAATGAATAAGTGGATCCAACTGTGGACATTGCACAAAAAGCCATACATTCTGGCTTGAGACCGGAATGGACTTACTCTGCTCGTGAGGCACCGAGTGACATGACTGTCTCAAAAATAGCTTCAGAAGTTGCATGCACAACACCAACAGACATCAGTGCTGGTGGATCCTCTCCTCGCTGCAAGAAAAAGATGTCTGTTTTACTTTACCAGAAAAAAACCAATTTGGAAAAAAACACAATAAGGCTTCATCATAGGGCTGGGCCAGAGAACCCATTTGGAAAATACAAAATAAGAATCCATAATGGACCAGAAAACCCATTTGGAAAAAATACAATAAGAATTCATAACAGAGCCAAAAAACCCATTTGGACAGAAACCCACTGACAATTCATAATAAGACCAGAAAACCCATTGGAAAAAAACCACTAAAAATTCAAAAAAGGGCTGGAGAACCCATTTCAAGAAAGTACACAAAGACATACTAGGGCAACTTCAAAGGCCAAGATATGAGTTAAGGACTCAACCTTGTGTTTTCTCCAACCTTGTTTTCAAATTTGGAAATTTGTTTTCAAATTTGGGAAGAAAATCATGTTGGCTAAAACAATACCTTGTCCTTGAGATTGCCCTTATCATCAGTGGTTTCTTTGAACAGACGCAATCCTGAACACCACTCAAAGAAAAATAGTGAAGGTAAGCTCAAAGTGGGTCCATATCAAATTGGAAGAATTTCAATCAGGAAATGCAGCATGGTGCAGAAATATACTTAATTTGCATAATTTCACTCAATTAGCAAGTTTGCCAGCTACATTAAAAAATGTGTTCATAAGTAGTGATTTTTAAATTACAAAAAGGTTTAAGATTTTACCATTTTTACAGCCAAAGATTTGCCAGGGAGAAGTTGCAACTACATCTGGAGAGGCGTCCTTAGCTAGCAAGGATCCAGTCCAGTCCCGACTATCTGCAGGGTGGACTAGATCAATTACTAATTTGCACAACGTATTCGAAAAAGCTGTTGACCCTAAGAAGCTTAGGGTGAAGGATGGAATCTCTCCTTAGTGCCAATTACATCAGATAATGGCCATATCACCCACACGCACACCCACCTGCAAAGTTACTAGTTGAATCCTCTCTGTGCATGCTATCTCCTCCTGCACCAGATGTGTCATGCACATGTCCACTTCCTTTGTGCCCAGAGAGCCTGAAACAACAACAACAACAACATCTGCGAATTCATATAACAAAAAACCTGGAAACAAAACCCATCTGCAAATTCACAGACAAACAAAAGGCCCCAGACAAAACCCATCTGTGAATTCACATAAAAGCAAAACCCCTAAAACAAAACCTGTCCATCTGTGAATTCGTATTAACAAAAACCCCTGAAACAAAGACTGTCTGTCTGTGAGTTCACAATCACACAAAAACCCTTGAAACAAAATGCATCTCGTGTGAATTCACATAAGACAAAAACGCCCAAAACAACAACACCATCTTTATGTGAATTTGCATAAAACCCCGAAGAGAAAACCCTCAAACAAAACCCATATGTGAAGTTCTTGTAATGGAAGAATCCTCACCCAACTCATGAGTTGCATAATTATCTTAATTGTCATTGCATCAAAAGCCCTAATTAGCCCTAATCATCATGGCATCAAAAATCCCAATTGGCCTTAGTCATCATCTGTCACATTAGTAGCAATTATAAGAGCAGTAAATTGTGAGAAAATTGCAATAAAAAAAACCAAAGGAACTACCTACTCTGTTGCATTTGCAGTACCTAAATGGATGCCATCTCTTTCCAGGAGCTGGTACAAAAGGCCTGTCATTCCCAGGTGCGCCTTTCTGCATAAAAACCAAACCTTTGCTCTTTGGGTTATGACAAAAGAAAAAAAATTGTAATGCAAACCCTACAAACTGCAAATCAAACTCTTTTCTTGGAATCTTACTTTGAAATTCCTGTCACAAATCGAAACTGGGTGCAGCACCAAGGATTCACTCCAAAGCAAAAACTTGATTTCAAACTGACATTGTTGTATAATGTGCAAAAAGCAACAAAAAAAGAAGAAATGCCGGAGTTGTGTAGTCAAAAAGCTTCAGTCTTCTTCGTCTGCAAGAATTTGGTCTTCTTGTTTATTTCTTTCTTCACTATAGAATCAAGCATTTATTATACCTCCTCAGCAGCTTGTCGAAAAGCCTGCATCCATTTGGCTGCTTCCTCCGCACTGCTTGATCCAAACTGTGTCACATGCATATACCATCAGTGAGTATGTTATCAGTATCAATACCTCCTGCTGCTCAACATCCCCTGGCAGTGGTGCCACATCGAAATGAAAATGGGATCAGATCTCGAATTTCATTACAAAAAAGAATCTTGGTGATCATGTGTTTTCTGATTCAGTCAGAAAAAAATCTTCACCAAAATGGGTCTCAAATTCACTTTGAAATTTCTTCACCAAAATGGGTTTTGATGATTTCACTCATGCAGAAACCATTTAGACAATCTTCTTCACCAAATGATAGTTTAGATTAATTCATTCATGCAGGATTGATTCTTCACCCAAAGTAGGTTTCGATTCTCTCTAAGAATCAATCCTTCTTCCTTGACCAAATCACTTGTTTGATTCCCACAGAATTCATTCTTCAACAAAAAAAAAATTGGGTTTTGATTCTCTCAGAATCCTAACCTTCTTCCCCACAAAATTGGGTTTTGATTCTCTCAGAATCCTATCCTTCTTTCCCACAAAATGGGGTTTTGATTCTCTCAAAATCCCATCATTTATTCCCACCAAATGGGGTTTTGAGTCTCTCAGATTCCTTCCTTCTTCACCAAATGGATTTTGATGCACTCTGGATTCTTTCTTACTCCAATGGGTTTTGATTAACTCAGGATTCTTTCTTCACCAAATAACTGGGTTTGATTTCTTCTCACAAATTTTTTTTGTTTTTTGTTTTTGTTTTTGGTTATTGTTGCAGGAATTGCAGAATGGACTTTCTGCATGAAGAAAGAAAAACTTCACAGATCCTTGAAAAAAACTATGTTACTTACCGTGAGATGATCTTCATATTTTTCAGGATGATGGAGTGAAAATGTGAAGTAAACCTGCAAAAGCACCAAAAACACACACACAATACCCACAAGTTTTTTTTTTTTTTAATAGCAAACAGTCAGAGATCGATGAGACAGACACATAGCATTTCTACTTGTGAGAAATCAATCAAAACTTCAAGTCAGAGCAGCAAAAAATTATAATTCCGGAGGACTTGTCAATGTACATCATCGAGCTTCTTAACATCATACCCGGGAATGAATCACTTCACGGCCATGATCTATCACGCGTGTGTAGAGCTCGATGGGTCCACTCCTCACTGGCGTCTGCGAAAATAAAAAATCTCTCATCAAACTCAGTCTCTCTCTCTCTCTCTCTCGCACACACACATTTCAACTCCTCAAAGAAAAAACAAGAAAGACTGTGTAAAAGAAGAAGAAGAAGATGATGATGATAATGATTTTGTAGCTACCCATTTTGTGGATCTAAATGGGTAGAAAACAAAACAACCGGAATTACAAAGAATACCCATGTGTGTGTGTGTGTGTGTGTGTGTTTTTCCCCTCTACACTTTGTACCTACCACGTCTTTGCTGGCGGGTTTGTCTTTGTAAGAAGAAGCTCGATTCCCTACCAACACCACGTAACGCTTGCGCGGATGGTTCAAACGTAGCTTATGGGAGTGTACATAGTACAAGTAGCCTTCCATCACGCCTTGTTTGTCCCCTTCCCTCTCTCTTCCCTCCTCTTCTTTTTCTTCTTCCTCCTCCTCCGCCTCCTTCTTCTCCTTCTCCCAACACTTTCTGCCGCAGAATTTTTACTCAACTACTGCCGAGCTTTCTTAGCTCAAGGAAAAACAGTCCTGGTGTCATGGGTCAGCAGCAACAACAACAACAACAACAAGAGCGAGTGATGGGAGTCACCGACCCACACAAGCGACCAGAAACTACACGATCTGGAACAGAAAAATGTATTTTTTTGAGGGGGGATAGGGGGATTTCTGCATTGCTTTGTGCAGCGATTGCAATACTCTCCGACAAGTAGTGAGTGTGGATTGAATGAAGAGCATTTTGCGAGTTGACAAATCGGCAAGCGAAGATTGCACCTCTGGAAGTGGATGCACATCGCAAACGCGCTGTACGTGTCCCGGGAAGCGCGCAGCTCGCGACATGTGTCGCGGGAGACGTGTGCGGCGGCGACCACAAGGAGACGGCCGGGTGTCGTGCTGGTGGTAGTGGTGGTGGTGGGGGTCCCCCGTTTCTTTTAGGATTATGTAAAAGATGGAAAAACTGCCCAAATAGAACACGAAACAGGAGAAAGGAAAATAAAAATTCGATGTGCCAAAGAAGAAATTCACTTACAGGAGAAGGTTTCGGATAATAGGGGTCTTCTGGATTTGAGGTCCCATTCCGAGGCACCCAAATTGGCAATCCTAAGAGCATCTCCAGCGGTGCTTAGTATGTGAACATGCGAAAATATATTTTCACATCCAAGTTTCGTAATGTACTCTTTTGCAACCCCACCCATAAAACTGAAAAACTGGGACAACAAATAAGTGGGGGACTACTAATAGCAAACCACCTGGACCAATCATTATGATGGGCCAATCAGAAACACTCAGCAGCAGTTAGATCATATTTATTGGGAAATTTTAAATTCACACCTTTTTTTGGTTAAATTCACACCCTTTCTTCGCGCATTCGATTATATGCAGATTAAATTTGAGTGTGTCTGCCCCACCCCCCTTGATGTTCATTCAGGGTAGACACACTCAAATTTAATCTGCATATAATCGGACACGCGAAGAAACGGTGTGAATTTAACCAAAAAAGGTGTGAATTTAAAATTTTCCTATTTATTACACTCTTTTCTGGAGGTGCACAATACCTTTTACCACCAATTATGGGGAGCCAAAACCATTTTCTTGGGCCAAACTGGGCATATGGTGGACTTTCTTCATCCAATTGTACTCTACAGGATCACGGGCCAAGGGAGAATGTTTCGGATGTAGGGCCTTCCGGATTTGAGGTCCTGTCTCAAGGCACCTAAACTGGAAATCTTAAGGCCAATGAGGGTACCCAAAATATAAACAATTTTTTTTGGGCAATTACATGTCAAGAATTGGATGAAATCCATGGAACCTACTACCCAGCCCACTACCTTGCCATGGCTCCCCACCACCATCCCCAAATCCTCCCTACAATTGGATAAATTTTCCAAATATGAAGAGACACCTCACAAAACCCACCCCCCTAAAGGCCGTCCCCAAAATGCAAAAATTGCAAAATCTTAGTTATAAGTATGTGTCATCCCCAGACCCCTACATGTGTGTTGAGGACCTTATTTCATTTTTAAAGGAAATAAGAAAAAAAACACCATACAACTATCAAACCCATTATTGTGTCCCATAGTTCACATTGGCCTAGGCCCAAAATGGTAAAGAATAGAGATAGGTGTAGAAGTTTTTGGCTCTCTCAATGAGGTGATCCAACATGCACTTTAAGAGGCCTAGTTGTTTTTTTTTTTTGGTTTCTTTTGGGGAGAGTGGGCTTTTGTTGTTCCCATGAAATTCCCATGATGTTCCCAAAATTTTCTCTCAACATGTTCCCAATAGTACCTCATCCCCCATTATTGTAGTGGTTTCAACACATGTCTATTCAAATCATTAATTAATTTTCAGATTCCATGTTGAAAATAAAATGCTACA
>Ga0116228_10001121_pt1 | contig 21900 bp, 14 predicted proteins | sample S1TSphfallax_2_FD_89694 | JGI IMG/M metagenome (GOLD analysis project Ga0116228, IMG submission 89694) | Host-associated microbial communities from peat moss isolated from Minnesota, USA - S1T2_Fc - Sphagnum fallax MG | ecosystem: Host-associated > Plants > Peat moss > Unclassified | place...
AGCCCTGCTGCAAGAAGATCTTGGCATCTAGCTTGGATCAATGCCCTCTCCATGTCTGAGTACCTGTAGGGCCGCCTAAAGATTGGTGCATCAACTGCTAAGTCAATCCTAATACCTGGTCCCTTCAGCCTACCCAAATCTGCCATACCAAATGCAAAACAGTTGCTGTAACTCCTCAGGAACTGTCTTTCCTGCCTTCTCTCTGCACCAGTGAGCTTAGGCCCTATATCTGGCTCCCAAGTCTCAGGGGTTAATGCTTCTAGAAGAGAAGACTTCAACACTAGTTGCTATGCTGCAACCTTAGGAGCAGGGTTGGGAATTTCCTTACCTTCTCCACAAACATCAGCAGCCCCATCCTCTTTGGGTAGCTCTTCTGTCATAGCCGCTACCTTGGCTGCAACCACCTCTAGCTCAGCATCCCATTCAATCCATGGATGTTGCTTTGAAATTGGTAGGGCTAGAAATTTCTCAACCCTTGAGGGACATGCGCCCCCAGTTGCTGCCTGTACCGTCTCGGCAGGCGGCAAGCTCACAAAAGGATGTAACATGAGTTCAGAATGGAGCCTCCTTTGTTCAGCCCATCCTATGCTCAACACCCAACTAAGGCAATTCAGGTCCATAGCTTGACCAATTAACTGCCTTCTTGTACTTTCTGAGAATTCAGGTACTGCTGTGATGCCTATAGGAAACCCCATGGCACGCTCCCACTCATCAGCATTAGGCTCAACCAACTGTTGCAGCCCTTCATCCCATACAAGGCCAGATCCGCCCTGTCTATAGGCATGAGATGCTGGATAACTCACAAGGGTAGGCAATGCTACCCTTGGTAAACCAATCTTATTCACCACTGCCAAAGGTGGCAAATCATTCCGTCCAACAGCTTGGGACCTCCGACCAGAATCCAGAATATCATCAACAATTAGTCCTTTTGGTCTAACCACTCTGGAGTATGTTGCCTTCAATACCTTAGGCAGAGCCAGATTAGTCCACCAGAGTCGTGGACGATGGGCGCGTGAACCAACACTGGCTGCATCCAACAATACAGCTGATATTATATTTTATGTTATAATATCATAGGTTATTTATTTTATTTTAATTTATTTTTACCTTAGGTCATTATATTTTGTTTTAGATTATTTTAAGTTATTATACTTAGGATAAAATAATTTATAATAACTTAAAGTATAACTTGAAATAACATATATTAATTTAAAATAAAATAACTTAAGGTATAACCTAAAGTTAGTTGAATAATTTAATTTTAAATAACTTTAAAGCTTATAATAAACTAGTTAAGATACCTTAAGGTAAAATAACATATAACAATTTAGGGTACAATAATTTATAATAACCTATAATGACATAAAACATAAGTTAAAATAACTAAAGTAACTTAAAATAATATAGGTATCATAAAATAACATAGATAGAATGATTCTAAAAACAAAAAAAAACATATTTATTATTATAAATTACAATAGTGAATTATGTTAACTAGTAATGAAACATGATGTCTACATAGTGATATTATAATGAAATAACTTTTCACCAGGGTGAAATCAATAAAATGCAATGAAGTTATTTCACTTTTAAGGTCCCCTAGTGATTTAAATTAGTAAATTGCACCGCACTTCAGTAGTAGTGCTTTTAAAAGGAGTATCATTTTGGTCAAACAAACAAATCCTCCAAACTTTAATTCATAGTTACATAGATGGACCTCCATGGTTTAATCAAAAGGTATTAAATGTAAAAAACCTAACAAACATCATGCCTATGAATTATAAAATATCCTACAAGATTTCAAATAAAACATTAAATAATAATAAAAGAACACAAAAGACTAGAATGTGGTTAATAATACATTAAAAATTTAACATTTCATAATTTAATAATGAAAATCATGCAAAATTTGTTCATTTGGATAAAAGCACACTAAGGTGAAATATATTTTGGCATATGTGGAGTCCATATTAGTGTTAAAATAAAAGTCCATTTTACACTGTAGCAAAATATATTATATTACACAAGTCATATGGTAAGGTTAAGCAATTTTTAAAAAACTTTTGGACTTAATCAATTGTAAATAATTGTATAAAAAATTTAAAAAATGGGAAGTTGAATTATTAATCCAAATGAATAAAGGACTTTATATTTTAAAAATCTATATTTCGTTATAATTTCAATTTATGGTTTTCAAAATCTTTCAAAATTGTCTTCCTTTGTATCAATGGCATCACATTACTTTTTATGTCAAAAAAATCACTCAACTAAACATTCTAGTAAATATAATGAGTCCATAATCATATGATATGGATTGTGAGGCTAGGTTTTTGGCATTTCAAAAGTCAAATATGTTATGGCAATTCAAAATCTATTCATGAAATTCATACATTATTTTTTTGAGTCCTTTTCACATATTATTCATTTATATTATGTTCCATGCATGTGATTTGTAATCCAACAAGCTATGACATGATTATGTACTCCACCTTAATGTGCTTTCACCCATTCATAATTCGTACATTTTAAACATTGATATTAGGCATTGAAGACACAAATTTATAAGAAGATGCAAAATTTGTGTGACATTTGTTTATTCATATGCCAATACATTCATCTATGTGTCAAGCGTGTTTTCAACACATGATATTCATGTGTAAAATGTGTGAACCTATGAATGAACAAACTTTGCATAATTTTCATATGTTAAATTTGTGATGTAAATTTCATGTTGAAAATGAAAGGTAATAAAATCAACTAAGACCATCACACCAAAAGGCATAAAAACATTATAAGGGATAACTTAAGAAAATTTGAATAACATAATGAAAAGGGAAAAACAAATCTAGGAATAAATAGGTAAGCACGTTCAAGAATCATCAAATCAGTCCCTTAGAAATAGGTGATAATGTGAAGCAAGAAACCTAAGCATAGGAAGGACTATTGGCCACATAGATGTGGTGGAATTATGGACTAAAAGTTTTGTGGAGAAAAATGTAAAATGTTGATTTGCTTAGAGATGAATGTTAAACAAGTCCAATAAGAGAACATAAACAACACCTATCAAAAGATGGATGTAATGATGAAGATTGTTCACTTCAAGGTTTTTGATGAATGTCCATAAATACTCACCATCAAACAACTTGTTTAATTAAAACGACTATTGTCTTTTTCAACTACAATTGTAATTACAAGTTCATGTTAATGACTACATAGTTGTAAAAGATATTGTGGTGCCACATGGCATTATTGTTTTGTGACTATAGTTGATATCACAACTTGATGGTTTTTACAAAAATTTCAAAATTTCAAAAATGTATTTTGAATAATCTAGAATTAGGTAATAAAAAAATTCCATTCATTCTTGCAACTTTTGGTGAATTATAACAACTTATGATTGTGTGATGTTGACATGGCATGCCACATGGCAACAAGGTTGACTAGTAATCACAACATTCCATAACTTGTGGCACTAATTTTACATCATGATTCATGTCATTGATTTGATGAATTAATTTCATTTTATTATCTAGTTGAAAATATTGTTGTCCTTTGCAATTAATAATGATTTGGTCTTCCATGTGATGATGACATGCCATGCCATTTGGCAACAAGGTGTCACAAATTTTCATGGAAATCCATGATTTTTTGTGACACCATAAGCTTTTGTGTGTCTTGAATTTATGGCACTAATATCTATTATGGCATTCTGTATTTTTTTGTGTCATGAGGTTTTTGAAGTCATGAATTCACATGCATGTGTATGTGTATTAAACAATCTATTGTTAATTGTAATTATGACTACAATATTAATAATCGTTTTGAAAAAAATGACACATAACTCCTTGATTTTTTAACTACTTAACACATTAACTTAGGTTAACATACCTATTACATTAACCTATGTATGTAAGCTACTTAGTTAAAACCTACTTCATAATATAAGCTACCTTGTAAGTTATCTAATTAAACACAATAATTTTTTTACATTTAGCATGTTTAAATATACTTAAAATAAGTTACCCTACTAATAAGTTAACCTACATAGGCTTGCCTAGGTTCCTAGCTTTAGGTTTTTTGCCAAGTCAGCCTAGGTAGCTTCATTATAAAATATTTCATCAAGTTTGTAACCATTTCAAATTTGTGCAACTAGATGTGATTATGATGCGACTAAATGCAATTGAATGCGATTATGATGTGACTAGATGCAACTAAATGCGACTATGACGTGATAAAATGTGACATAATTATCTTAAATTTTTTTCTAGCCTAAGAATGCCTAGGTCAACCTAGGTTAAGTTAGTAATTAGTAGTATAGGTTGACAAACTAGTTCATCTTAAGTCAACATAGGAAGGTCTAGGTTTAAGCTAGGTTGGTAGGTAGTAGGTTAGTTGACCTAGGTCAATGTAAGGTGGCTAGGTTAATTCAAGGCTAAAACTTTTGAGCTTTTTAACTTTGTGTGAAATACAATTAATAATAAAAAAATGTGGTAGTGTAATGGATGAGGGTTTGAACCCCAAAGTGAAGGCGAGGGGCTCAAGTCCCCACTATTGCAACCTATGATACATAAGCCACTTGGCTTATGTTAAGTAGTAGCCTAATCTAGGCTTCTTGGGCTAGGAGTCCAACGTTTGTTTTTTATCTAAACCACCTAACTTAAGTTAAGTGGCATAGGTTGCCTAACATAGGTAGCTAGCCTAATTAGGTTGACTTTTGGCTATGCTATCTACATGGGTTAAATTAGGTTGACTTTTGGTCATGTGCAGTGATTCATAATGTGTTTGTAGATTTTTGACACATGTCATCCATCCATGAAGGCGTCTTTTGTAACACTTAATTGAATAAAATGACTAAGTTGAAATGGCATGCATTCTACACATCATACCAAGGTCATCGATGATATGGAATTTCAATATCAAGCCAAAATCAAAAAAATTCTAGTCAATAAGATGCTTGAGCTTTGCGACTACATGTCCTTTGCAACCAAATGTGTGAAATGACATGGGTTTAGCAACTCATGAATAACTAGTTGCATATGTCCTTATTGATTAGGACATAGTTACAAAGTTTAGTCGCAAAACCCAAGATATGTTGTTGTGGCACTTGGCCCTTCACATGGGAGTAACTTGCATGCACTATCCTTTCTCCCCCAATCTCTAATCTTCCATCAATAAAAAATTCTTTAATGTGGTGACCTATTGGTAGGGCATGAAGGTATTCTAGTCTAGCAATTCTACAATATAAATGAAAAGAAAATAATTATTGTGCAATTTGATTCTTTATATTTTTTTGGCCTTTACTACTCAATGCGGAAACTATTTCATTAGAATGGAAAAGGAATGTAAAAGCCAAACGTAAGCATGCCTACATGGTTGGAAAATTGAATAAAGTTAATTGGATCCACCTCAAACCCCAATAGTTATAGTGGAAACACTACCCCTTTGCTCCCAACATAGCCCTTCAATAATAACCAACTCGATTGTGTGATCAGTTAGGCTTACCAATGCTTCTCCCCATGTATAAGAAACAAAGGTGCATGAAAAGAATGCAACTTATGGATGTAGTCAAAAATCACAAAAGATGATTGGAAAATACAACAATGGCAACTTTGGAACAAGGAAACCACAAACATCAACTAATAATTGAACTACCATCACACAAGTTGCAAAATTTCCATCCAACAACCAACTAAAGAGTTGTTGCACTTTGGTCCTTACATGCACAATATGGGATTGGATGTTAAACACATAACATCCTGATGGTAATCAAGTGTTTGTCACCATGGCTGCCATCTTGCTTTGGGTCCAAACAACTTGCAAGAATTTATTTTTTTCCCCTCCTTGCAACTATGACTAGCTTGCTTCTAAAATAGGAGAGAAAAATGAAGAGGAACAAGTTCTCAATCAAGAATACCACACATGCATGATTTATAAAACAATAATTGGCTTACAAGATTTAATCCTTGTATGAAAAAAATGGTAATTTATATGAAAAGTGTTGTTTAAACCCAAATCCCTTCACGGTTATATAAAGGTGTAGGGATTCATGCGTTGCTAAATCATGCCAATTCCCATACTTTTGTGACAATAATCTTCACAACATAAGCAATAACCAAAACAATGTTCAATTGTGTTGCATTAATTTACTCTTCCTTCACCTACAATCTCATTCTTTTTCTTTTCTACACAAATGTTGCATTCATGATGACTATATAGTTCCGTGCTCCAATTCTAAAAACCTTGACTTCTGATTTTTTCAAAAAGGATTGAGAAACTTGAAGGAAGGAATCAAAGTATATACAAGGAAAATCATCCAAAAAAATGCTCTTGTCACTTTCAATTAATCCAACATCAACATGCAAAATCCAAACAATTTCCAAATCAAAGTGGCATCCCTCCAAAATTAGCCAAAATCACTGAAAACAAAGGAAAAACCAAAAAATGAACATGATGCACAACAACAAAAAAGAATTCCCATTCCCTTAAAGAAGATGCTTCTATAATTACATAATGAATGAAAAAAGAAAGCATAATGGCTATAGTCACATAGGTACTTACAAGAATGGGCTTGCCAAAACTAGTGCGTTTTCACACAACGTGTAAAAAAAGGTTGGCTCTCTATCCCTTTCTCCCTCTATTTCCAACCTCCCTTTTGGTTTTTTTCCCCTTGTTCAAATTCGCAACAAAAATCACAATAGGAGTATCTAAATCCACATAAGCCTAAGTCCTTGTCTCCTTTTCTTCACCAATGAAGGGAAGATGAATGTGAAATAACCAAATACATTTTGGAAAAAAATAAAATCAAACAATTTGTCTTTTCATACATAATTTAATCAAAGTTGTGTCTTTTTGTATTTAAAAAAATTAGGGCACACAAATATACATGGTTCGAAGCATAGACTCTAGATAAATCCAAATAATAAAATGCATTACAAATATATTATGAACAATATAAAATGCATGGAAACATTGTGAACATTAATAACAAATTTGGATCTTGTACAAAATGTATTACCTTAAATGCCATATGAAGATTATTCAATTTCTATTTTTTTTTAAAAATTGAATATATATGTATATATATGTATATATCCAATTGTGTTTGTCTTAACATAATCATGAAAACATTATGAATTTTTATAAAATTCTTTTAATGTAGTTACAAATGTTGCAATAACAACATATTGGAATAGTCAATGGCATTTGCAAATTGAAATGAAAAAAAAGAATGTGAAAAATACCATTTTGAAAAAATATTTGATTTACATAACTCATACATATTTGAAAAAGTTATAAAAGAAACTCTAGAGAAGCATTAGTGCTAAACATATTGAATCTTGAACATATTATTGATGATGATTCAAAATCATTGACAATTGTTTTAGGATAAGGTTTTTCACCACTTCCATTATTTTGTGATGCACATTTTGAAAAATATAAAATTTCAACATTGTTGTCTTTTAGCCATTCAAGATCAACTTTTACATGTTCATATCAAAACATATTACAAGCTAAACTAACAAATGTTTATAATTAAAAAAAATATAACAAAAAAATATTTCAAAAAAAAATTTAATACTTTTTACATTATCTTTTGCATGTAGATTTGTATATGAAAACCAAATTATTAAAACGAATTTTCATAGCTAACAATGTGTCAAATATGTAAATTAAAAAAAGATGAAAATAAAATGCTTGTATAAATACATCCCTAGGTTTTATATATTATTTAAAAAAAGAAGTTTATACAATTATTAGACAACTTGGACCTTCACTTTTTTTTGTAACATTTATTACATGCATAAATAATTGGCCTATTATTATAAAACCATTCAAAGACTTGCATATTGAACATGTTCAAAATGCAAAAATAGAAAATGATGATTTATTAAACATCAAAACTTTTGTTAAAAACAATCCTATTACATGTGCATGTTATTACATGAACATGATACGAATTTTTTTAGTAACTTCTTAAAAACACCAATGTTTTGTTCAATGAAAAAAAAAGAAAAAATTCTATAACAAATTTTCAATTAGTAGGTTTAACAATTGATCATGGATAGTTATGGTTTAAATATGTTCCTAGGTTTGGAATTTCTACAAACAAAAAAATTGCAAATTTTGTTGATGAAAACTTAATACTTTATCAAAGTATTTTGAAAAGAAAAAATCAGAATAGTCAAATACATTAACACAAACAAACATGCTGAAAAACAAAAACCCAATTTGTTAATTCCAAACCACCAATGAAATACACAAAAATATTATCAATTTAGAAATGAAAAAACTATACCTCAAATTTTTATGAAATAACAACTCAAATTTTTAAAAAACTTGTTGACATGGGATTAGGTGCAAAAATATCATTAAATGATTTTCATTCATTTGAAATAAATGAACAAATTCATTTGATTATTATATAATTGACATTACGAAAACCAACATTGTTTTGATAATGTAGACCAAATGATATAGAAACAAATGTATTTAACATACATGTGAAGCTTTTGTGGGAAACAAATACAAAAGCATAATTTATTTCTAATTCATATGTTCTTGCAGCTTATTAAATTTCTTATTTAACAAAAGTAGATAAAATTTGTGACATGAGAAATATTATTCATATCAAATAAATGTAAATGGGAAGAAATTGAAACACTTGAAAAAATTAAAATATTAGGATATGAAATTTTAAATGCACAAATGTCTAGTGGTACATATATCAATGTCAATTTCATTATATCATTGCACAAGATCATTTCAACTTGTAAACACGTGTGAAGAACATGATAAATATTTTGTATTATTATCACAAAAAGTATTAAATAATTTATATTCAACTTCAAAATATAAATTCATTGCAAATCATTAATTGAAAAATAGAAAACATGATGAAAGCAAACATTAAATTGCCTTTGTTTAACAAAATTTGTTGCAAATTATGATATGAAGACATAAAAAAACATAAACATGGTAAGATTATTTGTTGAGTTTGATTTATTCTTTCATAAAGATCTATGAAAACCATTATAGATAGTTATTGATTTTATTTGAACCTTTCAATGGACCATAAATTGATTTAAAGGGTTAACATCTTGCATGGAAATATGTTTATGTAAATGCAAAAGATGACATTGAAAAAATATGAAGAAAATTTCTATGTAATATTAAATTTTAGATGAATATGGTGATGAATGGGATAATTTACAATCACAAGAATATAATGAAAATCATGAAATAAATATATTTGAAAATATGAATTTGTATGAAACAGTTCTTAATGCAAGTAATTCACAAAACAATAATATGTTTACAAATAACAAAGAAGTTGAACTATATCATTTAACATATGAACATTATTCAAAATTAAAAAAAAAGATTAAAAAGATTCATAATTTTTATCAATAAATAGTCCATGAACGCATACCATATGAAGAATTTTCATTGAACAAAAAAAACTTAATGATGAATGAATACTCATCATAGATGATATTTTATATTAAAAAATTAAATATCCTTTAAAATGTTTACACAATTTTCTAACGGGGGTGCAAATGCAAGACAAAAAATATCGACTAATGTGTATCATATAAGATATGTCAAAATATTATATAAAAGACATCCCAAATGCTAACCTTATAAGATGCAAAGTCATGAAATTAACATACACAAGAAAATTGAATTCAATGTCAATGGTATAACCATACATTTCACACTTGCCATTCCTTTAAAAAAGAAACTCAACAAACTTGAAGCATTATAAGATGAAAAAATGATAGCTTAATTAAAACGTATTATCAATTACGATTAATAGTAGTAGATGAAATATATTTAGCGAACAATAAAACATTGACATTCATTGCTCATAAATTATGCACAATAAAATAAATTCATAAATAATTTATGGGTGGTCTTGATCTTATAAGGAAATGTAGTTTTTACCAAGCTTTTCCAATTAAAAAATTATAGATTTATAGAAAAAATAAATGAATTCAATATTTTGAGAACCATGAAAATATAAAAGATTATCAATTAAAATAAATATGAAACAAAATAATTTTCATTTCATTAACATTTTGAATAGGTTTTCCAATTGCTTCATAAACAAATGAAAACATAAATTTCATCAATAATATTTGTTTAAAACCACCATCAATGCACAACACACTACCACATTCATTTTATATAAACCTTAAAATCACTACCCATAACAAAATATGGCCATGGAAATTCATTCTCAAATGGTTACCTAGTACACGTGATCTTCCTATCCTTTGCCCTGAAGTCATCTTACATCATTTCCTACAAATATGGTCGGAGACAATTGACACAAGTTAAAAGAGTTTTTTTTCAACTAGTAAATGACCCAACATGGTGAAAAGATACATATGATCAAATCTTATATCATTTGTGAAAATTCTACCTACACAACCAAGATGGCCAATCAATAAGGTGGCTTTGACAAGTTGGTCATTTACATTAGTCAAAACTTGAGTTATTGAATGAAAATTTTAAGGTGTGTTGTGGCATTGGGAAGTCATTTCCATTTATTTTTTCAAATGGTGTGCAAAAGAATATAAGATGCACCTACTTCATTAGGAAGTCAAGAATATAATATACTTAAAAATAAAAATGGGGTGCTTAAAATTATTGTGAGAATATAATAAAAACATATTTAAAATATTTTTATTGGTAACAAAATATTCTTTTGATATTTAATTATTTCATAGTGCACTAGAAAATGTTTCTTTATCTCAAATGTTTCAAAAAATAGGTGCGCACATTGTAAGGATGTAGTATTACAAAAGGTTGAAAATGATGACAAGTAATATTAGGAATAAAATTTTCATGCAATCACTCAACATGCAACCAAGAAGGCCCATCTTTTTTTTTTCTTTTGGGGTTTTGATGGGGTTGGTGCGTGAGGTTCTTTTTTAGCATTTTGTGTAACACACCATGTTCCAAGTGATTCCCAATGGCTTTCCCAACATGTTCCTCAAAATGTTCACAATAGAACCACACTTTTATCCCATATAGTTTGGCCAAAGTTAGAACTTGCATATATAAAAGTGAAGCACCTCTATGCTTCCATTTGGAGGAGTGGCTAATGTTTCAAAACTTTTGTGATGGTCTGATTAAGGTGACTCCTTCGAAAGTGCATCCCAAACTAATTAATAAACTAATTAATAAGCACTAAAATAGGAAGTGAACATCCCAAACAAATTATGGTTCCTTAATTAACATTGCACTTGGTAGGATGCTGATATCCAACAATTGAGAAGGTATAAGGTATATTGATCATTAGAAAGCAATGGTGCTTCCCATGAGTTCCATGTTCATGGTGGAAGTTGGGTGAGCAAAATTTGGATGGAAGAAGATGAGTGATGAAGTTGATGGTGGTGGTGGTGATGATGATGATTAGGAGTTGAAGTTGATGGTGGTGGTGGTGATGATGATGATTAGGAGTTGAAGTTGATGGTGATGTTGTGTTTGATGTTGTTGTTTTATATTTTTAGGCTCACTTTAGATGGGGTCCAGGGTCCAAATTCATAGGAACTAATGTGGACTCATTTGAAGCTAATTGAATCCTTGAAGTTGGAGCCTACCTTGGACACTAGCTTGCATCTTGGTTCTTCAAATCATAAGCTTTTTTCTTTTGGGGTGGGGGGTCTTTTAAACCAATTGATGTTACCTCCAAAATGGTGCCATGTAGATTTAGCCTTGATTTGCCCCTTTTTGGTCTTGGACCCTGATCTCAAGGCCATAGGTCTAATTTATGGCTCTCATCCAATAGGATTGCTCTATTTCATTGGACCATGGACCTTGGGTCGTCATCAAAAGTGGCCCTTATTATGGATGTGGATGATGATGATGATGTGTTGATGATCATATTGTGGATGGGGGATGATGATGATATGTTGATGATCATATTGTGGATGTGGATGATGATGATGCGTTGATGATCATATTGTGGATGTGGATGATGATGATGTGTTGATGATCATATTATGGATGATGATGATGATGATAATGTGTTGATGATCATATTGTGGATGATGATGATGCTGATGATAATGTGTTGATGATCATATTGTGGATGATGATGATGATGCTGATGATGATGTGTTGATGATCATATTGTGGATGATGATGATGATGTTGTTGTTGTGGAAGAACATGATTCAGTCGGTGTTGGTGGAACTCGGAATTTGGAACATGAGAATTTAATTCTCCTCAACTGACAGTGTGTTTTGCGCTTGTGGATGGAGAAGAAATTTGTTGGTGAGAAGATGTGGTGGTGCCGGAAGAGGGGAGGAAGGAGGTGGGGTAGGGGGAGCTTGGGGGTGTTCTAGAAGAAACGACCGCGGTTGTTGTTGTTGGATGAACCTTGAGAGAAAGATAATTATACCATGCCGCGTGTGGGATCGCCAAGGAAATTAGAAATGGCCTTCTAGACGACGCGGACTCGACGCGGAGAGTAAAGTACCTGGAAGACTCTGCTTTTCATTTCCTGAAGATGCGAAGCTGCACAACACGAGGTGGTAATAGTTTGTAGGAGCAGCAATACACTGTTTCTCTCTACGGAATTGCCAGTTGATGGGGATAATCCGCCGCTTGTGATCTTCTCTACTCCCGGGTACGTGTATTATTGTTTTCTCGCATTTTTTGTTTTCCTGTCTTGATTTGCGCATATTTCTTTCTATATAAATGTTCGAGAGGCTGCGTGTAATATTTGTCTCTAGCCTAGAAGGAAGGGCAATGGTGAACCTTGAGAGAAAATGCCATGCTTCCAACCGAAGGAAGTAAGAAGGGGCGTAGACGCGGATCATACCTCGAAGAAGCTGTTTTTCGGTCACCGTAGATGCGAAGCCCAACGCTTAGTAAGAAAATATTGTAGCAGCATTGTTTTAGCCATTTCGCTCTGCACTCGACTAACAAATCGTGCTTTCGACTTCTGTTTCTCTCTACGGAAGTTGTGATGAGGATCCTCCGCTTATGATCTTCTCTGCTTCCGGGTACGTCTATTGTTGTTTTCTCGCAAGGACTTTTTTTTGGGTCTTGATTAGCGCATTCTATTCAAGAAGCATGTTCTCTGTCTCTAGATCTACGCCCTTGCAGACAATCCTTTACTCCTGGTGTGTTCTCGCAAGGAATTTGTCTTGTTTCAGCACATCCTGTACACATATTTTTGTTCAAGAAGCATGTTCTCTCTAGTCTTTCAGTGATCTAGAACATGCCCTTGAAGATCCTTTAGTTTCTGTTGGCTTTTTTGGCAAGGATGTTCGTCTTGTTTAGCGCATCCTGTACAATATCTGTTCAAGAATCAATATTGTTCTCTAGTCTTTCAGTGCACATCTAGAGTGCCCTTGCAGTTCCTTCATCTCGGTCGAACATCTGTCGTCCATCACTTATTGCTATCCGTTTTGTCCACTAGCCCGTTTTGTTTTTTCTTAACATTCTTGAGGATTTATTTTTGTTTCCTGCATCAGTTCTTTAGAAAATCCAAGCCTCATTACTCTCCTGGCGTACTGATCCGCTTCTCATTTTCCCGTTCTATATGATTTTTGATCGATAGCAGGGTGGCAGTCTCACGAGGACAGTTCGTTATAAGCATCATCTGGCTTCCTAGCCCTCCGGGAAAAATTCAAGGCTTGTGTATCTTGTTCTCACTAGCTGGACGAAGATTTCTTTGCTTTTGATGTTAGGGTTAAGCAAAAGATGAAACTATTGAGAAAGTCTCACAGAGCAGAAACACGGCAAACTGTTCCAATGCAACACTGGGAAGACATTTTACAACCAGCTTTACAATCTCAAGACATATTATCAACATCTGCATTTGAAGATGGTAAGAAAAAAATCACAATCTCATAGTATTATCTGTACTGAGAGGTCTCTGAAGGTGATTATATTGGTCTGATACATTGTGCGAGCAACTCTCACAATATCATGACTGCACTCATTGTCATGCAGCCACCTTCAAAGTGTTGTTGTGGAGATTTCTCTACAATGTGGATACTGGACGTCCCTGGAAAATTGCAATTCCAGGGACCTCCAAGATCTACAATTTTGCTCCAGAGCTCCACAAACTGGAATTGTGTTTGTGTTTGCAATTTTGTGCATAATGAGTGAAGGTGATCTGCAGTGAGATTGTAGAGTCTTTGTAATAATCTTGATTTTTTTCTCTGATGTCTGTCTTTGCGTGCATCTCTGCTAATTGTCAAAGCTTAAACCCAGGCTGCAAGAATCTGGCAAATCCTTGGAGTCATGTTGTAAATCTGTTGTTGGAGGATTTGGGGTCAGATTTATGTAGTGCAATCTACTTCCCATTTTTCTGCAAGACCATTTGGGACGTTTCTGTTTGAGAATCAAAGTCCAGCAAATATCTCGTGTGGAACTTGCATTGATGCTTTTGTCCACTTTCATTGTAGCTGCTATTTTGTGGAAATTACTGGTCTCTTATCATCAATATTGTGGTCTAAAGTTTTTATCCTCCTACAATGCATGTGGATGCAGGCATTGAAAAGGGAGCTGTATCAAGTGGCTTTCGGAAACTCCTAGTTCCAATTGCAGCAAGCTTCAAGAAGAGTTTTTTAGGAGCACAGAAATGGACACTATCACAGATCACTGCTGGGCTCTGGAAAGTGCATTGCCGGCATGCTCTTGAAAATGCCTGCGATTCTATTGCTGGCATTCCCATTTCTAATCCGTGAGCTCTTCTTCTGCTTTCTGAAGTGTGTAGGAAATGGAATGAGTGGCATTTATAAAAAAAATCTGTTACAAAAGTGGTGTGCTTTTGGATATGAGATTTACTGTTAAATGCAAGAAAGTTTTTGATGAAATTTTATGTTTGATGACTCTGGACAAGGTTACTCTGGGGATTCAATGGGCTAAAACTTTGAGGCACATGAGAGCTCAAATTACCTATTTTCAAAGACAGTCCAAGTCTGGTTGCGAGCAAGTTGTTAATTTCAGAGCACCTTTAGATGGAAAGTTGATGGTACAATTCTCTTGCAGGTTGGAACTTGAGGAAATGTTGGAATGGATTTACTGGGCTATGGCGGCATACAAAAAAGATTCACAATCTCTTGCCACTTTCCTCAAGGTAAAATTGCGCATTTCAGTAGTGGTATGATTTTTGTTGGTGAATTTTTTTGACAGGATTATATCTCCATGAATTTGTGTGATTCATGCAAGGTTCTCGCCCATGCTCCTCTGTAACCTCTGCATTTGTCAGCATCCTGTTTCCTAAGAAATTGGGTCTTTGTTTGTAAATTTGAGTTGCTACTTCTTCTAGGAATCTCCCATCTAGATATGTTGGTCTTTGCATGGTAGATTATACTTGCTAGGGTTGCTGAGAAGAAAAAGGATTGGAAAATGCTGCAGATAAATGAGCAGGATGTGGTGAAAATGGTGCCAAAATCTGCAGTGTTGCAGCCAGCATATTTTGTGGCAATCCACCATAAGCGCAAGAGTGTGGTGATGGGCATCCGAGGCACTTATACCACTTCTGACCTTCTCACAGACCTTCATTCTCATGGTGTGCCCTTTTGTGAGGGGTAAGGAGTATTCTCTTACCTTACATTATGCTCTTGGTTCACAATTTTCCTTCCAAATCTTAAACTACTAAGTATATGCCTACACTCTCTGGTCTTTCATTTGATTCTTGTATGCTCTTGTGTATATAAACAGGGTAGCACATGCAGGAGTTCTAGCATCAGCTCAGTGGCTTTTAAACCATGAAGCTGCCACATTATGCAACATACTTCTCAATCATTTGGTGGGTAAATTTCTTCCTTGTTTGTATATGGAACCAGTCCTTGCACATCTTTCTTTCCACTCGCACTGTATGGAGACCCTGGAGACCACTGTTGTGTAATCTGGAACCACAGTAGTTGGGTTTGGCTGCTCACTCCAAGAGCATTTGTCAAATGCTCTTCAAGCCTTGCATCTTATCTATGCTGTGACCCATATTATTTTGATTGTCTATGGGAACAACAGTGTCTGATGCAATAACATTGATCATTTGATGGATGGACAATCTCTGACCAAGGAGTCCATCTCATTTTCCCACTGCTAGCCCATTGGATGTGAATTGAACACACATGCATGAAAAGAATCGGGATGTGGATAGGTGTTCTTAGGATTTTGGATAGCTGGAGTATTTGGAGGACTTTTAATTTTAAGTTGAAATTTTCTGAAGTTCTTGGAGAATGTTAATGTTGTTTAGCACTGTTTCAGAAATGTTTGGAGAAATTGTAATGTTTCTTTAGCAATGTTCCAGAACTTTTCTGGCTTTTCAGATATCTGGATGGGTGGACTGAGATGTTGGATTGTGGGAAGGCAGGGGTATAAATTGGTGCTAACAGGCCACTCACTTGGGGGCTCCATAGCTTCATTACTGACAATGCTAGTAAGGGAAACTGGTGGGGGTACTTATTCAACTAGCCTGAAAATCCGACCATCAAAGATCTTTTGTTGGGGATATGGAAGTGCCCCATGTGTTGATCGAACTCTTGCCACCTCCTCCAATTTCATTTGCAATGTTGTCCTTCAGGTAATGTTTACCTTTCATGAGCTTATAGGAGTGTGCAGAGTGTGTTTATCTGTGTATTATCTGGGGCCAGGACCAGTTCCACATCATGGCGGAGAATATTTTTTCTTTAAGACTTGGAAATCTGAAAATTATACTGTGTACTCCACTATTAAATCCACCCTTACATATATTGCAGTTCAATGGATAGTTACCATCAAATCCTTGGCTATGAACTACAATTCAAGCAGAAGGGAGACTTTGAATCCAAAGTACACTGGCTAAATTGTCTGTGATAAATCATAATGCTGGCTAAATTTCTCTATTTTGCCTGCAATTTGCTTTGACTTTCATACCTGGACTGGAGGGTAATTTCATGTTTTGAGAGAGTGTATCAAAATTAGGCACTTACTAAAATAGGATGGGTTTTTCCCCTCCAGAGTTGTGTGTTTGTCCAATGTGCTTTTTCAGCTTAGCACAATGAGTGGGATTTGTGGAACAGGATGATCTAGTAGCACGATTGAGCCCTGCTTCAATTGAGGTTCTACGCAGAGAAATTCAGGATACAGGATGGTGTGTACATGTTCCCTGAACCCTTGCATGTATTATGTGACTTCAGATTTGTATAGCACTGTGGTCTGCACATTATGAGAGTGTTGCCTAATATCCTGCTTCAATACATTGCTTAATTATTTCAATTCTTAGTAATATTTTGGTTCTTCCCTTCACTGGATGGTTCTTCCAGGAGTGATGCGCTGAAGGAGGGGCGGATAAAGACAATTGTTGAGAAACTTGAAAAAGCAGAGTCGGGAGCCGTCAATAGGGAGACTCTCATGGGTAAAACAAATCATATTCGCTCAAAGGTTGCAACTGTTGCAGGAAGACAAAGTTGCTCCTCTGTAAATACTGTGGAGAACTTTGTTGACACTGGAGATGATGTTTCAAGTAGGATGGCTTCAAGTAGTCTGATTTCAACCTCTTCAACCCTTGGTACGACCCCATGTTTCTCCATTCACTGTGGTTTGAAACAGTTTGGCGAAATTCCTAACTATTGTTGTCATAGTGCTCCCAGTTTTGTTAATAGCTTGGCTGGTTTTTTCTTGTATTACACAGCAAGGAGCCATCTAAGTTGGTCCTCAAGAGAACACACGGGCATTTCGGAAATGATTGAAGCTGGAATGTCCAACAATAAAATAAATTTAGAAAGGCAACGCCATTATATTCCGGGTATCCTGTACCATATCTTGCGGAAACAATCAGCAGCAGAGTCATCATATTCATCAACAACAGTGCATGCACCTCCACATGTTCATAAGAAATCTCCGAAAGCCCCGACAAAAATGTCAGCAGCAGGCTTGCAATACGTTGTAATTCGAGCAACAGATCCAACATCTCGATTTGGTAGAATTGTACTATCGAATACTATACTTTCGGACCACAGCTGTTACCAGTATATTGAGGGCATGTCAGATGCTTTGAAAAGAGCACATGCCTCATAGACTCCTCACCATTTGTCGAGCAACATGTGCTTCTGGAAGCGAGACAGTAAGTTTTCGTATTCTCTTTCATTTGCTCTTGATAATCACTTTAGTGTTGCACCTTTCTTGTGTGTATACATTGTTTTACTTCACATGAATCACAGGTGACCCATGTAAAGTCTTGAGGTCACACTATCCTTTGTAACAACTTGGGTCACTAATCACAGGTGACCTGAGTGCAGTCGAAGAAGAAAGCAAAAACATAGGTAGGTTGGAGTGGGTGGAATTTGGGAGGCCCAAAGATGATGGTTTGCGTCTTTTCTAACATTATGGGAAAACCCATTGGAGATTTAGGAGAAACCCACATCCATGGCATTGGTGTTCCAAATCCTTCGGACTTGGAACTCAAAGTAGATAACTGATGCTTGGATGATTTTTGACATGTAAATGCCTGCTGGCTTTTTTTTTGGTGTAATATGACGCGTGAGGCTATGTTACGGGCCATAATATTTTGCCCACAACAACAGCAGGCATTACATCTCATCTGCAAGCTTTATGCTTTTTGTAAAGTCCACTACTCCCCCATTCCCCTACCCACCTCTTTTGGTAAGAGTTTAAAAGAAAGACCACAGGTTTTTATGCTGGTCAAATTCCTTTGATAACCTTGTCCCACGCACATTAAAAAAAAAAGCTTGTAATTCACATCACCAATACTTTCAGTTTTTTTAATGGATGTCAAATTTGAAGTACAACCCAACCTCTGTCTTGTCCTTTGGATTGTATTGAATTCCACGATTGTGATTGGCGTTTCTTTGGTGGCAAATGTATTCATCCTAGCATCCTGGCAAACCTCAAAAAAAAAAAAAAAACGGGAACGTTTCTTTTCCCAAATTCCTTGTGCTTTAAATTGTCAACTTATCAGACAAAAGAAAAAACTGGGGAGATTTTCATCACATTTGGACTGAACGTCTAATTTAGGGTAGTTTTCTCACCAAATTAAAAAAATTGTTTGGACAATTTTCTAGAAACCTTAGTGTGGTAATGCTAAAAGACTTTGGGTTCCTTATATAGGTTACAAGAGTAGAACGTAGGACAAAGGGTATGGGATAAAGTGGGGACCTATTGGGAACATGTTGGGGGAACACATTGGAAACTTGGGGAACATGTTGATGGGAACACAATGGGGACAAAATTGGGAACAAGAAAAACCCAACATCCATGCCCTCCACCAAAAGAAAATGCATTTGGGCCCCTTGGGGTGGATGCTGCCTCACCTCATTGGCTGCAAGATTTTTTCTTGGCTTACTTGTGTTCTTTGCCATTTTGGCCCTAGAGTAATGGTAGGGGCATGAACCATTGGTGTGTGTTATAGTACCTTGATAGATTTGTCATAAATTATGTTATTTTTAGAGATGCTGGAATCTTCAAAATGAATTAATTATTTGGTAGCCATGTGCTGAAGCCGCCCATGTACTACCATATTAGACTTTGTCATGGTTGTAAGAATAACAACTTCATGGCCATATAGGCTAACATTCAAGTTTTCTTCTTTGGCAAAAAATTGCCACTTGGTGACAAATAAAAAAGTTCATGGGATTGATACAAAGGATTTTTGTGAAAAAAACTCACCAAACTTGCCAGATTTTGAGGAAAAAATTTATGGAATTGCCATATTCAAACAATAGGTTCCACCATGTTGCCAAAATATAGCAGGATTCTTAAAATTTCCTCTTTGACATGTAGCCAAATTTGGCTACTTCCTCTTGTGAATGGTTGCCCATGTGGCAACATCCCAAAATTGAGAGGAAAAAGCCTTGGTTACAACCATGTGTAATATGGCGTAACACATAAAATAACTGTGGAAAAATATGTACTTTTATAATTCTAAACTTAATGAAAATAATATAAAATAATAATGATTTCACTAAAAAAATTGAGAATATGAAATTTGAATTAATGTAAATTTGTGAAACATGTGTTTTTTTCATTTCTATTTTGTAAATTCCTTACAATAACATTTGACATGAAAAGCTTGAATTTGGTGGGAATGTATAATATACATCATCAAACTTTGTACTACACATTTAAAAATTATTATTTTAAACTCCAAGGAAGAAGGCTAAAGGCCATTTGACAGCCAAAGCACTATTGTTTACAATAACTTTTTTAAGAAGGCCATTATGTTGTTTTTTGCTTTGGATTAATTTGTACAAGTACGATCTTTGAAGTTCATATTATAAAATTGTATTCTAACATGCTTTTAGTACATTTGTACTTCCTAAGATCATGTGTAAATTACTTCAGAATTTCATATGTAGTTGAACACAATTGATGAGTGAAAATTGAAAACTATGGCATGCAATGGTTTGCAAAATGTAGACCAAACCAATGTTGGATTGGTATATAGGTTATATTCGGATATCAACCCGGGTATCAATATGAATATGAAAATATTTGAACAATCGGGTATGGTTTGCTCATCATACTATGGCTGAGACCATATTGCCATAGTATGTGAAAATTGGATATTTCAATTCATATCAAATTTGACTCATAACAACATTTTAGGTACCTTGATCTATATTCATACATAACAATTTATGAGCATCGATGCCATGGTATGAGTATCAACTTTTTTAAGGTGTAAGGTGTGAATTGTAAATTGTAAGCTATATAGTTTTTCAGCATGGCAGGAAGCTGTTAGATTATAGCTAAGGGTGGCTTTTCAATGTTGACAACCTCTACCTCTGATCAATGATGCATTAGTGATGAATATACGACCTCTTCAAATCAAAGTTGTCATAATATTGTTTTTGCTAGTTATTGTATATGATTTATCAAGTGATGGTTTTTTTTTTTCCAACTTGGGATCTACATGTGTAGATGAATTTTTATTAATTTTATGCCTTCTATGATATTTATAAAATTAATTTTTTCCAACTTTGCAGCTTTAGCCTTTGATCAATGATGCATTTGTGATGATTTTGGGACATTTACAAATCAATTTTGTTGTGACCTGTGTTTTGTTAGTTTTTTTTTAGGATTCATCAAGGATTTTTTTCTTTTCAACTTATGCAAAAAGTTGCACCTTTTTGTGGCATCACATTAAATCAACATATTCATATTGATACTATGTACACCTCTGGTATCACACATTTCAATACCATGATACTCATACCATTGTGTGAAAATTGTAAACTTTGTACATATTGATACCACCTAGTATGAATTTTCATATTTTTGCCTCAATACCCATATTGCCATGGTATACAAATTTCAAAAAAAAGCCAAATACCCATACTAGATGGGTATGTTAAAAATCCAATACTAGTCCAACACCGAACCAAACCATCTTAGACATCATGGTTCAAGCGTATTATACAATATTTAATATAAGAAAAATGGTGAATAATAGTCAACATTGCAAGAACATGGCAAATCATGAAAATCCACAACATGATCTCAATATTAGCCATTTATGTTACTTGCAATTTAGGTTGTTGCTATGGCAAGAAAATGCATGACATGCTAGAAAGACAACCACAAGACAATGCACAACCAAACCACAATTTCTATTGGCAACCCCCCTTGGTTTTGTTGAAGCATGAATATGTAATCACAGCATAATTAATTCTGTAGTTCTTGAACTCGAGAAGACAAGATGCTTTAGGCATGGAGAATGGATCTTGTGATCATGAAAACCAACCCACTCCAAGCAAGTTTGCCATACAAAAATTCAAGGTCATATCTTCCTGAGTTCAGATAGGTTGGTAATCCTAACCCTAGGTCAGTTCGAAACAACCCCCCCCCCCCCCCCCCCCCCCCCCCCCCCCCCCCCCCACCACACCCCCACCCCCCACCAACCCCACCGCCCACCCCCCCCCAACC
>Ga0116228_10001122_pt1 | contig 21895 bp, 23 predicted proteins | sample S1TSphfallax_2_FD_89694 | JGI IMG/M metagenome (GOLD analysis project Ga0116228, IMG submission 89694) | Host-associated microbial communities from peat moss isolated from Minnesota, USA - S1T2_Fc - Sphagnum fallax MG | ecosystem: Host-associated > Plants > Peat moss > Unclassified | place...
AAAAAAAAAAGGGAATTTAAAAAATTCTATTTTCATATTTAGCTTGTAGCCAAAATTTGCTAAATCTTCCAGTGGAAAATTGCCACTTTTGGCTACAACACAAAATTGACCCAAAACAAAAGAGAGGAGAGAGAGAGGAGAGAGAGAGAGGGAGGAGGAGGAGAGAGAGGGGGAGGGAGAGAGAGGAGAGAGAGAGGGTGAGGGAGAGAGAGGAGAGAGAGGGAGAGGGAGAGAGAGGAGGGAGAGAGGGAGAAGGAGAGAGGGAGAGAGAGGAGAGAGAGAGAGGATGTGGTAGCTGCAGAGCAGCGTTGTTGGACAATCTTGTGCCATATCACAATCTTATCCAACACCCGTTGTTTGCTGGCCTCGTGTTTAATCACAAATTGGATTGGTTTGGGTTGCTTTTCATGCTGGCTGCTGCTCCTTCGCCCGCCTCATGTCGGTCGTTCCTTCGTTCGTTCTCATCACTAAACTCTCTCTGCTTTTAACAGGGATTCCAATTAGGCTGCTGGCGCATTTATCTGTATCATCCATCTCTCTCTCTCTCTCTCTCTCTCTCTCAAGCGAGTTTTTTTTCGCACGTGGGTTTTTTCATGCCCATTTGCCTTCTTCTTATCCTTTGTTTTTCTTTTTTCCTCTTTTGCTTGGTGAATCTTCTTCGCCTGAGCCCCGCAGTTGCAAACTTGGGGTGGAGGACCGTGCAATTTGCCCAAGAGTTTTGGGCTCCAAGAATGACTTCCGATTCTTCAGGGATATACGATTCTCAAGCAACCCAAGGCCAGTTCTTTCTCTCTCTCTCTCCCCCTTTTCTCGCCTCAGTTCATTTGAGCTGAATTTATCAACACGCTGTAGAATGAGAAGAGTACCTGTGTGATGGGAAGTTTGCAACCTGCTTTTTTTCTCAAGCAACCTCCTGATTCCTTCCCAAAAAAGGGATGCAAAAGAAGAAGAGAAGCAGAAGAAGAGGGTTTTATGATTCTCAACATGATGAGGAAAACATATGAGTTGATGGGTTTTATGGGGGAAACAGATGGGTTTGTTGTTGTGCAAACAGAGAGCAGTTTGCAAAACACAAATTCAAAAAGGGTATTATGAGTTGATTGCTTGATTCTTGTGTGAAAAGGTGGATTTGGGTCAGAGGATGTGGATATGCATATGGTAGACCTAAAACCTAATCTGGCATTTTTTTGTTGGGGTTTTGGGTGTGCAATCAAATGCAGGGCTGATTCGTGGAGAGTGTAATGGTGCTGTTGCAAAGTGTGAAAAATTTCTCGTCCCCATTTTATGAATTGAAAAGGATTCAAGACTAGATAGATGATGAAATTTTTTTAGGTAGCTCTTGGTGGAATGAAGAATCTCCACAAAGGGAAATGATTAGTTGTTGTGTGAATGATTTGGGTATTATACCCAAGCTGAAAGGGATCTCAGAAAGGTGAGGATTCAGTTTTGAGAAGGGAAAAGACGACATGAGTGTTTGTAGTACTCTGGTGATTCTGCAGTCGTAAGAAGATTTGTTAGTAGGTTGGTGCTGCTGTACTCAATAAGGTGTTCCAACCAGTGGGCAGAACCTCTAGGAGAGCAAGCCTGGCAATTAAGCAGCCATTTCAATTTTTGGCAAAGGGACCTGAACAATTGCCGCTGCAAATCTACAGCCTTGTATATTCTCTTTTGGAGCGATGGCAGGGTGTTCCTCTCGCATTCTATCTCACCATTTGCCCTCTTCCTCATGGGTAAGTAAGCCTCCAGTTTTGGCTTCTCATAGCAGTCTGCACCAGACCTCTTTGGCAACACATCATCTAGAAGAGAGAAAAACAACAGACAGCCAGTTTATAGTTAGTTGTGTTACCCTAGGTGATGCTTGCAATGCATTCTGGAAGACTGTTGCATCATCTCTGACTTGTTTTATAATTGAAACAAATGTGCATTGCAACAGGTGCTGGATGCACGATACAGATACTTTCATGCAAACAATTCAAACAAGAATAATTTTGTCATCCCTTGCACCACCCAGACTCATCGAAATTGGCTGAAACACCAGCAGATGGGCTCTTTGCATTTTGCCTGCATCTGCTCCTGTCAATCTTTAACAGCATCTCCAAGACAATGTGCCAGAAGGGTGGTCTCCCTGTGTCCCTGTTTATTATCCCCGATTCAATCCCTACCATCACAAAGGATATCGAGCAGCTCACCTCTATTATGTAGCAGTACTAAACACTCATTTTCCCACAGTTTTGCAAATGAGATGCTGCTGCTTCAGAAGTACTACAGATACCAAAGACGGAGATGGGTGGTTACTCATTCCCAAGTGGAGCTAGCTAGCGGCATGGATGTTATTAATAACCTGGGGCTCGATACCCTAACATTTCTTGCAGCCACTGTATTTGTCGTCCCCACTTTCAAGGCCATGAAAGCGAGCCCGGTAACACCATTCTCACTCTTTCTGGACACCCATCCCCATTTCATGAGCTTTAGAAATCAGAACTGCAAATCATTCCTGAATGATAGTATTACCATTGACTGACTCAAGTGATGTCTGTATCAGATTTTAGGGTTTCTTCTGTCAGGAGTTGTGCTCAACCAGCTGGGCTTAATTCACAGTGTGACTGATATAAAAGCTTTATCCGAGCTTGGAATTCTCTTCCTTGTAAGTAGCCCATTCTGTTCTTGCTAGTATTTATTTATGTCCAGGACCAATTGAATGCTCTGTTTAATATTCCCATAATCAATGGGAAGGTAGATCTGGCTGATATGTTGCATTCTGATTCATCCCAGAGATGAGTGCTATTTTCTGATAACCTACCTTTTTCTTGAACTTAGATGCAGTAATCTACTTTTCATCCTTGAAGAGCCCTTTCTGTCTCTGAAGGGCTAGCAATGAGAAATGACTGTGAGCTTGATTTGCCTTTCCAGTTGATTATGTCCCAGCACCAACTTGAGGCCACCATCTACTGGATATAGTCTTGATGCTCCCACACCTTGACTATATGTGGTAGCTGGCATCCTCTTGCTAGTTACCTAGTCCTTCTTGTTCTGCCACCTGCAAGAGGGCACACATATTGACCTAGATTGAGTTCGTAGAATTTTTGACTAAGGATTTTGGGTTTGTGATTGCAGCTTTTTGAGATGGGATTGGAGCTTTCATTAACACGTTTGAAAGCACTGGCAAAATTTGCATTTGGCATAGGCCTTGCTCAGGTACATCCATCCCTCATATTGATGGTGTGCATGAATCACATTGAGTAGTTTTGTTTGGGAAAGTTGACAGTCCATGGTTCATTATTTGTTGAAGAAAAATTAACAAAAATCACGTTGTATTGCTGGCAATGGTTTGTGTGTTTTGTTTTCAACTTATGTAGGTGTTTCTTTCAACATTGGCATTTACGGCATTTGAGCTGCCACCAAATGGTGCAGTGGGTACACGTATTCTGGAGTGGCTCTTCCATGCCCGGCCTGATCTGGTGAGTACTCCAGAATCAAAACATCTATACTCTTAAACTGTCCCTCCAAAGATGTTCAAGCTCGTCTCCATATTTCAACCAGGGTTCCCTTTTCTTGGTCTGGCCAGGTTCCCATCTCCTGTAGGAAAATGTGAAGGGAGCTGGACTGTGCACGAATGATGAGCTGTACATGTGATAAAGGGTGAGGGCGGCGGTGTGAGCACAGGTGAATATCAGGACAGTGGATGAAGCAGTGGTCATTGGAGCTGCACTATCATTGTCTTCATCAGCTTTCGTGCTACAGGTTTGTCACTGAAACAGATTTTTTTTGTAGTTTGCCTGCAAAAACACACTTAAAAAGAGTCCTCTGAATTGCAATGAACATCATCTATTTTGAGCTCTTAGGTCAAAAGTGAGAGGGGGGGGGGGTTGGGCTGTGGGGATTGATACCAGCTGCTTGCGGGGAAGGGGGAGCTGCCCACCCGTTTTGGTTCTGCAACTCTTGGAATTCTTCTTCTCCAGGTAAAAGTCCTTAAAATGGAAGGGGAGAGCAGAAAAATAAGGGTTTAGGGTTTAGAAAAATAAGGCTAGTAGTGCTGTTATTTTTGTTCAATTTTTCAGTGGTACAAAAGAAAACAGAAGGGGAAATGAGAAAACTAAGGCCAGTATCAGAGTTTATTTTTTAATCAATTTCTAGGTGAGAAAATCAAAAAGTTTGTTTGTGATGGAAGGGGAAGTTGGTTTTTTTTTTCTTTCTTCATTTGTCATATTTTCTGTGCTGTGTAAGGCTTTCTACCCTTACTGTCAGTATGTGGGATCATTGCTAAGGAGCATTGTTGCTCATCTCACACTGTGATTGGGGGCAGGATATTGCAGTTGTGCCACTGTTGGTCATCCTTCCCATTCTGGAGTCAGGGGTAACTTTTCTTTGAGAATATCCTTCTTTTCAATTGGGACCCATATCCCCTTTCTTTGTGAACCACCCACCCATGCCAACTTCAATAACATGCAAATCCAGTGCGGGGTCTGCATTAGCTTCTACGATGTTGCTTGCTGACATGAAGAGTATTGAATCGGTATTTGCAGAATTTGGCAGAGACAAATCTGTGGCCTATACTAGCAGCAGAGAGTTTGAAGGCCCTTGCTGGTCTTGGTGCCATCTCACTTGGGGGTCGTCTTCTTCTACGTCGAATTTTTGAGGTTCATGCTCAGATTTCTGCCCTACTATATTGTCGAGAAATGTCAAAATTCATGATTTGTGATACCATAGCTTCCGAGTTGCTAATATTTTCTTGGGTTTGTTTTGTGGTCACAGATAGTTGCAAACTCCAGGAGCTCAGAGGCATTTGTTGCACTGTGTCTTCTGACAGTTACAGGGACTTCCTTCCTCACTCAAAAATTGGGCTTCAGTGACACAGTATGTTGCTGCTTTTGCCCTTCATGCACAGACCTCAAATTGATTTGATTGCACTGGGACATTCTTTCAGTGCTGAAAAAAATGTCAAGTTTGCAAGTTTCAAAGCTGGTTGTCTTTTCATGATTGAATCTTATGGGTATTTCTATGCAGACTTAGGGCAAGAGAGGGTCTTAAACAAAAAATCACACTTGGTTGTGAGAAGCAACTGTGTGCATCTGCATATGAAGGCCAGAATCAAAAGATTTTTGACACACCATTGAGACTATTTCTGACTTGTGGGTTGTAGCTTGGAGCCTTTCTTGCTGGTGCCCTATTGGCAGAAACCAACTATCGGACACAGGTGGAATCTGACATTCGCCCATTTCGAGGCCTTTTGCTGGGTCTGTTTTTTGTCACCACTGGAACCTCCATTGACCTTCAGGTCAGGCTGTACTTTCTAGCTCTCTGCATACACTGGCAAAGCAGCACTTCGCATCCCTTTTGTTTGCAATTCCAATATGTGGCTCTCAAACACCCAAGATGGATAGCAGCCATTGGCAGATGAATAGACTTTGTCATCACATCCACATGATATAAACTGGGTTCTAGCTGGGGGCCTGTTCTGGTTCTGGTTTTGGTTCTGAGGTCAGTTCTGGTACTGGAATCTTTTTTCACAATTCAAAACCTGCTGTCTGGGTAACTAAGAACCAGTTTGAGAACCAGAACCAGACAACACTGGTCCACACCAGCATGTCATTTTCCATCCTTGCATGGGAGTTATTTGTGTTGGTGCAAGGTTCATGGGATTTAACTAGGAATTCTTTTCGCTTTTGCTATACCTTTACGTTGTTGTTAGAGTAGTGTCTACTTGCTCCTTGTAAACTTTTGAAGATGGAAGCTGGGTATTGCTTGCTAGTTCTAGAATAGCAATTCTCTCTTGTGAGCTTTTGTTGGATCTGTCTGGTTTTCACAGTTGATTCAGAACTATAGTGAGAGCTGTTGGTGTTACTCATAAAAAAGAGGTGTGCATGGTGGAATGGTGCAGTTATTGCTGCGTGAGTGGCCTAATGTGATTGCACTGCTTGCGGGTCTCATAGCAATCAAAACTGCAATAATAACAGCCATTGGCCCTCGAGTAGGGCTGTCACTCTCTGAGAGTGTTCGCACAGGCTTGCTTCTCTCACAAGGTGGCGAGTTTGCATTCGTCGTCTTCTCTCTTGCTAACCGGTATATAATATACAACTCCTTTTCACTTCAGTCCCCACAATCAGAAAATCCAGAAACATTTTTGTAGTTCAAAAATCTTATGCAAGCATGCACTAGAAATGGAAACCAAATTTTGGTGCCTTGCATTTGTCCCACTCACTGAATCTGTGTGAAGGTGAAATGGTTTGAGTGACCATTCAGTTAGCTAATTTGGAAATTTCATGATTCATTGTTGTATGGCAGACTTGGTGTTCTCCCACTAGAGTTGAATCGGCTGTTGATTATTGTGGTGGTTTTGTCAATGGCATTGACACCCTTTCTCAATGAATTGGGTCGAAATGCTGCAGAATACATTGAGGTTCATTTTGAAGATGCTTCATCAAAAGACGTATGCTTCTTCTGCCTTTGCTCAAGGATTTGAGCCCCATCTCTTCTTCTCCTGCATTTCTTAAAAGCTCTAGGAAAACAACAGGGAGATAAGTATATGAATAGTTTATAGAAAGGACAAGGAGATGATGTGCACAAATATAATTATCTCACCCTTATTAGTGAAACCCTAAGCCCTCAGTGCCCATTCTGTACACTTTGAGCCATGGAAAGTTCAACTTGGAAACCTCAAAGATCTGGACTTCTCATTAAGTTGAGGACCCATTTGTGTGAATTATTGCAGGAATTGCAGAACCTGAAAAACTATGAAGCAAATGCCCCTGTTGTTATCATTGGGTTTGGACCAATGGGTCAGGTAATATGTACTTTCTTGGAATCTTGCTTTTCGAGTTTTAGTTTTGCCACAAAGTTGACTGGTGTGACTCTGTTGCAATCTTTGTCAATGACTGATGAATCAGAGGATTTTTGCATTTTGGTGTGGGAAGGTTCTTGCGAATTTTCTATCCATTCCATTAGCAGCAGGTCTTGGGGGTGATTCAGCTGGCTGGCCTTATGTTGCATTTGATCTTGATCCAGGGCGAGTGAAGGTAACAAAAAGGGTGCTTCTTCACTTGGTGTCTTGAATATAGAAACTACAACAGAAAAGAAACAAAAACATTATAGGCCCTCCCCCCCCCAAACTGCCTCCAGTTCAGTTTCTGCTTTCTTGTGTTGTGTTGCTGTCATCTGAAAGCAGAATCTTTTGTTGATCACAGGCAGCACGTAAACTAGGATTTCCAGTTCTGTATGGGGATGGATCACGACCAGAAGTGTTGGCCACAGCAGGCATTTCAATGCCCAAGGCAGTGATGGTGATGTATACGGGCAGGCAGAAGTCAGTGCAGGCAGTTGAGAGAATCCGCCTTGCGTTCCCCCACGTAAAAAAAACTCCATCCTTTTTATCTTGTCACTTTTTGTTTTGGTCTCTTATCATCTGAACAGTTGTAATTGCTTTCAACAACTGTTGACACTGCTAGGAGCCTAGTTCTTGCTCCAGACTGTTGAAGTAGAGAGAGGTACATGATGAGCATTCAGAAAAACTGCTATTCCTGGAACAGTCATTGAGATTGGAGTTTGATTTCTTCAGGAGACTCTCCAGTGTGTAGAGCCTTTTTGTATAAAGCAAAACATTCATATACTGCCTCTCTGTCTGCTGGACTATGCATAATTCTATGTAACGTTGAGGATATGCAGGTGCCCATTTACGCAAGAGCACAAGACTTAGACCATTTGTTGGAATTGAAGCAAGCAGGAACCACTGATTCTCTTCTGGAAAATGCTGAGGTATGATTGACATAGCATAAATGGGTGTAGAAGAAATTTGGATATGATCCTGATGCCAGTACAACAGTCTGCATCTCAAGTAGCTTGAAAGACAATCCCCAGTTGTTTCAAGGGTTTAGGGTTTAAGCTAATAATTACCTGGAAATATACATGAGTGGAAGATTGCCCCTCACAATTGCAATCTTACAAATCTAAGCTAACATAGCCACCACCACCTTCAGCAAATGGGTGAGTTAGTTCTGGGTTTTGAGATTCATGTACCCATACTGGATGATTGCTGTGCAGACAAGTCTTCAACTTGGATCACTGCTGCTGCGAGGTCTTGGGGTGATGTCAAATGATGTTTCATTTTTGCGCCAGATGATGCGTGAATCAATGGAGCTTCGTGCTCAGCAGACTTTAGATAAGAAAGTAGCGAAAGACAGCGATTGGCTTGTTGCTTTCCAGGTCAATGAAGAGGGGCTTATCCTCCACTGCTGCTTTCCAGTTCATCTGCAGTCTTGCTTTTTCATCTTCTCCACTTCCTTTGTGTTCCTTTGACTGATTGATGTGAGAAGTAGTTCTAAAGGGGTGCTAAGTGTTGAGCTCTTGGACTGAAAGCTTTTCCCTCTGCTGAGTCAATTCAGGATAAGGTGAGGCGAACTTGGAAGCCTAGAAGTTTGAAGGATGATTTGACTGCCAGTAAAGATGCCCGTCTGAGCGAGCAACCCCTCTGGGCTGGAAATACAACATTGTCCAATGGAGAGTCTTTCTCTTCAGAAAACAGGGTGCAGCCATGAATCTCATATTTCGCTTCTCTAGAAGACATTGGTGCATTTGGAATTGTAGATCTTTGTGATTGCAACTTCTTCACACTGAATGTCTCAGCACCTATGACTGTAAAACTCATAGATTTCAAAGTCCATATAATACAAAAGCTTTCTTTTCTCTAAGACCCTAAACCCCGAGAATTCTTTGCATGCTGTGATTGCAGGACAGAGAGGTGATGGATAGGGAGCTACCTCTTCTATTTTCTCGTAGCAAGTTTCCAGGACAGGAGGTTGATATATCTGGCAATTCAGGAGCAATGAATGGAGCCAGTGGGGTTGCTCAAGACGATGTGATGTTGTCATCTTCCACTACAATCGCCATTGCAGGTCCAACAGGGACAATCATGGAGCAAGACCCACAACAGGCAGGGCAGATGGACAAGAGCTCCTCTGAGCCGCAGTCTGAAGCCCTCACTGTCACCATTTGCACCCCTTCAGACACAGCTCCTGAAGGCAGCATTTCTTCGGGGAGAATTGACAGTGTGAAGGTGATCTTTTACATCACACATGGTTTGAATAATGGCCCATTCTTTGTGAAGTAAGTATTGTAATATCAATACTATCCTCCCTGATACCATTAAGAGGAAATGGAGCTCCTGGTTTGATACTATTGATGGCTTTGTGGCTGCAGGGTCAACCAGCAAGTTTGGCAATCTCAAAGTTGAAGTGGCGAATAAGAAAAGGAGAGCGGCTTGCTGCTCAAGATGGTGAAGATGAGAGGGGAGTGACATTGTGTGCATTAACAGATGATCATGAAAGATACAAATACAAACTTGAAGGTGATGACATGGAGAGGATAGATGAGACAATTGCTTCTCTGGAAAGGGATGAATCAAATTGAAGAAACCCTCATTATGTTTTTTGGATTGAAGCCAGGAAGGTGTTACTGGATTTGTGCAAATGAACTACAAGGAGTTTCCCCCACAAACAGCAAAATCAACCCAGCAACAAGAAGAAGATTAGTCAGTCTTTCTGTATTGAAATTATGACAATTTTAAAACAGCTGAAATTCAAGCAGTTGTTGTAATTGTGTCACTGGAGCAGCAACAAGGGAGCAACTGTTGCAGCTGTGTTCTTGTGCACTCCCTCTTTGTAGTAGGCTGCAAAATTATTCAGCTGAAAATTTGTGTCATAGATACACTTTAAGTAAAACATGGAAGAATATTCTTGATTCTGAGAAGCAGCAACTTCAAGGCTGAAACCTCAGGGGATGATTTGTTAGGTCACAATAGTAGTAGGCAGTACTGCAACCAAGGATTTTGAGTGGGAGTATAGAGAATGTGTGTCAGGTGCCATACATATACATACCTGTGAGTGCAAGTCTTGGAGAATGATCTTTGAACATGGTTCACCCATTTGATGAATGTCAGGTGGTTGTTCTACTGAGGAAATACCTGAATCAAACCTCGGTATAAGATAGTGTGGATTCATCATAATTGTTTTATATCAGAGAATGATCATTGAGCAGTGTTCACCATTTGATGATAATTGCTGTTTGTGCGGAGAAGAAACCTGTGAAATCTGTAAGAGAAACAAATGTGCATGCAACAAAACCTGGTAAAGATTTGTGGAGGATTTGACGAATCACATTTTGCTTACAGAATTTCTGATGAAATGAGGATGTCGGCCATCTCAGAAACAAAACCCTCATACTTTTGCATAGTTGAGATGAAAGAAACCCTGGTTGACAACAGAAAGAAATACCAATTCTGCAGGATTGGGTAGGTATTCAAGAGCTGCAAGAGCAAGTTTCAAAGTATGATGTAATGGAAACTGTAGAAGAGCCATCTCCATATCTTCGATATATAAATTGCTTGTTGGAGATATCTTCTTAGCTGCCACAGAAAGTAGTGGGTTTTTGTGATGGCGTGGAGGAGCAGCAGATGATATCAGGATGAAGAAACTCAACTCTTTTCTTCTTCAAAAGTGAAGCTCGATTCAAGTAGAGAGCCAAGTCACAAAACCCACCCCCCAAAAAAGAAAGGAGATGGAAGGGAGTTTATTCGCTCCATGAGCCTCGAACCCTAATTCTGCTTTGGAGGGAAGAAGCATTTTTGTGATGGCATAGAAGAGGAGCAGATGATACCAGATGAAGAAGAAACTCTTTTCCTCTTCTAATGTGAAGAAGGATTCAAATAGGGAGCCAAGTCACAAAACCCACTAAAACAAAATGCAGATGGAAGGGAGTCTTCTCTTTCGATGAGCCTCAAACCCTAATTCTTCTTCTTTGCAAGGTTGAAGAAGACGCGACCTGTGATTCTTTCTTTCTTTCTTTGACGGAAATCGCAACAACCAGGTACTCTCTCTTCTGTGTCACTGTCTCTGTCTCTGTCTCTGTCTCTTGCTAGAACCACATTGTATAGTGCGAGTTACAAGTCTCAGACACAGATGGGTTGCCGGTTTGTTTTTGCAGCTGAAGGTGAAGAGTGGAAGGTTTTCAGTATACACATCTGCCGCACTGGACCCAAATCTCTCTCACATACACGCCCACACACATGTCAGAAAAGAGAACAATGCGCTTGCTGATGGCATGTGCCATTGGAACCCTTGCTGGTATGGTCCTCACACTCTCAACCACATCATGGCTCTGCATGGTTTTAAGAGTACCTGGAGGAGGAGCATTCAATGTGGGCACACAGAGAAATCAATCCCCTTCATTGTGTGATGTTGATTCTATTTTCTGTGCTTCAATTGTAGGTCTACAATTGACGAAGCAGAAGCACAGAAACTAAACTCTTGTCGGATTGTTCTCCAGACACAAGGGAAATCTCTGAGAAATTCTGAAAACCCTAGACGCCTTGAGTGTCTCCTTTTCCCTTCTTGCCACAAGTATGATGCAGTAGTCTAACCATATGAGAGTACTTATGCACTCCTCATGCGGCAGCAACAACACAGATTGCACATACATTTGTAATTGCAATATTGGGTGTGTGATTTGCAGCGGTCTTAATGGCTTCAGCAGACAAGAAGGCAAAGTCCAAGGACAGTCCTCGAACTGTAGAGGCAAAATTGAAGGAAATGGATCGCAATGGGTAGTGCTCCAAATCCTCCAGCGGGTGGCAGTGGTGGTGGCACTGTATTCAGCAGCAACGTCGTGAGTGAGGATCTCATTGCCTCTTTTTCTTCCCAGTATCTGTGTGTGTATGAAAGTGAATGCTCCATGAGGAAGGTGGAGAAATGACACTTCTTTGTAGTAGGAGAGAGTGGAGACTAAACCCTAAACCCTAAGACCTGGGTTGGATGATGATGGTGTATACATACACAGACCTTCCTGGATAGAAGTAAAGTAGTTCACCATACAGATTTGATTTTCAGTCCTTTACTCTCAACAGTTTTGACAGAGAGATGATCATGATGATGAAGACTCTGAGGAGCAGGAAAACTTCTTGTTTTGATTTTTGTTGGAAATTGACACAGCAACTCTTCGCTTCTCCCCACTCCCTTTTTGTGGCAGAGAAGGATGCAGTTCCTATTCTCACAGCTCAGTTTTTGTGTGGAATTTTTTTTCTCATGTGAGTCATGTAATAACTTTCAACATAGCTTTCTATGGAATATTGGCAAACCCAACCTGCACCTAGATCCCCAAAGGAAATATGGACATTGTGGCTACAGTGATGGAAATGTGTCACATCTTCTAAAGTGGACAACCAGATGGTGAGAGTATGATAGATGATACAAGTACAGTAAAAGATGCAGATAATTTGTATGACAGTTTGCCTGAAGCTTGGGTGCATTACCATATACTTGTCTACTCTCAAACATCATCCTGGGTATACAACTTCCTTCCTGAAAATTGTGTTTTAACATATCTGGTCTTGATACTGCAGATACAGATCATGATGACTGGGGTAATCGTACTTCAGAGAGCAATGGCAATGGTTCCATGTCATGAATTTTTGTTTCTGTTTGATGAGGAGAGTAAGGAGAAAAAGTTGGGTGAGTTGCAAGAGAATGTGGTGTAGGATTGTTGATGCAGATTCCATTAACCTCTTCTTCTTCTTCTTCTTCTTCTTCTTCCTGGCTTCTTCACTTTTGGTAAATGTTTCTCTTTACCCATTTCTCCCTTTCTCCATTCCGGACTGCAACAGCTTGGCATGCACCCACAAGGAATCAAATTGAGCAGCACCCATGACAACCATCATGTCCAACAAGCTCAACTTTCTCATCTTCTGCTACTTGCATGAATGAGGTACATCATTTCTTCTCCTTCCTCTTCTTTTCATTTGCATGATTTTCAGAGACAAGGGGTGGGAGAGTTGGTGCAGATTCAGTGGCCCACAAAAAAGGGGTCCTTGGGATGCTTAGCTTACTTTTGAAGGTCAGTTTTCAAGTACAGTGAAGACTGTGGACTGGGCAGTGGGGCTTTTGGATCTCTGTTTCTTTGGAAGGCATGCAGTGATGTCACAGTTCTGTGTTCCCCCAGATGCACAGTACTAATGGAGGAGGAAGATGAATCAGTTTTTTCTTTCCTGAAAATGATTTTTCAGCTTTTGTAGCTTTCCAGTTACACTGCTATTTATGATGAAGATGATGTTCTGACAGGCTGTTGTGAGCAGAACTTGTGACAGTATTACTGCAATTACCTTCACAGTGTTGTGGAAAAGTTTCTCTGTTTCTTCTGATCTTCTATGTGGTGGTGGTGGATATGGTGGTGCTTTTGCTGGTGATCTTTTCATGGTAAGGAGAATCTGAGCCTGTCTTGGGGAGTTTTTCCACTGATGTCCAGATTATTTGCTTCTGTTGGTGCCGCATGGGAGAGCAGTATTTTTGGCTACTGTTTTTCACTCTTTGGCTTGGCCGTTCTGGAGACTCCAGTGCCAGAATCTGGACCATACTAGAAGGGCACTCTGGAAATATGTCACATGTTGCTGTCCATCATTGTAGAGATCCCTATGCAATTTTGTAGATAGGGGTGTGACTTATTATTATCAAGAAAGGATTTTTGCTCATCCTGATTGATACTTCTTTCTTCCCTCTTGCACAGTGCAGCTGACCTGGAGCTGTTCAACTGAATAGTTGCACATCTATGAATGAGCAGCAGCAGTGAGTTTTTTTCTCTTGTGAAGGCTCAAAATTGGTAGTAGGTGGAGGAGGAACTGTAGAATGTGTACCTATTCAATTAATGCCTGGACTCCAAGAGTATGGTCATCTCTGCTTGTTTTATGTTGCCATGACCTGATGATGGTATGAAGTATGTTGCAGATGTGCAATTGCTGCAGAGGCGCAATTGCTGCAGAGGCACATGATGTTTATGACCTGGTGCTCTGAAGTTCACTGCAGAGGTGCAGTTGCTGCAGATCCACATTAAATTTGTCCCTGCAGCAATTGTACAAGTACCAATTGCGAGACCTTGTGAGGAGGAGCTAAAAAAACATACACCATCTCATGCAGAAAACTCTCATCTATTCCCTTTTGTTGCATCATAATCACAGAGGACTCAAAAAGAGCAGCAAAAGGCTCTCCAGCGTGCACCAACAACATCATTGTGCATGGTATCTAAGCCAAATGGAATGCACATACGCAACTTCCCTGATAAACAAAAAGCTTCCAAATTCCTCCAGAATGCATCCTCATAGATTGAATCTCGGTGACGGTTGGCTGCTTTTGAGAAATTGCCTATCTTTTGTGTTGCCACTCTCTGTATTGTTTGCTCCATTCCAGTCTCACATTTCTGAAGCCTCAACAAGATTTTTCTCTCTGTCTCTCTGGGATGTCTCTCTGCAGAATACAACTGGCACAAGCGACAATCCTGCAGAGAGAATATACTGCCGGCTAGAAGCTAGCTATATAGCTAAGAAGCGATTGTAGTCCGTAGACGTTATGGACATGAAAAAAAGCTTGTGACAGAAAAAAGGGACAAGTGAGTGGAGGAGAGAAGAGGAAGGCGACAGTAGAAAACGATCAAGAAGAAGAAGAAGAGCAAGGAGACGAAGAAGACTGTTTCTCTTTTTTGCTTTGTGTTTTGTTTCTGCGGATGTTGTGGAGCCCTCTGCGTAGAATCCGAAGAGTACAACTTACCGGCAGGAAAGAAACTTGCTTTGTCCTTCTTTGTCTCTTTGTTTTGTAAGGTTTTGTCGTTGTTGTTGTTGCGAGGAAGGAAAGAAAGAAGTGTTGTTGTTTCTTTCTTTCTTTCTTTCTGTTGCATTATTGAAGAGCGCGTGGGCGGAGCAATGGCGACTGGTGCAGCAGCTACGGTCGGAGGAGGAGAAAGAGGTGGAGAGTTGGCTGCCGCTGCCTCTTTCGTGAATGGAACAAAGGGAGGAGAAGGAAACAACAAAAACAACAATGCCGGTGGTGGTGCAGCAGCAGGAAGAGGAAGACGCAAGGCGCAGTTCCTGGAGGTCTATCAACAGCTGAAGAAGGAGCTTCTCAGCGATTCCGATCTTTTTCAATACACGACTGAGTCGCGATCCTGGGTTGAAGAGGCGAGCCACACATACAAACATACGTTACATTTCTTTCTTCTTCTTCCTTCTGTCGCTTGGCATCAGATCCATCACAGGAAGAAGGAATGCATAACCAAAGCTTAGAAAGAGGAGCTTTGATGGAAGCAAAAGCTTCATGAGAGAGATGCTCGTGGAATCCTTTCTCTTTTTTGTTTGCAATCTTTGGCAAACTTTGCAACACATGATGCTGAAACAATCTTTCTTCTTCTTCTTGTGGTTTTTTGCTATGTGCAGATGTTGGACTACACTGTACCTGGAGGTGCGCATGATGATGATGATGATGATGATGTGCAAGAAGAAGAAAGATTGTTTCAGCATTTGTGGAAGAAAGGAAAATCATTTTGAAGCTCTTGTTTTCTGTTTTTTTCTGGATGTGTGCGCGATGCAGGGAAACTGAACCGGGGAACATCTGTAATCGATAGTCTGAGCTTGCTCAAAGGTGGAGATGAGGAGCTTTCTGATGAGGATGTAATCAGAGCATGTGCTCTCGGCTGGTGCATTGAATGGGTAAATAAGAGACTCACTCACACATCCGCTGATGCAGCAGCCATCTGTCTGTCTGTCACAAAACAAACAACAAAGAAAAAGAAAACCCACAAAACAATATTGTTTGTTCTGTGTTTTGATGTAGCCCACAAAACAGCAAACAATAGCTTTTTTTGTTTGTTGATCATAAATGTGTGTGTATTCTTCTCTTGAAATTTTTGCTGAAGTTTTTGTGTATGATATTTGCAGCTCAATTGATTGTAGTTTGATTTGGTGTTGGTTTATATGTGTGTTCATTTTCTGACTGTGTCTCTTTTCCATTAAGAATTCTTCTTGCCATTGATCCTGGGGTAATGGGAGGAGCAGCTGCAAGCCTATTTCCTGGTGGAAGATGATATCATGGACAACTCTGTCACTCGCCGTGGGCAACCTTGCTGGTATAGAGTCCCAAAGGTGAATTTGTGTTTTGACAAACATTGTTTTGTTCATTTCCTGAAGCTTCTTCACAAGATTTTTTTAATAATAATTTTAACTTCTGTAATGCAGGAGGACTTTTTGTTTCCTTTTTTACTCTGCTTGCTCACAAGTAAGATGTTTTATGTGCAGGTTGGCCTCATTGCCATCAATGATGGCATTGTCCTGCGAACTCACATCTCCCGAATTCTGAAGACACACTTCCGGAAGTTGCCTATATATACCCAACTTCTTGAGATCTTCAATGAGGTAAAAGATTGGGCCCTCTATCCTGACCCCAAAGCTACCTTCAACCCTAGTTGCGTTGCTTGGTTTCATCTTGCCACATCAGTTTTCTGGTCTGCGAAGAGGGTTCAGAGTGGGTGGGTGGAGAATGGGGATGAGAATTTTTTTGTAATGTGAATTCCTCCTGAATTGCAATTTGGCATCTTATAAACAGATTGCAATGGATTGTGTTTCTTAAAGCCAGGATGTTCATCTTCCTGAATTTTGCAGGTGGAATACCAAACAGCCTCAGGTCAGATGCTGGACCTTATCACCACACCGGCAGGAGAAGTTGATCTTTCAAAATACGTCTTGCCAACGTATGTAATATGAACACGTGAGCTGGACACCTGATATATTTGGAGCGTAGTAACTATAAGTAGCTACTTGAGTTACTTCAATTATGAACACAGTTGAACACAACTACAGAAGAGCCCCATTATGTTCAATGCACTAGAGTCTCCTCTCTGGTTTTTCTATATTTTACTGCAGGAATGATCTCCTGTATTTAGTAATTTGCAATTATTATTATCCCAGGTACCTCCGGATTGTCAAGTACAAGACTGCATATTATTCATTTTACCTTCCAGTAAGTTTGTTACCTTGAAGTATGCCCAGACCTACTATTCCTTGATCAGAGTTATTGTGTGTAGAATTACATGCAGATCAATTTGTGAAAATATACAGGACCTCAGCAAGGTCACATTGCGCTATGTGAGAAAAGTTTTGGAAATTCTCCTGCATATTTGCATGAAACTTTCAGATGAGTGAGGTATTTTTTGAGTCAATTTTCTAAAATTTTGAGTGAGTTGTTCTTCTATTAGGTGTGTGATTCTACCAAGTGGGATTTCTTATTTGTTGGCGTATCTTTGTCAAGGTGGCATGTGCTCTTCTTTTGGCGGGGGAGAAAGATGAGGACAAGTTTGAAGCAGCCAAGGAGATATTGGTGCAGATGGGTACCTACTTTCAAGTTCAGGTGCTTCTTAAATACCCTTTTTTGGTCAAAATTTCTCTTCTTTTAAGACTCTGTTGCACTCCATGCCCCAAGGGCAAGGGAATGTCAGCTGGCTGACCAACCTAATTTCATGATTCAGGATGATTTCCTTGACTGCTATGGTGCTCCAGAGGTGATTGGAAAAGTAAGTCATTTCTGTCTCTCATCTCTTCTTACTTAATATATGGCAACAGACATATCCCTTTTACTTTGCCAATGCTCCAACCAACTGCCATTAGTGAGGTGCACAAAGACATCTTGTCAGTGCTTTGCAAACTAAAGGTTGAAATACTAGGTTGCAGGTATATGGCAATGGTAGAATCTGAGTTCTTCCTCTATTTCCTTGCTGCAGATTGGAACTGACATTGAGGACACCAAATGCTCCTGGCTGATTGTCCAAGCACTTACACGGGCAGATGACATACAAAAGAAGCTTCTGAAAGTAATTTACTAGCTTCCCTCTTCTGTAACATTGTTATTTCATGCTGTATGGAAGCTTCAATGATATGTATGGATTAGCATGGAAGTTACAGCTGCCAAATTGCTTGAATAGACAGACAAGGTTTGTTCTGGATTAATCTTTGAAGTTACATCAAAAGTTACATTTGTCCTTCAATGGTTCAGGTTCTCACTGCTCAGCTATTCTTTGCAGTGAAGCTCATGACCCTCTTTTTAATTGTAGGACAACTATGGGAAGGCAGATCATTCTTGTGTGGAAAAAGTCAAGAAAGTCTACAATGAGCTTCAGCTCCAGGTGAGCTCACATCACTGGTGATGTTCTCTCTGTGCACTTGTTTGGTTTTTGCTCAAATCACATTCCAACAAATGGAAGTCCTGAACTGATATTTAATATATCTGTGACTCAAAGACATGGTCTGGACTAACCTGCTTCTTGCTCCTGTTCAAAGTTCCTGATAAAAGTGTGGATCTACAGAAAGTATTTGAGGACTATGAGAGTGAGAGCCACAGTCAGCTTGTTTCTGAGATTGAGAAGCAAGATGATCAGCGTCTGCAAGTAAGTCATTTGTGTATTGAATGTTCTTTTAGGTGTTGACTTAGAGCAAGAGCATGGATTGAAAGTTTGATTGCATGGCACAGCTTTATCCCTCAAACTAGTAGTCAACTGTCCAAATGACTAAGCATTGATTTGCAGTGTGCTCAGAACAGTTTCCAGCATCTGTTTGGCTGGTTAGACTAAGCATTTTTGGGTATTAGTGGGTTATGTCTATGTCCACTAATTAGCAAGTGCACAGCAAGCAGTTAGACTTAACTAAACATTTTCTGCATTTATGGGGTGCAGGCAGTGTTGAAGTCTTTTTTGGCAAAGATCTACAAGCGCCAGAAGTAAGTAGATATGGGGACTGGTGGCATATGACTAGCTGTCCTTATGCAGCATAATTGCTTCATCACAAGTCATGAATGTCTTAATCCATCCCATTTGGCATTGATTGAAGTTCAGCCTTCCTCATAAAAAACAGGGTTCAAATTTCTGAAAGGATGATCTAGAAACAAAGCTGTCTGTTTTGTGTATTGTCAGGGATCATGTGACACCATTTTAAGAATGTAGCTTGGTAATGGGGTGAATGCTATGCCTTGGATTATGATGAAAGCTTTAACTTTGTGAGCAAATATGACTCTTACGATTGAGATGCAACCTGGAATCAGGTGGATTGCTACTGTGCATTGAAAACAGAAAACTCTGTGACTTTTGATAACCATTTGTGGAGGATTTTGCAAAATGTGACTCTGCCATAGAGCCATATATTGTGAGCTGGTTGCTAGCTGGTACTCATTCTTGTGAAAGGCTAGATCTTACATGAAAAAATGGTTGGAGAGTTCAGAACTAGTTCAAAGAGGTCTCTCAATTTGTTGCAATCTTTTCTTTGCAAAATCACAAGCTCTGTGGCAGAACAACAAAATAGTTATTAGAAGGGATGTGTGTTTCCAGTGCATGCAGCCTTGAATACAGATGGCAAATTACTTGTTAGCCAGTCATGCATGTACGTGTCGCTGGTGAAGGATTCTGAACAAAGTGAGGAATTCTTTGCTTTTGTTCATAATGATCTTTGATAGTGCTCACTAATCAGTTGTTATTTCCCCTTTTGCTTTGGCAGACATCTTTGCTGATTGCTGGTATAGGCCTGAATCCAAGTGGAATGTCCTTGGCATGGCAAGTCCAAACACCCAAATTGATTTTTATCATCCATTTTGTGAGAATTGATGCTTACCAATATAATGCCTTGTGTCCAAGGTTGGTTTGGCATGATATTGTTTGCTAATCTACTAAAATTAAAAATGGTGTTAAGTTGCCATGATCTTTGGAAGGAATCTTATTCTTCCTAAAGTTCACCTTTCAACTACCTTAACCATAAGCATCGTAAAGCTCGGGGGCACATGAGCTTGGACAAACAAAAGTAGGGTGCATAAGAATAATGGAACATATGAATTATTAGCTACATAGTACATACCATCATGACTTGAAGGAACTCTAACTACCTTAGCCTTGGGTCAAGTTTTGCACATTAAAAATTGAATAATTCGTTATTTTCAAAAAATGCACTCATTTTATTTATTTATAATTATTAGAATCTTTGTTAGTAAAAATGAAAAAAAATTAACGAAATTTGTTTGATGTATGAATGCATGTAATTGAAATGCATGGATGTATAGATGATGTACACATTCTCTTAAAATCAAGACCATTTTGTCAAGATCAAGACCCATCTTGCTAAATAAAGTTGGAAACATTTTTTTTTTCATTCCAAACATTGCAAAGCTTTTGTAGGTAGTGTTGTTTGTCACATTGTTGAAGAGTCATGGCTCATCAAACTGTGATCTTGAATATGTTTTGACAAATAAGAAAAGAGGAACATGAAGAGGCATTACGACATGAAACAATATAGTTGGCAATGGATAATCAAATATCTAATTTGCAAACTACAATGGAAAGAATTAAATGTTCAATTAAACAACCAAAGGTACAACCTCACATGACATTGCAATCACTTAGCAAACACATCAAACAAGAGAACCGAGGAAAGGACAAACAATCAAGAATCCAAAAAACATTGGAGAGGTACTTACACACAATGGTTTGCATTGCACCTTTGGCCTCACATTCATATTGTAGCAAAAAAACATAAAAGTTTGACAACTATTTTACATTTTTTTGTGCATTTCATAGAAAGCAAGAGAACATTCAAGCCCATTTGATAAGCTCTTTAAATCCTCTTTAGGAAAGTTATTTACCTTCAATAAAAAGTTCAAACTAGGGGTTAAAAAGTCAATAGAGAAAGGAAGAACTTTTACAGTCACATAGCAACAATTCCAATACTAAATTGTTTTTGTTGCACAAGATTAGAACCTCTAGACAAGACCTTTTTTGGACCCTTAGTTCAACTATCAAACTATAAAAAATTGTAACCAAATTGGGAAAATCAAAGGACAATGATGGTGCGTAGGCTTGCATACCTTGTAAAAGCATACAATATCCTTGCATCACTTGTCATAAACATACATCAAACAAAGATTCACCTTGTACCTACATGTGGGGAGAGAACATGGAAAAAGAGGGGATCAAAAGACATACATGTTGTTAGGTTTGAAGATAATAGGCAAATTACTATTGTAGTATCCTTTGCAATTGATGGAAGTTTATTGCTTCTACAAGTCATTTTCATAAAATCAAACACAAGATGTCTTCCTCCAAATGGTCTAGGTGGTATAAGGGAAGGTATCTTGTTCATTTGACACGTTTCGTTAATCATTGGTCTACCTTAGAGACCAATTAACAATTTGTGGAAAAGATTTTATCTCCTTGTCACAAAAATCAAGTGTAAGAATTGAACTTGTCGCAAAACCAAAAGATGGTATGGGTAATAGTCTATTATTTTGTTCTTGAGAGCATGGAGTTCATGCAATGGATCAAGTCACAACATGCACAAATATGTTTAATGTTTGTACTTGCAAATAGTACCTCCAAGTTTCAACTTGTAGATGTGATCATCCAATGCACATTCAAGCATGCATTTAAGAAGCAACTTCACATGTGGACATCATGCAACATCAAAAATCAATTCTTGAATGAAACAAATCTAGAAGTTGTTTCTACATATTGGCAATTAAACCTAAACTTTGTGAGTGGTTGTTTCATGCATGGACACAAATGCGTGAGAGGAAATAAATGATTTAGAAAGGGTGGGAAAAGACAAGTTTATTTCATAACTTCATCCCATATTTTCAAACTAGTGGGTGCCCGTGACCTTCGGCCACTGTGAAGTCCCCCGATTTCTTTAAACTTGGTTCATGTTTTAGTTTTTTTTATAAACTTTTAACTTTTTTATTTTTTTATTTTTATGTGTTTTCTATTTTTATTATTATTTTGTATGTTTCATTTTCATTTATATATATATATATATTTATTTATTTATTTGGATGCAAGTTTGAAGTTTGGAGAAAGAAGACACACCTCATTCTTTTTCAAGTAGGGTTTTTCTTCAATATTTATAAGTTTTATATTTTATATTTTTTTATTCTTTATTTGGTTTCTTCATTTTTGGAATTTTTTTTTCTTTTAAAATTATTTTATTGTATTTCCCTTTCCTTGTTTCATTTGTTTCCATTCTTTTTTAATAGTTTTTGCGTTTTTACTTTTTTTTTGGTTTATGTTTGTT
>Ga0116228_10001125_pt1 | contig 21880 bp, 17 predicted proteins | sample S1TSphfallax_2_FD_89694 | JGI IMG/M metagenome (GOLD analysis project Ga0116228, IMG submission 89694) | Host-associated microbial communities from peat moss isolated from Minnesota, USA - S1T2_Fc - Sphagnum fallax MG | ecosystem: Host-associated > Plants > Peat moss > Unclassified | place...
CTCTAGAATTACATTAGTTCTAGATTCATATGGAAATCCTCACTAAATCCACTTGAGAAATGCCCAAAACTACAACTTCTCCCCATTCACAAATCCAATCTAAAACAAAGCATTGAGTGTTAAGGTTTTTTAAAATTAAAAAAAATAAAAAAAATTTATAATTTCTTTTTTTTTAATCTTCCCACCCATCCAGAACAACTCCTATATCCAAAGGAAAAAACAAATTTTTTTTTGGAAAAATTGGGGATTTTTTGGGTCATAAATTGGGTCGTTTTGTGACTAGTTTTTCTCTTGTCTCTTTGTATTGGTGCTCCAAACCCTAACCCTAGAAATTAGCTATGGCGTTTTGTTTTGCGCTAGTGCGTGCGCTTCCTCTGCGAGCATCGTTCCGGCAGTTGCAGCAGGCTTTTGTTACGGTTCCCGGTGGTTGTTGTGCTTCTTTCTCTGGGGTTTGTTGTGATCGTAGCCAGTTTTTTTCTTCTGCGGGATTTTGTTCGGGTTTTTGCGCTCGCTCTCGACTTCTCGCGAGTACTGTTGGTGGTTTGTCGAGAGAGGTGCGAGTTTCTTGTGGTGCTGCAGTTTGTGTTCCTGTGCTCGCAGGCAGCGACGCTCGTTTCATCAGTATGGTTACCGTTCAGCAGAATGTGAGGCTGAATGCGAGTGAGCAGGGGATTTTCGAGCTTTTGCTGTCGACTCTTCGTCACTTCAGGATGAACACACAGCTTCGTGTCGCGGGAGGCTGGGTTCGTGATAAGGTCTGTGTCAATCGTTTTTTCTTCTTATAGGAAATTGGGACATTTGTGAGCTTTTCACTCTAAGTGCGATTGCAGACTGAACTCTAGATATGAATTGCTGCTGCTTCAATTCATAGCTTTGTGTAATTGGGTTGGAATGCAGCTTCTCGGAACGGATTCACATGACATCGATATCGCCATTGATGATATGCTAGGCAAGGAGTTCTGTAAGAAAGTGAACGAGTATCTTGAAAGCATCGGGGAAGAGACGCAAGGAGTGGGAATTATTCAGAGGTGAGAGAGATGGTTTCACCTTAAACCCTAAACCCTGAAACAAACCACCCTGCAATGAATGCATTATTCAGGGACATGAATCTGAATTTTTCTTGCAATCATGAACGTGTCAGATCCCAAGCAATTGTGCTTCAACCCATGAACTGAAAATTGTTGTGACAATTCATATTAAACATCAGGAGTGCTTTTATGGTTTGTCATGATGCCAGGAGCATCTGATAGTTCAAAACACACATGGTTGTCATGATCTTTTGTGTTGCTTGTAGATTTCACCAGAATGCTTCAATGATAAGACTCATCAGCAGCAACACAAAGTACAAGACATTTGCGTCTATGTCTTTTTGTTGATGAATTGTATTATGATGTTGTGTATTCTTTTGTGCGGGTGAATTTCCCATTGCCTGCAGCAATCCTGAGCAGTCAAAGCATCTCGAGACTGCTCGAATGCGAATAAGAGGGGTTTGGGTGGATTTTGTGAATTTGCGAGCTGAAACTTATGCTCAACACAGTCGCATTCCAACCATGGTACTTCACACATTTAAACTTGGATTGTCTCCCACATTGTTGGATTCTCTGCTAGGGATGTAAGCTTGGTGTCTGCTAGAGAAATTACAGTTTGCAGTGCTCTGTTGATTCATCAACTAAAAACGTTCTGATAGTCTTGGACTGTTACCATGGTAGTGTATCCTAGGTGGTGATTATCATCAGTCTTGTGAAGAAAAGCTGCTGATGAAATCAGGCTCTGTCTCCAATCTTCTATTGGAATTTGCGGGCTGAGCCCTTGTTCCACCCAGAAACTTCATCGCTCCAACCTCTAGTCATGAGTAGTTTCAGTGATCTTATTTCATTAGGATTCAGATACATGTAGAAGGCTCTGCAAAGTGAGTTTTCTACCTTCCCTCCATTGAGTTGTGATCTGGCAGGTCATCTCCTCATTCATAATGTCTGAGGCAAATTGGGCTTAGAAGATGCACATGGGCATTGAGTGCAGGAGTTTGGAACAGCTTTGGAGGATGCTTTGCGGCGTGACTTGACCATTAACAGGTCTGTGTTGCTGTTCTTTCTGTCAGAGGTTTTTATGAATGGTGACATCAACGTTCTTTGTTCTGTGAAGCTGCAAGTGGAAAGTGACTGCACCAAGGTTTGACTATTTTGTGTTTTGCTTTTGGTTTGTCACAGCCTCTTCTACAACATCAATACCTGTTCTGTGGAGGATTTAACTGGCAAAGGTACATGTACAAGCCCCTTATGCAGAAACAAGTCACAGAATCTTAGTAATGTATGGCGGATTATCTAAGGAGCAACCCCTCTGTCTTCAACCAATGCACATGGGCCATTGGTGCTTGTAATTTCTCCATATCTGTCAGAAAATCACCCCCTAGTGAGCTAATTTTCTGAGTTTCTGCACACTGACCAGCACGGGCCAGTACTTTCTGAACTGCCTAGCATGTACCGAACACATGAAATTTCCAACCAGCTCTCTATTTGGTAGGGTCAGCAAATATTTTTGGAAGCCTTCATTCCAAATCTACATGTAACTAGTTTCTTCAATAATTTCCGTAGAGTGATCTTCTTGTGGTGCACTGAGTAATGCATCTGGTCTTACATTTATTTGTGTTCTGGAAAGCAGGCCTGATGGATCTAGCAGCAGGGTTGATTCGTACACCATTGCCTCCGAAAGAGACTTTCTTGGATGATCCACTACGTGTCATGCGTGCTATACGATTTGGTAGGGTTTGTCTGTTCTCTGTTCCATCCCAAGGTGTTATTGATTTTGTGTGTGATTTTTTTCTACTTTTGGTTTTTCTGTGATGTGATGCTGTGTCATCATGTTGTGATCTGAAATGTGCAAATTTGTGCAAGTGGGTCATGAAGTCTTTGGTCTGTCATCACTGTAGGAAATTGTCTTTATAGCCATCCTGAGAATTATAGTAGGCAGTGGTTAGATGGAAAAAATGTGCTTGAAATGTGAGGAAATCGTTTGTTGATGTGTTGATTAGGTGCTCGGTTTGGGTTCAAGCTGGAGGAGGAGCTGAAGAGCGCAGCTTCTTGTGAAGAAGTAAAGGAAGCTTTAGGGACTAAAGTCAGTCGTGAACGTATTGGCCATGAGGTAATCAACTTTTTGCCAGTGTATGAACCCTAACCAACCTAACCATAGGTATTCTTCCTATGTGTATGACTGTCAGAAGATGTTTGTTTCTTAATCATCTTATAGTGAGCTAATGTTGTAAAGAATTATGTGATTTCTGGTAATTTTTTAGTTGATAAGATGGGATTTGTGCTTCCCAAAGAAAAGTTCATTCAGTTTGTGGTTGTATTATGTGGGGCTGCAGGTTGATTTGATGCTGATGGGGAAGAAGCCTAGTGAGGCAATGCGCTGGTTTGAGCAGTTGGAGCTTTTCCCAGTAATTTTCACTGCTTGTTTGAAAGACTCCAACCCTCCTCTTTTGGGCAACAATGGAAGGTGGGCACAAGAGATTCTGAAGTGCCTGGCATTAGGTGTTTTTGGTCCCTCAGCCCAAGTATTGTGCACCATTTCTTTCTAAATGTGCAGTCAGTTTCAAGCAATTTTCCTATTTCCAGATCTTATTCACTGTGGGTCCAGTCTTGAATGCTTATTGAGTTGTATTTATGATGAAGGCTGCTAAGATTGTGAATTATCTGCTGGAAATGGTGGGCCCAGATTATGTGTTGACTATATGCAAGCAGCTGGAGAGGTTCTGGCTGAGCTTGAGGGTTTACAATTGACGGTGGGTGTTATCGTGGGCCTGCATTGCAGTACAGAAGCAATTTTGTTTTGTTTTGTTACCCACTAGGGTAAGGTGGTTCAGAGCAAGAAGCATGTCATGTCAGGTGTGAAAGCTTGCAGAGTTTGGTCATTCATATCCATCATGCTGGTAGTCCTGATTGTTTATAGGGCATGTTTTACCATGTTGCTGTGTGCAAGGAGTAGTGATAGATGTACTCAGGCTTAATCATGGGCAATCACAGATGGAGGAAAGGAGGCTATGCTTTTTAAGTGCTTTACTTCTTCCATTTCGGCATCACACACATCCTTACAAGAAAGGCTTGGTCAGCACACTTTTCTTCAACTGTTGCTCTTTTTTTCAGATCAAGTTGCTGTTGTCATATCCTAATGCATTGATGATGCCATCACCCATGAGATGCTGAATCAAGAAGTCATTGCAGGTGCCTGTTTCTGACATTATCATCAAGGACTCACTGAAGCTGAAGTCAGATGATGCCAAAAATGTAAGTGATGTTCTTCCTCCTTTGCTAGCTCATCAAGCTATTAGCTATTATCCTTTGAACGAGGACTGCAGGTCTTCCTGGTCTCTTCGAGCAAAGCAGTCTTTGAGATGACATTTTGATAGCTTTTCTTAATATTGCCTTTCAAGGTTTTGATTTGTCCAATCATGCCACTTAAATGTGTCTGTAATTGGGTTACATCTGTGGATCTTGCAGGTTTTGCAGCTGCATGTGGCAGCAGAGCAGTTCACAGAGGTGACAAAGTTGTTATCTCAAAATGATGTGGAAACAGGGAGGCAAGAGGTGCTGCCTGTCGATGGTCACAAGCGAGTCCAACCTGGTAATTTTTATAACATCGATATTGTTGTTCTTTAGCAATTCTTTTTCAGGAGTATCATGTCTTCCCAGTTCATATTTGTTGCTCTCTGAAAACAAAGAGGGATGGGGGAGCAGGTATACAAGGTTTGGTGCTGCCTATGGATGGCCGCAAGCGAGTGCAAGCTGGTAATGTAAACTGAAATTTTAGTTCTTTATGGGCAATTTTACTGTCCCTCATCTGTGCAGTTGAGATGGATCTGGGATACATTCACCTGAATTTGGCATCTAAGGTTTTTTGGATTAGCTTCAACTGCATATACAGTTGATTATCAATAAAAATTGACTGCAACTGAAGATAAATACCTCAATGTTGACAAGTAAGGAGTCCTGAGGGAATGTAGAGTGTATTGTAGTCATTGCCTCTATTGGGTAGTAAGGGAACAAACAGCAGCAACACTCAACTCGTGTCCTGTGCTCAAGAAGTGGACTTGTTGCCATGAAATTACCTTACTGTATTGCCTTGATTACATTTTGTTTGATTACAAGCTGATGTGTTGATGATGTTGGGTGTGATGGGTTAGGTCTGTGTTTGCATCAAATTAAGCGGCTATGGCGCACAGCATTGGTGCTTTCAACACTTCTTGGTTCAGATTTGGACCAAATCAGTCCTGCCCAGAGGGCTCATCAGTTCCGCACAACTGAGGATGCAATACTGAAACTAGGTGATGATTTCATTCCTGACTGCTTTGTGGTTGCGAAGTTCAAGCAGATGTGCATAGCCCATATTTGAGGCTATCATGTAGTACAACTCCTTGCTGATATTTATATCCGATATATCATTCTAGAAACAATTTTTCTTAGCTATGTTTTGAATAGCAATTGTCCATTTTTGCATTAGTGGATGATACACCTTTGCCAGAACCATTGTTGCCCATTGATATGTCAAATGGTGACTTGACTTTTGAATGATGACCTTGATCAAGAGTTACATCAATCCTCCAGATGGTCTACTATCAGCCTGTATGAACTCAGTGATGGAACCATATGTTCTCATCCTTGAGTCCTGTCTCTTGTGTAAGGAACAAATGTTAGATATTGCTACATTTTGGGCATCTGCATAACTTTCTAGGTTTAAGAGTTTGTGGAAGCTAATTTAGGGGTGTCCTTTAACAAGGTTCTTCTACATGTTATAGGACTGGACAAAGTTTGGACTCAAAAACCGCTGTTAGATGGAAAAAAAATCATGGAACTGTTGGACTTGCAAAGAGGAGTCCCACAGATGAAAGAATGGGTATGTGTCATCATTTTGATCTAGTGCTTTCAAGCTGGACTATGTTTTTCCTTATTTGGTTGCCCCTGTTGCGGATAACCTCTACCCTCACTCCCACAACTCATAAGCAGTTTCTTGTTATCTCTGGACATGCTAGCTCATTCCTAAAGGGACCTAGAAGCAATAGCTGTTTTAAAGGACACTATTGAATATTTAACATGGGGGATGGTATTCTTGATTGCCATCTGCAAGCAGTGTAGCTAGTGTATTTCACACTTTTGTGGGGTTTAGGGTTTAGGCCTGTGCACAGCTTCCACAACCACTGAAGTGTATGAAGGCTTGAATGTTGTGTTTCCACCTGTAAACTTAACTGATGTTCTCCATTTCGCTGTTTTGTTGAAATCCTGCTCAGATGGATCAGTTACAGAAGTGGGAGTTGGCTCATCCAGAAGGTTCTCAAGAAGAGATCATTGAGTGGTTCAACAAGGAACATGCTAAGCGCTTCAAGGCCAATAACTAGCTTTGTTTTGTGGGAGATTAAACTACAAATGTCCACCACAAATGTCTTCACATCTAATTTTTTGACGAGGTCTGACTTCCTCCATTCATGTCACACTTTTCAGCCCGTGAGGGACAGAGAGAGATGCTACTTTTATGAAGCTCTGTGGTCATCTGATGCTCAATTACACAAAACAGGAGGAGTCTGAGGAGAAATCATATGGGGTCAGGGATAACCTTCATGGGGACTAAACTAGATACAATAGTTTGTCTGAGTTTTACAGATTTCCTTATTAGATCTCCTAAATGCCCTCTTTCTGTGTCTAGATGATATGATCAGTGTTTTCAATACATTATTCAGGCCATAGCAGAAATTTCTCAAAGCTTTAGTAGATTTGAGTTGGGTTCTCAATTTTTGGAGGAAATCTGAAACATGTATTGATCATGTTTGCAGGGTTTGTTTCCAATGGTGATGATGAGTCCAAAGTTGCAGTTGTATCTGAGCTGCAGGGTGGTAAAGCCTGCATCTGAACCTGGCCATGTCAATTGAGGGGCCCAGGTTGGTTGAATGAAGCTCACATAGCTGTCATAACTATGCAACCACCCTCCAGATGCAAAGAGGCTGCAAGATGTATGTACTCTTCTCATTCACATCCATTCATTGGAACAGAACCCTTAAAATTGTGAATAGGCACAGCAATTTTGGTATTAGGGGTAAGCAGTATTAGGGATAAGCTTTGGGATGAGATTCACCCAGTTTTATCAGAGTTTTATGATTGGTCAGCACATTGCTTAGACTTTCCAAACTTCACCATCTGTCATGACCTGTGATTGAATCTGCAACAAAATCATGTCATGCCTGCACCAGAGAGAGAGAGAGAGGGAGAGAGAGAGAGGGAGAGAGGGAGAGAACATCCAGAAGCCTCTGGGGTGTGTTTGTTAACCCATGTCTCCTGAGATCATCCTTGGGCACTAATCTTCAGTCTCAAACCTTGCTTGCTATCCAAGACAATATCATCATGGTTTCTGTTGGCAATGCAAAGGATCACATGAACTGAAGTCCCAATGTATAGATGGTTGTATGGTAGCACAGATTGTCCACATGAGCTTATAACTGTAGCAATCCCTGAGGCAGAACGGTACATGATTTTAACAACTGTACAAAACATTGAATGAAATTTGTTAAAGAAGTGGATTGTTGACAGGGACAATGGTGCTCTCTGGACACATCTATGGAGTTAAATCTTGTTGATGGTTGCCCTCCAAAGAATTGCTATCTGGCATTCCTGTGCCAATAATTTTCTTGTGTTGTTCATCATGTAACAGTGGTAGACTTGATTTATGAGGTACATTTTGTTTGTGGCATGATAAAGTAAAGAGCATCTCCAGTGATGCTCAGTATGTAATCCTGCAAAAAATATTTTTCACATCGAAGTTTAGTTATTTACTTTTTTGCAACACCACTCATAAAACTGAAAATGGGACAGCAATTAGGTGTGGGACTACTAATGGTGAACCACCTGGACGAATCATTATGATAGGCCAATCAGAAACACTGAGCAGCAGTCAGGTCATAGTTATTGCACTTTTTTGTGCAGGTGCACAGCATTGCTGCATCAGTTACCAGCCACTGCAAACTTTACAGTTATGCTGAGCCAAGACTATTTTCCTGAGCCAAACCGGCATTTAAAAAAATTTCTTAACCCAATTTTACTATGCAGAATCACATTCAGAGCACCGCTGGAGATGCTCTAATACTCCTAGTAATGCGCTGACACTGACAATCTGTATAGAACTGTGCAGAGCCAGGGCAGATATCATTGGATCAAAGTCCACTCCTTGCATGCAAACCTACCCAATGCTGGTCCAAAGTTCTCTTTATGGAAAACAAGTCTCCTTGGTGAAGGTACACCCTCCACTTCCAAAATTTCCACAGGACTTCTTTGAATAACAGCTGATTAAGTTACTCCTATGCCATTGGCAATTGCTTCAAGAGCTGCAATGAGGTTTCATGGGAGTATGAATGACCTCAAGCTCCATGAATCAGAACAACATCCCATTGTTGGGTTGCCAACCACATACAAGATCAGCAAGTAACATTGTATTGTCTTAGTAATCAAATACTTTCAAACTCAAACAAAGATACAGGGACCATCTAAGCATGAGAAGGGACACAATGCGCATGGGATTTGTGAGCAAAACATCCAGAATTTTCATTAGAAATATCTTAAATCTACCACTGTCTCTACCTTGCACTACAAGTGATATTGCACTACACATGTGAATCTGACATTGAATTGCATTCAATGCCGGAGCATGCAACTGCACATTGCTCAAACTTCATTAAGGTGCATATTCAAATAACTGCCTGAGAAGAAATCACCCAAACAAGCAGCCAAAAGATTACCTATCTCTCTCCCATCTATTATAATAAACATATCAGCTTGCATATGACAGACTTCCACAATCACAAAAAATCCATGCTTGTGCAATATCACCCTTCAACCTGCGTGGTGACATATCACATTCACTGTAGAGAAATCTCAATATCACCTCCTCTAGGATGTGATTCACCAGATATAAACTGTAATGGAATGCAATTCAAGCACAGCAGATTCCTGAGCCGGTTTTATTGCAATTTGGGTTTTAATCAAACATCATATCCACATCTTGAGCTTTCTTTGCTACTACTACAGATCAAATACTTGTACACAATTCCTATGAGGCCAACCTGTGAAACATACTCAGAATTTGCAGGCTCGGTTACTAATTTACATGCCACAAAATAAGAACATACTATAGCAAATGATAGAGTCCAGCTGTTTTGGAGGAGACCAGTACCAGACAATGAAGCTGTGAATGACAGTGTATGAAAGAGACTATAATCATCTCAATCCTCTGGTTCAGCTTCCACGGTATGTGCTAAATGAGTATGGAGACAACAATACTGGGACATGAAAATGTTCTGAAACCTGTGAGGGTTTCACCTCAAAAACTATCATGACATATGGATAAAAACCCCCACTCACACCCTCCTTTTGATTGACACTTGAGTTAGTTCTAGTCAAATATGTACCTGTGTTGAAAGTTAAGCGGTATATTCCTGGCTGAATCTTGTTGGATGTTGGCATGAGAGGGCCTGCCCGACCATCATTGTTTGTCACTGATTTTCCAAGGGGGACCCAAAAGCCATTCTCGTCACCATCTGACATTTTCTCTGCTGATGGTGAAGTCTGTGTCCACCAATGCAGGGCAACATCAATTCCTGACCCTGGTCTTCCAAGAGTCACATCCAATACATGGGTAGTAATAGGAGGGCGAAGGTTAGCCACGGTTGATATTGCAGGGTTCAGTTTTTCTGTTACTTCAGATGATGAATTGTCTGTTGAAGATCCCAAGTTTTGATTTGTGCTGAGCTCTGTTGGGCTTGTCGCCTTCTCAACTTGCATGGTGTCACTTTCTGTGATTGCTGAACCTGAAGGACACCAGATTTACTCATATTTGAATACTGAAGTGTCTGATGGTCAAAAATTTCTGTTCATAATTTGGCATCTCCAAATGCAAAGAGGAGTGTCTGAAAGATGGAGAGAAATGCATACTTGACAACTGTGAGTTCACAGACATGAGCTTTGCAAGGCGCAGCTCTGTGATTTTCTGTTGCTCTGCAGCTGCATTTTGCAGCTCAATAATAGGGCGGTTCCGAAAACGTGCCTGTGGCAACAAAATGCAAGAGGCAAATACAGAAATGTGAGGAACAATCAACATACATATTCATTCTATTACCAATTGAACAACAGTTACCTACAGGAGGACACCTTTAAAATCCATGACTCAGTCTTTCCACCTTACACATGAACCTACTGGATTCTTGAAGGACATGAGTAACAATTGAGGAGTAGGCTTCATATTTGTGCTAGCTTGAGGGCTGCACAGATGTTTCCAGTGGGATCAGGTCCATTCCAATTTACAATTCAGATGACTTGCACAGAGACTTGTTGAGATAATTGCCTGGAAATGAGTGACATTTTCCAGCATGAGCATCTAAGCTACAGGAATCCAAAGCAACTGCAACAAGTTTCCCCAAAACCAAGTATCACCTCTCTCTCATGCATGTGCTCACTAATTTGAGAAATGAAAGAAACAATACAAGGAAACATTTGCTGAGAATCAAGTGAAAGCATGCCTTTAGGATAGACAAAATCTCAGCACTGCTCTTGCCTGACGCACACACAAGGAAGACAAAGCCAAACTTGGCCTCATACTGCCGGTTCAATTCTGCCAGCTCCTGTGGGACCAGAACACAGAGCATACTGTTCAAAATCTCCACAAACAACCCAAGTCATTGGCTTCTTCCAAAGTAGGAGAGGGTATCAACATGTTGACTGAGAAAATTGGCACTCTTACAATAACCCACAGCTGACTTTCACACAAACCAATTACCAAGGCCATGAGTCAAACTAATAGAAGGCTCTCATATGCTGGTGCTATTGTTGTGTGCAATTTGAGGAGAACCCAAGATTGTATGCCAGAAAAATTGATGGCTGCACTCCCTCAGCATCATGTTCAACAATAGGCATGGGACATAGAGTACCTGAAGGATGTGTTCATTGGAGCTGTTCAAAGCAGATGATTGCTCACCCTCACAGAAGCTGCAGATACATCAGAGAATAAGAAAAAAGGTACGGGATTTCCACCAGATAGTGTCACATGTTTAGATAATATATTATCATGATCCTTGCATCATGTCAGGGGAAGAGAAAGGGCCATGACATAGACACACAGACATTGATTTTGAAAAGTACACCTGAGACTGGTTTGCCATAGCATCATGGGACTGGTTCTTCACCTGGACTCTGAGGAAAATTTGGTCCGCAATGCCTGTATATCACCAATTCGGGGATGGGCAGAAAACGCTTCTAGCCAACCAGGAATGTCCACCTGGTAACCCACTCCAATGAATGAGACTCAGAGCACAAGCTACAACACTCCAAAGCACTTGAATCTAGGAGCATTTCATTAGGGTTTTTAGAGCATAAAAATGTTGTTTCTGAGATTTGAGGTAACTAGAATTTGGAGAGATTATTGTACAGTGAATACACAAGCAGGCACACTGTCTAGCACAATTTCCAACAATCTTTTTGTTGGTAATGAGGAACCTAAAGCATAAGATCATTTCACCATCATCATCTGAAACTACCATCTGTTTGCATTTGATTGCTGGCTCACAACATCCTCTGAATCCATTACTCGGCTCCTTCTCACTCCAAATCTCACAGCAAAACTTTCTGAGTTTACTGAAATCCTTTTCCAGACCCAATTTCTCAGTGACATTTCCTTGGCATATGAAAGCCACAAAGTGACAGAGAAAAGGGAAAAAAATGGCATCTGATCGACCACAAATTCAAAGAGAAAAATAAAATAAAATTGGATCCCTCTGGAAAAAAAGTCATCATCACTGCAAAGATCCTACCTCAGATTCCGTGATCGTCTTTCAGGAGTGAGTGAAACCACAGAGAAGAGGAGGAGGAATGAAGAGGCGACACAATCACACCTTGTTCCACCAGATGTCACGGGCGGAGTCAATCGCCGACTGAAGAGAGGAGAAGGGACCCACAAGAGCCATCTCAGTGGCAAACCTGGTGCTACCGCAACAGCTCATGATCTGCGGCACTGCCAATGCCATGGCTACTGCACTCAACTCCCTCTCTTCCTTCCTTCCTTTCTTCCTTTCTAATGCAAACAAACACAAAACTGTCTTCCAATTGTCGATTCTTCTTCTTCTTCTTCCTTCAAACCGCGTGCTTGGGTTGTTAGTATCTCGATATCTTCTGTGTGACAAGAGCTTAGCAAACGGTTCGGAGCGTCCCGTTCCGCGCGACCCCTCGGCGATCCCGTGAGGCTCTCGAATCCCGTGAACATGGTGGGATCCAAACCCTAATTTCGTGTAAACAGAACAATTTAGGGTTTGTGTTAGGTCAACCTTTTTTTGCTTTCACACACAGTGATTCGATTCATTCTTAGGTTGAGTTGGGTTCACACTATGTCTGCTGATTTGCAAGGAGCAAAGAAATATGTGTATAATTTACATTGCACACACTTTGATGTGCTTTTGAAATTGTTTTTAGTGACAAATCTCCTACAACTGAAGGTTATGTACTTTTGGAATGCTCAAGCCCCCGCTCATCATGTTGGGTAAGGTGTCAGGTGGACCTATTAGGAGGAGCCAGGCGATGCACCCAACGTAATGGGCAAGGGTGAGACCACTCCGTGATGTTAAGGTCTGTCACCTAAGAAAAACAACTTTAGATAAACTTGAGTTGGAGAGCTGTATGATGGGTAACTATCTTGCGGTCAAGTCATGCTCATTGTGTGTCTGTTGCCTGGCTTGTGTATGGTGCCAGGTGAGCCTGTTATGGCAAGCCAAGTGACACACCCAACATTGCACAATGAGATGCTTGTTGGTTGAAAAGTGGTGTCTTCTCAGACTTATATAGTGTACTAGAGTTTGGTGTGATGGAACCATCACTACTAGTCCATGGAGCTATGAAACAGACCTGAATTAGTGCATGTAGTGTTTTGTCTTCTATTTTTCAAGGGTGAAGACATAGGTGACAGACCTTAATGTCACTTTCAAATGTGTAGGATGTTGGTTGCGATGGAACCCATGAAGCAAATATCTCTCATTAGAAAGAGAAATCTTCATTCTTGTGATTAAGAGAAGGCATAAAAAAAAGGTTAACATTTCATTAAGTCACAGAAATTTTCAGAGAAGGATAGACAAAACTGAGAACAAAGGATCATAAAACAAATACAAAACAAGTACAAAACACACCAAAATGAACAACACACTTGCAGCAATATGAACAGTGCTCCTCTCACACTTGTTCAAGGACCCATCGACAGTAACTAACATTCCAGTGATGATGAATTTTCATCAGACATGGTTTAGATGGTTTAGGTTTAGGGTTTAGATGAGAATGGGCTCCTATAGTATTTCATCTTACTATGTTCCTTCCCATAATATGCCATAATGAATTATTTTAAATCAATTTTTTATATATAACTATCTAGAATGACATATTTATATAATGCCATCTTCTATGGTTGCAACCTTTTGAATTTCCTATTAATTTGTTTTTTTGCATTCATGCAGTTTTTGAAATTTTGAGACTTTCTTTCTATTGAAAGCTTGCTATATATTAAATTTTTTATTTTATACAACACTCATGACCTTTCTTTTCAGTTTTACTTGTATAGTGTAAGAGATGAAAACACATTTCATTTTGAAGAATTTGAGAAATCTTTCTTTGTTTTTTGTTTATTATAATTTTGTTATTATAATCACAATTCCAAACATGCGTATAAATTTATCATCACTGTTAGTGCATAGCAACATGGAGCCCAAGTGTCTAATGGTGACTTCTCGATCAAACCTTCCCCACTGACTTCCAGTGTAAACACTAACCCAGGCATGCCCAGTATCTGCTGCAAATCTGGAAGCACCGGGAAGACTCAGCCTTGCTACTGGCTAGCAAACCACATTGCTTATTTTGATGATTGGTGAGAGCTACAAAAAAATGCCATGTTCATGTACAAATGGCCATGGCAAAAAAATGCTGCACACCCTGTCAGCAAAAAGCGGATGTCTATCACATATCAATATGTGCATGCATAGAGAATGAAGAAGTTGGGTTCAACCAGTCCAAAATCAGCCACTCAAGACATCATCTACCAACCATTCCTCAGTTCATAGTTCACAGTTCATTGATGGGAAAGGTTTGTTGCAAGCCACAGAGGTATGATGCAAATCTTCCCCTTCGAGCAGTAAACTAGGAGAAAGTCCCAACTGGATATGATTCCTTCACCTCTAGCAATTCCCTAATATGGCCGTCAGAATCACAGACGAGAAATAACCAACATCATCTTCAATATTAAGCTATAGCAGATTACTTAGTTAGTGCCACTGATGTTCTGACACGACTCATTGCTAAGTGCATCAGGTGCCTGGAAGTGACAATGGGCACCTCAATAATAAAGAGAACATCAACAGTACCAATATGTAGACAAATCAGCAATTGAGTGTTGCAACTAATAATATTGTGATGCAATCATTTTTAAAGCTACAAAGTGGACAGAAAAGTAATGGATTTTGGAACAGAAAAAACCCTTAGATCTGAATCCTCAACATGACAAGAGGCCATTGTGTGTCAAAATTATGCGAGTTGAAAAGGCAAGTGACTATGGTGCACTGCATTCTTATGGGTGAAGTTAAGAAACTTCTGCAAAGCCTTTGCTGAAAACAGGTGGGAATGGTGAGGAGCCTTAACTTTGTGATGTTGGAGAGAAGTCAGCAACAGTTCATAAACATATCCCAATCAGGTGCTTGTCAGTGGATCTTGCTCTGATGATCAAAGCTGCAGAAGCAAAGGGTAATTAGTTGGGTATAAATTGGATGTTAGGAAATCTTGTAACAATTTGAAAAGAGGTTGATTGCAAAGTTTTTTCCACCCACAAAATGACCATCGGCCAGTAACACAGGCTCCTTGATGGCCATACGTGAAAATAAAAAGTCAATTGATTTATTAAACAGGTAGAGAACTGTACCTGAGGGTGTGGACTGGTGTTATTTCCGATAAGTTTGGAGACAGCTATGCATTGCACTTCTCAAGCTCTCTGGAACTCCCATCCAACAGTGTCTCTATATCTCACACGACCAGAGGTCACAATTCTGCAATCAATAGCTTGGGCTGCTGCAGGAATACAAACAACACAGACTATTTTGCAACACTTGTAACTCAGACTATATCCCAGGATATGCTTTCAACAAACCAAAGTTTGCCTCTTGAACTGTGCTTCAAAAGGACATATAGGTACATCCATTGTATTTCAGTGTTATGCACCACATCACATAAAGCTCATAATTGGCGGTAACACCAACTTATCCTTCTACTAGAAACACCAATTATTCCCTCCTGATTTGTAAAACCATTTTCTGTTGTTAGCCAAAGCAGTTTCTCCCAGTTACTATTGCCCTACAAATAAACAAGGAAAAATTTCTGGCATAGAGGTCTTTCCAATTCTGGAAGAAAGCATTCTGCTGCATTTATGCAATATCATCTGCACATACACTACCATGTGGGATGGTGGGAAATACTTGCTCCAACAGCACTCCTCAACCAAGTTCTGATGTATTTACAGAAACCAGAATGAAACACTAATAACTGGCTCTTTGGGGAACCCAACCTCAAGGATCCCAAAAATTAGGCCATGAGTTTTTTGGTGAATTCTACATTACATCTGGCTATACCCAGCATTTGCACCTCAGCTTTTATCTACAGAACATGGGAAGTAATACCATCACAGGTAGATACCAACTATAAAGAGATTTCTTTGCCCTGTACTGATGATTTCATCATGTTGATATCAATGATGCACACCCTCTTGAGCATCATTGGACGCATAGAATGGTGCATGACTGACCCTCTTTGTTTTGGCAGTCAAGTGGCAAGGGCTCTTTTAAGTGTGGTACAATGCTGCAGTGAACATGAGAGCCATGGATGCTGCAAACAATGCCACAATGCCTGCTGGGCTTCCTTCTCTCTTCACCAAACACCGTTCCCCTGCAGACAAACCAGATGTCAAGTTTAATCTGCACTGAAGCACACAGCACAGCTTCTGCAGTTTAAGGGGACCTATTGCCTAGGTGAGGAGGAGTCCAATAGCAGCAACTCTTCACCCTGGATTCCCTGAGCTGACCACATATAGTCAAGCCACATAACATGTGATCAACATATGAATATTCAAGTCCCACACAAGAGACAGTCAAAATGGACATGTCCATAGAGGCCATTAAACAATCCAAGAGAACCAGGTGATATACAGGGAGGAGGGTGAGATGCTTGCATACCTGTCCATACCATAACTCCAACAGATGCTCCAAGCCCTAAGATATATGCATCAATTCCTGTGCGCCTGCATCAGCAGATAATTATCTAATGAACACCACAGCTTCATGGACACTACCACATTAAGAAAGAAGTAAGAGAACTACATAAGTCCCTCTGTCTTTTAAGAACTTGCACTGAGATTTGAAGAAGAAGAAAGATTGTGAAAGAGGACACAGAGCTACAATCAAGTCAGACCTTGTTATGCTAAAACCAGAAAAACATGCAGGCAGAGACACTGAGAGACAGAAACACTCACGCATTTAAGCGCATTGCAGCTACAGCCAACAGGCCAAAAAGACCTAAGCCAGTTCGAAAGAATTCGAAGTCCAAGTTATCATCCTTCACCCAGATAGCAATGCAGTAGCCGAGATGGAAGGCTGCAAAAGCTAGAGTAAGAACTGGAAGCAAGAAAATGTGATCCTCGCCATCATTGTCCCCTCCACCACCTCCTCCATCGCCTCCTCCATCATCTCCTCCTTTCCCATTCCCTGGTGGTCCACCTGCAATGCAGAATACATGTGCACAGCAATCAGTGCTTCATTGTGACCAATGAGCTCCAAAACAAACCAGATAACATTAAGAACTAGTTTACAAACCTCTCAATGGCTACAGTGCAGCAGAAGACAAGGTCAATAAACTCTGTGGTAAGCACTAAAATGGAGGAAAGGAAAATCCCATCTCAGTGTCAGCTGTGGAATCCTGTATACAGCCTGTGATGGTAACAAGGGATCCTGATCTTCTTCAGTACAAGGAGATTGCCTATGTTGGGTGCACAGTCAAGGGTTCAACGCTAAGGGGGGGGAGGGTCCAACACCCCACCCCCTGTGCCCTTGACTGTGCACCCCAAATAGCAACCCCCAGTACAAGCAACTTCACAGCCAAAATACTGAAAGCTAAAATATCTATGGAGTTGTTGTTCAGACCAAGGTGACCACCTGTGCTCTCCTTCAATCGGCTCACATCCTTGTTCCCAAATCCATGCATCATCTGCACTGCCCAAGGGCTGTACCTGATCTCCAAACTAGCTCCCATGCTCATGTTATTCCAATCCTTGTCCACCAGGTACTCTGGAAATGGTGCATTGTCATCTCTAAAGCACACAATTGACGGACATGTTACAAAAAGTTTTGGATTTTCCAGGCTTGCAATTTCAGGCAAAAGGCGTGGCACCATTAGGTCTTCCCATATTGTTCGAGAAAAGAAGGGAGGAACTGATATGCTGGAATGCTTATAGACTTTGGAGTGTGAGATTTGACATGAAAGCTGGCGCTGGAGGCTGGCTTGCCACCAAAATGCACCTAAGCACTGAGCCATGTCACACCCCCCACTACAACACTCCTTTCTTCAAGCAGGCTTGGACACCACTTCCTTGAATCAATGCAGATCTCTATGACTGTGCTCAGTTACAGTTCTCAGGAGAGACTTTAGGTGAAGTGGAGGACAAGAATAGCACCAATGGCTTGTTCAAGTGTCACAGCTCCAATGCCAGAAACCCATAGTGTGATTCACAAGCACGTTACATGATAAGTGACTAAGATCTGCACAGAAAAACAAAACAAACCAGCGCCAAAAATGTATCATACAAACAGAATGTGGTCAAAGGTCTCAATAAGAAACAGCACAAGGACTGAAGTATACCCACATGAGAACCCACAGTACTTCACAAGAACCAGAAGAAACATCTGCAAAACAATTGTGATCATTTGAGTTTCTAATGTCTCTGCATATCCAGTTTAGGGTTAGAAGTTCACACTTGACTCTGATTCAGGAGGGGAAAGCTCACTGCCGTCCACACAGATGATGAGACATGGAAACCTATTCTCAAGCTCTTGAATGCTGTTTGGATTGGCACACAGTCTCTGCAATGTGATAAGACATTGTGGAGGGCAACTGTGCAACATCCAATTCACATCTCAAGAGTACTGCAGAGTGCTCTGAGGTCCAACACACATCTGATTGGAACAATTTGTTTGTGTAAAATGGATGTTGGATTGTAGAGCAGTCAACTGGAGTTGTGATGGAAGAAAGCAGAAATTGGAGTGTAATCAAGTTTGAAAATAGAACACCCAAAGAAGAACATAAAAGAAAGGACTCTACTATCTAGGACTTTTTCCCTTACCCCCTATTACTGATACCCTGTTGCTGCAACTCATCAATCTGGAGATGCTGCAAATACTTTCAGTGTCCTTTGCTGTTGAGACAGATATCTAAAAGACAGCAAACGGCTCTGAAGAGATGAAATCGAGTGCGAGAAGAAGGGGGCCAAGGGGCAAGAAAGAAAGAAGAGCGGCCAGGAAACAAGAGATAGGGCAAGAAAAATGCCGTGTAGGTTTTCCTTTCCTTCTGCACTCTCGTCTCTAACAAAGAAAGCAATCCGCACAATCCGCATGAACAACAGCATCGACGACGACACTAACCTGGTTTGAGACAAGCCTCTAATCCTCCTTCAACTTTCGCTGAAGCAGAGAAAGGCAAAAGATTTGAAGAATACCTCCGTCTTGATCGGCTCCTGCTGGGATGGGATTGTGATGTGCACAAGGAACTGCTGTGTGTACTGGTGCTGCCTACACAAGTCCCGCAGGAGGAGCAACAACAGACCTGCTTGAACTCCCCAAAACTTTATAACCTTCTCCTTCTCCTTCTCCTTCTTCTTTGTCTTCAACTTCAACCTCAACTTTCAAACCTTTCTGCGCTCCAACAACTCCAGGAGAGCTCTAGAGAGAAGCAATTTTGGCAGTGGATGAGTGAAAAGAAAGTTTGCAAGCGATGGTTGGAAAGACGAAAGTTGCAACGAGTGACGAGGTAGATATTGCAAGATTCTTCCTGCTGGATGCTATCAAGTGGTAGCAAAAGAACGAGTCGTTCTCGCTGCCTGTGGACCTAAACACTAACTCCGGAGAAATAGGGGAAAAAAGGATAGAAGACAAGCTCTGAGGTGGCCCACCAACAACAACAAAGTAAAAGAATCCGCAGTAGTTTCCAAACCCTAGAATGCACAATCACCAACAGATCTTTTCGGATTACTCTCTCACGCTGTCTCTGTGTCTGTCTGTCTCTCTCACACAGATCAATGGACTTGATGAAGAACAGTAATGAATGAGCTTCGTGCACCTGCCTGAAGCCCTAATTCATCAAACCCTAATTTTGTCCAGTCGAAGAGATGATGGAGAAACAAAGCTTTGTGCATTCCATCTCATGAGCTTGCAGTTGGGGTTCGAGTATAAGTACTCGGGGGGATTTACAGGGGTTTTCTTCGATTGCAGCAGAGATGTCAGAGCCAAATGCAAGGAACTTTTTTTGCAGGGACGTTAAAAGTCTTGAGAGCTGAAGGATGCAAGGAACTCTTCTTGTTCGAATTCCGTGGTTTTTTTGGTGGAGCTTCTTCTTGTGGTTGCATGCAATTGTGTGAACTTTGACAACGCTGATCTTCTCAAGAGGGACGACCTTGCTTTATCTATTGAGCAAAAATGTGGAGGTTTGCTTGCTTGCTTGCATTAGAAATTGCTTAATCACGAAAGTTTTGAGTTTGAGCATCTTGTAGTGTGCAGCCCTAGCTAGCTACCACGGGTTTGGTGGTGCATCATGGATCCTCCTCCAGTTTCCAAAACCGAGAAAGATGGAAACTACCTACGTGCTTGATTCAAGAATCTTATACAATCATTCTTGCAAGAGTCTGTACCAAGACCTTGATAATGAATTAACACAGATCATGACAGGTTTGAAGGCAAATTTTCAGCAGATTTACAGGATTGCAAGCATAATAGACAAAGAGACAAGAGTCTTCTCCAGACTCCGAGCACACCACTGCATTAGGTACTGTCAATGACTTGGGTGGTCCAATGGCCTTTTGTATTCTGAAGCATTCTTGGATCAAAGATGAAGCAATTTCATGGATCTCAAAGATTGGGTTCATTGTTCCTTTTTTTGGAGACTTTCATTTGAGGTTGTGAAGAATGGGATTTGAGAATGAAGTTGGATGCAATTTCCTTACCTCTGGGATGTAAACCTGCACCATACCATCATCAGCATTGCAGATATGATCATCAACAGCTCCACATCCCTCCTCTCAACCTGCAAGTCCCCAGTTACATCTCCATCCAGAGAACAACTGTTGCAAGCAAAGAGCTTGATTGAAACTCAAACTGAAGGAAAGAATTGGTATATTAATCATCAATATGTGATCCTCCACATCTCTCCTTGCCTGCAAGTCCCCAGTTACATCTCTACCTAGGGAACAAATGTTGCAAGGAAGGAGCTGGATTGAACCTCAAACTGAAGAAAAGAACTGGAATATTGATCATCAATATGTGATGCTCTGCATCCCTCTGTGCCTGCAAATCCCCAGTTACATCTCTACCTAGGGAACAAATGTTGCAAGCAAGGAGCTGGAATGAACCTCAAACTGGAATAAAAGACATGCCAGAGATGGGAGTTAAAAGGAAGCTCAGGTGGAATTTTGGAACTACTTTTGCCACTGCAAAGATAGAGAGAGGGGTCTTCAACTTCTCAGTCAGGAAAAAAACATTTCACTTCTGATTTCAAACCAAAAGTGTAGGATATCATCATCGTCATTGCTGCATGTAATTGCTACAAGGATATTAGTGTATAAGATTGGCCCCTGGAGAAGAATGAAGTGTGACGTGATGGGAGAAAGACCTGTTGTAAGATCCAGCAGCACCACCATCTTTGGATAATACTCAGAGAGGTACATGGAAGGTGGCTCAGACATCTCCAAGCTTTGTTTTGGTGTATGGTTTGCTCAAGGCATTTTCTGTGGTACCTCGTGGACGCCATGAAACCGGCAGAAGATCTCTCTTGGGTGTGCATGTGATCTCTCTTGCAACCTGAGCTGCATTGCACAATTCCTGCACCTTCTTTCTTGCTTGCAGACTATATTCTGTGTGATGCAAAAAAGAGTCATGGCATGTGTCTCTGTGTCTGTGTCCAAGAAGCAGAAATAGAGGTCTAGACCTTTGAGGTTGTTGTTGATGATGCCCAGTGCCAAACAGAAGGCGAGTGTTTCATCGCTTTTCTGCCGCGACGACGGCTCACAGGAGCGGCAGTAACGTGCATCAGCATCTGGTTGCCTGTGAACAAATCAGCGAATTGGAGATCGGATTGCCGCACTGCTTCTCTGAGGTTGTGATACGAGTTCTGGAGCCTGTCTATCAGGCGGCGGAGCTTGGACTTTCTCTTCGATTTCTCTGGCAGTTGGGAGTTAGCGGATACGCGTTGCTTTGCAGGTTCGAAGGACGATTGCGATCTTCTGCTCGAGTTGGAAGGGACTCCTTCTGCTTCTTCCCGTTTTCTTGATGCCTGTTTCGTTAAGGTGGCCGCCACTTGCTGCGGCGGGGAGCAGCTGGAGTAAGAGGATGGTGAGGAGACGTTTTGAAGCTTTGCGTAGCCGCCGCGTTTAGTGCTGGCAGTTGCAAAGATAGGAGGCTTCGTTCCCCCGGGCCTCCAGAACTTGGACATCTGAAACTGCCTGATGCTCGCCGCCCTCTTATTGTTGCTTGCAGAGCTCAAGGCAGTTGGAAGGCCTGAGCGGATGCTTCCGAACAGCGTCTTTC